>JAAHTH010000035.1_pt3 | contig 44230 bp, 49 predicted proteins | sample 6116091 | NCBI WGS metagenome assembly JAAHTH01 (sample SAMN13939990, study PRJNA603662) | sponge metagenome | isolation source: marine sponge | host: Mycale hentscheli | place: New Zealand | collected 2006 | reverse complement strand
CTTCAATTCTTCGTCAAAACAATGCAAGTTAGTATATTTATTAAACCGGGCACGAGTATCCATGGCAACTCGATTCTTATTTGATAGATGTTTACCTATATGTGCAAACCTGTTATCGGCCAATGTACCAATCTCATCAAATATGTTTCGTTTATATAATTCTTCAGAATAAGTAAGTGGCATCGGTCTTAACTCAAATGGAATAAGACCTTCTTTCTTCTTTGGTTTGGACATAACAACATTTGCGATTTCATCTTCAGTATCGGCATCATCGTCTTCTACAATGGCTTCAATAATTTTAATAGACGTTTTTGGCTTTTGTGTGGTTTTAGGTGGGTTTGGTCTTCGCGGGGTTTTAGATGGGGTTGAAATAGGAACCCCACTTTTTGACATTATCTGCAATTCATCATCACTATCATCATCACTATCACTGTCGCTATCACTGTCGCTATCACCATCACCATCACTGTCACTGTCGTCGATTTGAGTGGATTGAATATCACATTGACGTCGCATTCGAAAAAAGCTATTTGGCTTCCACATATGCAAATTATCAAATCCTATGTACACCACTGTAAAAATAAGCGCAATTAACCCAAAAATCATGTCGGGTTGTATATCTTCGGTTAGTATGAAATATAGCACAATGACAAATATTATTGTGAAAAACAGTTCATTTGATTTTAACTTCATTGTGAGTTATAATGTATTATATTATAATGGTATTATTAATTCCGTATTAAAAATGATATTATAATAATATACTAAATACCATGAGTTCTGCGTTTTTACGTTTATTTAACGAACACAGTGAAATAAATAAAAATGAGTTGTTTAGTTTTTACAATCAAAACAATAATGACAAGCATATGTGTGTTATCGGAAAGGCGGGTATCGGGAAAAGCACATACATACAAAATAATTACTCTAATAAAGAATATATATTAACCGCATACACGGGAATTGCGGCATTGCAAATTAACGGTCAAACATTGTCAAGTTTTTGTAAATTAGGGAAAAATAATGATGTTGAACCGCATGTGTCAATTAAAACAATGAGCAAGTATAATAAAAAACAATTAAAAAATTCAATTGGTATGGTCATTGATGAATATTATACAGTTCCTCTTGATATAGCGACAAGCGTTGATATTATATGTAAAAAAGTTAGAAAAAACCAACATCCATTTGGTGGCTTAAAGATTATTTTGGTGGGTGATGACAGGCAAACAAAATCTATACGAGAGTCATTTGCAGATAGTGAGTTGTATAATTCTCTGATATATGAACGGGTTGATTTACCTGAACATGCGAAGATGCGATTAACTAAAGATTATATGAAATTTTGTGACCAATTTCGCAATCCCGCAATAAACAAAAAAAAGATTATACGTTTATTAAATGATAAAAGATTCTCAACAAAAAGAGTTGTTGGACGAACTGTCTATTACACAAATAAATCTGTTGAGAACCATAATATACGTGCAATGAATAAATTTAAAGGAGATGTTATTTACGAGGATTCCCGCGGTGTTTCTTATAAAAAAAATTGCCCAATATATATCAAATATGGACCTAACGAATTGTGTAATGGTATGTTAGGTCATTTAATAGCAAATGAAAATGGTATTTTAACATTAAAAATCAAACTTAATAAAGTAAAGAAATATAAAGTTCAATCATCACTATTGGATATGGTGCCAGCATTTGCAATGACCATTCATAAAGCACAATGTAAAACGTTTAAAGGTATTAATATATTTCTGTCAAAAAAAAGTATTTTTAACGAACGTAGTAAATTAATTAGATTATTATATACATCATTAACACGTGTATCTGATTTCAGCAAGTGTTATATATATTTATATAAATAATAGAATTAAAATGTCTTATGTAATTTAACAATTTTTTTAAAAATATCTTTATTTTTTCGAGGCTTTATTTCTTTACTAATTCCTTTGAATGTTAATAACGGTGCTTTATTTATTATATGTTGTGGTATGCCATAGTAATGTTCATATTTGACAGCACTTGCTCCGTATGATATTTTTTTCTTATCGACATCCAATAATTTAATAACTCTATCCAATGTTTTTTTATTATCACAATCTATTTCCATGTATTGTGGAAGTCCCGGCCAAATATCAAAAGTTATCTCATGAACTCCTTTAATTGGAACACTCCATTTTTCTCTAAATGTTTCTTGATATGCTTTCATTTTAAGTCCCAATGATGACAGAAATTTCTTGCCTGTTTCGAAATCTTCCTTAATTGTAACTTCATATTCATCTGGGTATTTCTCGTTATTATATATCTTGACTGTCATTGTTGTATGTTTCCCTTCATTCCTAACCCGTGCAAATCCTTTAATTTTAGAATCACATCTTTCATATACGGACCGAAATAACTTAATGTTTTTATGAACTTTTCTACCACCGATACTCTTTAATTTTTTCCGCATACAAGCTGCGTTAATTTCCAATACTTGAACTTCATATTCTTTACCCATTGTGAATATATAACTATATTTAAAAAAATGAATATCGTATTATTATAAATATTTCTCTTTTTGTTTGTACTGCCCGGCATGACTGAGCAACTACACGAAATCGTGCGATTCTTTGACCAATATGAACGGATCATCCGAGTTGCACACATCGACCAGTACGTCGCGACTCTCAACAAAATGATCCAGGCACAACCTGGCAAGTCGGAAGGCTCCGTCGTCAGAATCGCTGTCATCCGGGAGATGCTGGGGTATGTTGTTGAAAGCGAGGAGAAGCATGAGTCCATCCACCATCTGCCTCTCCCCCAATACGTTACTGACGCAGCAGCCCGCAGCCGCCCAGTGACTGCCGCAGCTGCGGCATGTGGGAAGCTGGTGCTATACGCGCTCCACCCCCTCCATGAGGTTGCTCGTACCATCTTCGAACACTTCCGCGATGAGTGCCTTGCAGGCGACATCTACATCTCCGTCAAGGGAGGCGTTGGCTGTGGGATTTCTCTAATGCACGAGCTCCTGCGACGAGGGGTGTTGACCCGTGCCGCGTTGATGCGAATCCACGAAGTGTTCCTCAGCAGCGATCTCGATGCAGCTGTGATGATTCAGCCTCGGCTGCCACGCCGAGTGTTTGATAAACTCCACAGCGGATTGTTTGGACGCACACACAAGGTGATGTTCGACCTCCGCCGCGACCAGTTTTGCATCGGTGGAAGCCTCGGAGACGCCATCATGGCTGACATCGGTCCTCATTTCGCGCAACGCGGTTTCGTATCTCTGCGAGCCAAGGAGCAACCGTACCGTCCGCGAACGGGTCGCGGGTTCCGTCGTGCGGAAAAGCTTCCTCCCAGCCGCATAGCATACACGCTGAGTCGTAAGGTTGAGTTCCCGACGTCCCTCGGACTGGCGAGCTTCCTGCTCATGCGGTTGGTGTTCCCGGCAAGTACACCCGCAGGTCGCAGCAGAGGTGAGTTCTTCGACCTCGCAATACCGCGATACCACGACGCATTCCTGCAGAATGACTTCGGACGCATGTACCATGGCATCTCCGGAGCCAGGATCTTCGCAATAACAGACTTGGTTAGCGAGGTCCTCGAAGAACGTTAGCTGCGAGCCGTCGCAGTCAGGAAGGAAAACCTGTCAAATTACCACCCAACCTACAAAGGTTATAGATATATATTTAATGTACATATTTAGCTAATTCCAGATTCAATAGAGGTTTTATGGACTAACAAGCCGGATTTACTCAATTGTCTACTGAAGAGAATCGCACATTAGGTGCTATTTTTTTTAAAAAAAAATATTTTTAGTTATTTACATACGTGGCAACATACTTATCAAATGTGAATTATCAAGACCCGCATTTTGTAAAATCTTCGTATTTGGGAAATGACTCTTAAATATCTGATATTTTATTTCATTAGACGGGGCATTATGTATCTGATTTATAATAGAAACAACTTTTAATATTTGTTCCTTAGATTTCATAACATATCCTTCTTCTCTTTTTTTATAAATAATATCTGACTTAAACATCTTCCAAGGTAGATACCCTATAATTTTTTTACCATCATAAACTTGACTTTCCGCTATGTTTTTATATTCATCTACATATTTATCAACATCATATTTTTTTTCAATCTGCTGTGCCTTAATAAATTCATTCTCATTATATTTTTTCATTATACATGGGTCGCAATAATGAACAGATAACATATTGTCACTATGCAATGTTAAAATATCGTTAAAATCCCTATAATAACTCATCCCTAAATCACGAGGTTTATCATCGCCTTTTGACACTCTGTGTATAAATTTATATAACTCTATATTATTCTCATATGCTGCAAATTTTTTTTGGATAAATTCTTTTGTATTAATATGATTAAATATATTACCGTTGTCATCACTATCAGAATCATACATAGATAAATCTAATTCATCAGTTTCGTCAATCATATTTTTATATTTATTATAGAAATTATTACATTGTCCATCCGTTTGGTAGAATAAAATCATACCGAGTGCAAGTGGACTTTCAACGCGTATTCTTTTTTTTGCATCGCCAGTATGAAATTCTGTATCATAATTTGTATTATCTGCTAAATCGGACAGACTGCATTTTCTATACATGTTGCTTATAAATATCGCAAAATCGGCAAGTGGTATACTGCATAACCCGGTTAATAATTGTGGTATATAATATTTTGGGACAACTCCTTTTGGTATGCTTGAATATGGTGCTTTGTATTCAAATAATACAATACAGTGTTCTACAGTTTGTATCGATTTATCAGTTTGCATTTCGCATTTAAATGTAACAACACCTAATCCATCAGGGCTATATCTTTGTTCTGGTATAGCACCTGGTAAACTGCCCGTTTCGGAAATAGTTGTGTTGAACATAATTTCTGCTATTTGATTAGTTATTGACTCAAACAAATTCCCCCATCGGCATGCGATATTTGTATTGAAATGAGTAAATCCAACTTTTCGAGCAATTAATTCTTCAACGGTTGTGAAACCATTTTTCCCATTAACTACAGCCATTTCACTTCCACCAATTGAATATTTCCTAATTTCATGCCATTCATCACTGCCTTGTTCGGCTAAATTATTATGTTTTTGTATGAATTTTCCTAATAATTCTTCCTTATAATTTTTTATATGTATAGACGAGATATCTATAATCCTACTAGCTACATTGAATGTTTTTAAGTTGAATTTGTACATTGTACAATTCTGTTATAAATATATGTTATTAATCTTTAATAGAAATTCATTTTTTGTAAAAACTATGGACAATAGCGATTTAATAGAACTTCGTAAAATTCATCAAAATCTACTAAAGAAATCGTATTCTTTATTTAATGAATCGAAAACGACAGATATTGCAAAAGCCCAGAAAATGGAAACTATAGCGTCCTATTTAAATATTGTGAATGAAGAACTTGTAGAGATATTAAAGATTAATACTGATTTCGCCAAAACATGTGTTTGTCAGGCAACAGAAATACGAAATACTATAGAAATAAATGACATGTATAAAGACAAACCCAACAAAATGCTGTTAGCTTATCAACACAGATTTAAAAATATAAGTTGGGCAGACTTAGATGAACAAATACGCAATGAACAAGAATCTGTACAAAATGTAAAAAATACAATAAAAAATACAAAACAAATAAAAACAACGCCCATATTATATAAAAAATTAAAAAACATATATGGTGTCAAAACCGGTTTTGTATATAATATACCTGTTATTAATAAGATAAATGAGATACCATCTGCAATGTATTGGTTTAGTGGAGATAAAGATTACACGCATGGTATTTATACATCACCATCTAAGGGTGTATATATTAAAATACCATTTCCGAACGTAATAGATTCAACAAAAAATCATTTCAGGGCTGGTTCTATTAAATGTCGAAATGGTACCATAGATGAATGTAATAAATTTCGGGATGACTTCTCAAATAAATATAAGGCATCTGCCAATTCATGCAATTTCGCACATGTTGGGGATGAATATGTAAAAATTGGTAATGTTTTTAGATGTAATGAAATGCCCCGTTTTGGAAACTATACATATTTAAGCGATGATTTATCAACAATACAAGAAACCAATATACGAACTATGCTTATGTATTCGTTATCTGATTTACTTTTAGGTTCATTGTGGTTTCAGAAAAATAAAAAAAATAATATAATCATTGAGGACGTAGACATATGTTAAATTATTCAGCGTCATCATCATCATCAACTTTGTCTATATATTCAGATATTGTATCTTCATCTTCATCTTCATCTTCATCTTCATCATTGATAGTCTCTTTAACAGGTGATTTTTTTTTTGACACAACAAGTTGTTTATTAAGTATTTTACCTGAATCTGGTGATATTATTCTGTATCTCTCAGTCTTTCCGGTTATTTCTGACACAGATTCAATCTTAATAACCTGTCCTATATCACCACCAATCCATATATTTTGCGGATCGCTTACTGAAATAGATGGTAAACTTAAAGGATGCAATATCAAATCCCGAGAGCATAATATTCTTACTTCTGTCGTAGTTAACAAAGTATGTGGTGAACACAAAGGTCCTTTGGACAATTCAGTATCAAAGAATTTATGTAAATAATTATATACTGATAAATGTTTGTATTTCAATAGTGCTTTATTTATGTAAACATTTAACGGAACCTTGGTTATCATCAATATTATCGTTTGCTCAATAGGCAGTTTATCTAAAATACGTTTAAATTGTGCAGTTGTTTGTATATGCTTACTATTAATTTTGAACATAAATACGTGAACATTTTTTTCTTTCCTTTTATCAAAACATTTATGCTTAACATATTGGTCAATTTGCATATTTTTCTTAAAATCATTATATTCATGGAACTTTTCTTCGATTGTATAATTGCGATATTTTGTTAAACAGAGCTGAACATTTTTATATTTCTCATACAGAGTTTCCATCGTCGGAGAAATGTATATATAATTAAATTATTATATTCAAATTTAAAAAAAATGGTTTTTTGATTTATAGCAATAATATAGGCATATTAGAAATCTTGGTTATTGTATTAGAAGGTGCACAGTGAGGACTCCGATGTTTTTTTGACGAATTTAATTTATTTTGTATATTCATTAATTTTTTATAATAATATTTAATTGGTTTCATGGTAACGTTGTGAAAATTACGTGATAAAATACCATTGATGTGGAACATATCTATATATGTTTTTTCTAAACATGAATAAAATTTTTCGTTATCACAATTTTCTTTTTTTATATATTCTGTCAACTTTCTTCGGTTTTCATAAAACTTATCTATATCTGTATATTGTATCTCAACAAGACCTATATGGTAGTATTTACGTTTTGTCGAATATTTGCAATCAAGATCAATTTTTTTTATTTTAACAACATTACATGTCTCTTCGCATATTTCTCTTATTGCTGCATCATTATTTGATTCGCCGTGTTCTCTAGTTCCTTTAAATGGGAACCAATTACCCTTCTCCATACCCAGCACAACAAAAACTTGATTTTTATAAATTGTGTATAACAACGCACCGCAGGAATGTTTTTTCATACGTGGTCCATATATATAAATGCTATACAATACATGTATATTTTTTTATAATGTTATTAAAAATGAATTGGATAATTTTTCTATTTCATCAGATATAAGAGATATTTTTTTAACTAGCGTAGATACTTTTTTCTCGTGATCTTCTATATATTTTTTTACGTTTTTATAAAGATCTAAAAATCCATCAATATATTCAGTAAAAATTTTTATTTTGACATCACTGGATTTTGACTTTGGAAATACACAATATTTTATTTTCTTTTTTTTAAATTTTGTGTATTTTATATTTTTAACATCAGCGATGGATTTTTCGGCATCGTGTATACATTTAACCACATTATTGCATTTACCTACATTAATGTAATTAGGTGATAACTCATGAATGACTTTTATAAGTGAATATAATGGAAATTTAATAATTTCAACAAACCTTTCGGGAATTGCGTGTGGGCAATAACCTATATATACAAATTTTGATTTTTTCATATCAATCAGAAATTTATCAATTTTTTTTTGAATTTTTTTGTTTTTTATTGTCCATGATATTGTTTCGATATTTGCATCAACTGAAAAATTATTAGGGGGGAAATTTAATAACAATATTGGTGATGATGATTGTAAGTTATTTTCTGCATCGATTATGTTCCATTCGGTGCATAATTTATCAAAATTTTGGGGTTTGTCTTTTAAATTATGTGTTTGTATATATTTATTTCGCAAACTAACATAAGTTTGTAATAATAATTCAATATATATTTTATATATCATAAATAAATGACGAAATGCTATTTTAATAGGTTTGTATATATTTGATGAATTTGCTATTATGTTTAATATATGTTCGTCTTCCATATTATAAATAGCATTAACATTCACCCATAATTTTGTTTCATTTGTTATGTATGATGGAACGGGAACTATCGTATTTACCATATTTATTAAACTTTCATAATAATCAACGTGTTTTTTATCTTTATGTATATCATTAAAAGATTTCCATTCTATTAATTTATTTTTTATAAAATCATTTGCGGAGTTTCCTACCCTTATAGAATACTTATTGTAATTTGAATTTTTATCAAAACCGCCTGTAAAAGTTGTATGTGAATTGTTTGAGCTATACAAACCACCTAAATATTTTTTCATAGAACTCATACTTTTATTTATATATAGATAAACAAACTTACAGAATGGATTTTTCTAAAACAGTTTCTGAATGTGCATTCCATATTAAATCGAATGATGTATGTTTAGAGGATAAGGTTATTGATGAATTAAAATCATTTGCGGAAAATACTAAATCCATAAAAGGTGATGGGAAAACAGTAATCAAAAAATTAAAAAAAAAATACAACTGCACAAATGAATCATGTTTATTGCAACAAACTGAAATCGTAAACAAATTAGGTCATGACGTTGTGGAAACCCAATTACGTGAAAGATTTAAACCGGAGGGTCCATATGATTCCAACGATTGGTTTTCGAATTATAATATAGATGATGTTCTTGACCAAATTGAAGTTAAATATAGGCATAAAAAATTTCTACATATTTCATTTCAAATGAGAGATTTTGAAAAAAGCGGAGGGGAGTTATCAAAAATAGATTTGGTACAAAAATATAATGACGGTGTGAGATGTTTTGGTGTTGTTTTTAACACGGATTATTCATATGGCAATGGGTTGCATTGGTTTTCTATATTTGGTGATTTAAATCAAGAACCATTTACAATTGAGTATTTTAATTCATCCGGCGAAGAACCTTTACCAGAAATTTCCAAATGGATGAAAGACACGCGAAATAAGTTTAAGTTAGTTGGCAAAAATGCCGAGGATATTGTAGTTACAAAAATTGTTAATCAAAAAGATAATCACAGTTGTGGTAGTTATTCATTATATTATATTATTAGCAGACTAGACGGAGTTAATAGAGAATATTTTACAAATAAAAAAATAGGTGATAACTTAATGCACGAATTTCGTAAAAATTATCTTTTTAGAAAACCTACGTAATAATATATATGATGACTATTCGAAAAACATCTCGCAAAAAAACAAGTAAAACATCTCGCAAAAAAACACGTAAAACATCTCGCAAAAAAACACGTAAAACATCTCGCAAAAAAATAATAAAAGCTGGTGATGAATATTTAAATTCACTAATCAAAAAACAATCTTCTAAATATTTTAATTTAGAAGCCTTTAAAAAATTATTTATTGATGATATGTCAAAAAAACACCCTGTTATTATAAAATTAAATGACATCAATCATACACTAAAATACGAAAATATTAAAGATAATAAAAATATGGGTTTGCATATTGGACAGCGCAAATTATTATTGACTGAAGTTCAATTTTTAACAAAATATAATACTGCGAAATACTGTATTTATGCAGGTTCGGCACCAAGTAATAAAACGCATTTATTATCAAACATGTTTCCCAATATTAAATTTATACTAGTCGATCCGAATATTTTTGAAATATTATTGACACGCAATAATAAGACACATAGAAATGAAAAACATGATGACATAATACATTTATACTCGGGATACCCAACCCAATCAAACGTATATAAATTTAATAAGAAAATATCAAACATTAACAAAAAAGAAAGAAAAGATATGTTAAAATTTATTGAGACATCCAAACATAAAATTTATATTTGGGAAGATTATATGAATGACAGTTTATCGGACTTTTTAAAAGATTTGGGTAATTTACTATTCATTTCTGATATTAGAACAAGTTTAGATGGTACACAAAAACCTAAAGATTTCGATATAGTATGGAATAGGTCAATGGTACATAATTGGATAAGTGTATTGCAACCAGAAATGAGTATGGTAAAATTTAGGATACCATATTATAATGAAAAGAGAACATTTGCAAATTATAAAACTATTTATGCTGATGATTTTGAGTTGTCAAAAAAATACAAGGTTGATTTTGAAAAAAATTATTTTAATAATATATTCCGCATGAGTAAGGCAGAATTGTATATACAACCGTGGAAAGGTCATACATCTGCCGAAATGAGGGGGTATATTGCAAAAAAAGATATATTTAATATCATAACATATGACACACACAATATAGAAAATCGAATTTTCTATTATAATTCTGTCGTTAGGGTTATGTATCATATAAACAAAAACGCTAATCAGAAATTACACTTTTGTAATTGCAATGATTGTGCGATTGAAAATAAAATATGGGTAGATTATATAAAAACATATAAGAAAAAACAAAATGTTCATTATTTCGTTAATATGGCAAATAAATCAACAAGCAGGAATTTAAGTAAAGTTCATAATAATACAGTATTTGCACCGATAGATGCACATATGTTAGAACGCATGATGAATAAACCAAATAAAAGCACTCATTATGAATCGAAAAAAATACAACTTGGAAATCTCGCACCTCCAACTAAATAAAAAAAAATATATATACACTAATATAATTTAAATTATGATAAGACTATCAACTATTTATGGGTGCTTTATTTTGTGGCTGATGTTTACATTGTACATGTCAATTGTCAGTTTTAACAACGGCAACGACGATTTAGACAGAAAGAATGGGTTTTTTTACCTGATTTTGTTCTTAGGTAGTATAATGAGTGTATTTGTCGGGATATATGCAGTTGAACAAAAAATTGGAAAGATCGCAAAAGAAATGAAAGATAATATACCAGATGCTAATGCATCTATGGTAAGTGTATCTGAATCCGGTGATATTGTTCAAAGTGAAGTACAACCAGAAAATCAAATAGAAACAATAGCCAAAAATTTTGAAATTGCTGAAAAAATGGTTAATAACACACCGGTGTTGCGAGCAACTCTGCAAGCATCAGGTTTAGAGGAACCATTCAAGCAGACTGCAAAATTAGTAAAAAATGCTAGATAAAACTTATTTTTCATTAATTATTTTTTTTTCGGATTCTGGTTCTGGTTTTGGTTCATCCTCAGAATCAGCGGATATACCTGTTTCTTGCTGCATCATATTGAACTGATTGTTCAAAATTTTAAATAACTTTGCAACTCGTGGATCCTTGCTACCAGCAGATTGCTTCTTCATGAACATAATAATTTTTCTAAATTGTGCGGTTGTTGATGCAGTTGCGTTCTGACTAACAGAAACATCAACTATAAAGTTTTCAACAATTATAGACGGATTTTCTGCTTCAACACTGTTTTTATAATATCCATCAAAATTATCTTCTAATAAATGAACGGAATTAGCAATAATATCAAATGCTTTATTACATCTAGGTACTTGTTTCTTCATCTTATCTATGTTGTTAATTAGAACTCTGCTAAATTTCTTTATATCTATATCCGGACTTGTTATAGTTTGGTATAGTTCATGTCCGATTTTATAAGTATGACTTAAGATATTTAAAATATATTTTCGTGCCATGTCGGACAACTTGTCAGAAACCCATAATTTTTTTAAATCAAGTTTTGTAAATGACAATGGTGTAAACGAAAGTCCCGGTTCCCTTTTAATAAAATCATCACTTAAATTACTGCTATCAATTAAACATTTTTTATGTGTTGATAAGTTACCACTCGTTGTTACAATTAATTGCACCTCCATTATGTTTTTTATTTTTTTATAAACAATATTAACTTGTTTAATATCACTATTCTTTAATGCGTCTTCAGAAACTGTATTTTTTACTATTTCATTTAAATTATCTACGAATGTAGTAATTTCTTTAAAATTATCCGAGTATTCACTAAACTTATTAATGAAGTCGTCGAAGTTTAACAAAAGAGTAAATATTTTTGAATACCTTTCTAGTAAAGTATTTATTTTTACAAATTTAGGTATGATAATATCTGGGTCGGCATCTTCAGCACCAGTCATTTGTGAAAACATATCATTAAGCGCATCTGCGTCTGCAGCATTTCCCTTTTGCACAATTTTTCTAACACGATTGCGTCCCCTCGGCATCTATTAAATATATAAATGTATGATTTGTGTTTAACACAAATTTATTGCGGATATGTGCCACTATATAATATATATTTAATAGATGCCTGTAAAATTGTATTTATATATGCCCACATTTGGGTTTTTTGCTCTTTTGATGAAATATCATATCCGTGCTTAATCATACGAATTATTTCGTCAAATAATTCTTTGTCTTCTTCTTCAACATCATCAACAATGTCTTTAACATCCCGCTGCGTAAAAAAATTGTAATCTCTTGTCTATATTTGTTGTCTGTATTTCCACATTTTTGGTGCTGTTTTTTCAATAGCATATGTTGGGCTAATACCTTTTAATACCGTCATGTGTCTTCTTGCACATGATATTTCTGGGTTGGATGGGTCTATAACACTTGCAAGTGTTAATATTTTTGATATTGAATTGTTAAATATTTTTAAAATCTCTATAATATTTAGGGGTTCTACACTGTTCATTTTGTTTAAAATTTATAATTAACTAATAACAAACTTTTAAATCATAATAGTTGTGTGTAAAAAAATTGAAATCTAAATAGATGATATATAAGTGTAATGGTCATTCGAACATTAAAAACATGGGAACCACCCTCTGATTTTCGCATTAAGACCAACGAGTACAATGAAGTAGTTGAATTCATTCAAACTTACTTACCAAGTACAACTCACGGTATTTACAAATATTATAAAGACCATGAACGCAAACTACTACAGTCCTTTCGAAATTACATCAACACTTGTGTCGAACGACACCCATCTGTTGAATGGATTAAGTGTACCAAATTTCAATGGCGGCGTTTGGCTTTAGTTCGCGATTATTACGATCATATGTGTGGTCGAGATGCATCTCATTACATTCGGACAGACGACTGTCGTCGATTTATCAACTGTGTAATCAAGGGGTTAAAAACTAAGAAACTTGCAAAACCAGTTGTTCGTATTTTAAGTGGCAAGACAGCGCCTCGATACTTTAAGCACCCACTGTTTGTTAAGTTTAATAAACGAGGACGTCGTCGTTAAGCCTTTATTTATTAAACTTTATTTTTTTAAATAATTATAGAATATCATGTCTGATAAGAAAGACATTAAATATAATTATTTACTTATAGGTTCTGTTATTTCTGCTATTGGAGCAGTATATGCATTACATTACTACACACGTCAAACTGAAACACAAACTAAAAATGAAGAGGAAAATGTTACACACCCAGATGTACAAATATGTGATGTTGAATATAATACTGGAACATTAAAAAAAATACAAAAAACCGAAAAAATACAAAAAAAAAATATAATTAAAACAATATCATTGATTAGATCACCAGTAAATAAATCTACATATGAATCCGAACCTGAACAACCAACACAGCCTGAACCTGAACCCGACTCAGACTATGAATCAGATTCTGGTGATGAAGTGTTGAACAATGATGAAACTAATGCGATATTGATGATGGTATAATTAACTATTAAATTTATGCACATACATGCTTATACAAGATGGACAATTTAAATAATACTAAAATCGTCATTGATAATTTTAAATCAATGGCATTAATTAATTTAGAAGTGGTTCAAAAAAATTCAATCAGCAAAGAAGAAGTTAATAGACTGATTAAATCAATTAAATATGATAATCAATGTATTAAAAAACAAGTAAAAAATGATAAACATGTATTGCCAAATAACACTGTTAATAATAATGTTAATAATAATGTTAATAGTGATAGTGTTGAAAAAAAGAACAAAACTGAAAACAATCCTAAAATTATAAAAGAAATAGATGGTGACCCAGAACTTGAAAAGGTAATCGTTAAATCACACGAATTATTAAAAAAAGTATCAAATCGTTATATCAAAAATGTAAAATTATTATTATCTGCATTAGCATCATTGATACAATACAAAGTTTTGCTAATTGATGACGCAAAATACCAACAAACACACGACAAAAAATTTTCTTTCCCTAGTAATGTAGATAAGCTTACTATTTTAATGGGTTACTATTGCGATGCATTTGATACAAATATGAAACAATTATGTTATGATTTGGTATCACTCGATTGTTATAAATCGTTATATTCTATGTCACAAATAAGTTTCGAAATATATGACATCACTCAAGATGTTAACAACATTGCAGTAATTGAAGATTATTACAAATTTGAAGAAATTGCAATTGATATTTTGTGCATTGGTTTTAATATTGATATAGAACTGAATGACAGTATTATCGAGACGACTTAAATTTAGGTTTCGTGCCCCCATCATATTTAACAGCATATCCACCTAATATCAAATATTCATTAACACTTGTATCGATTGAGTTTATGAAAATAGTAGCCAACAATCTTCCGTATTTGTCAAATCCAAAACATTGAACTTTTACTATTTTATTGAGTATTAAATCAGATACTATTTTTTTTGAAATATAACCTTGTTTTTTCTCGTCTAAATTTTTAGTTCTTATTTCGGGAGTGTCAATACCGGATAGCCGTGTTTTAAATTTATAAAAAATATCACGCACGGGTAGTATTAACGTAACCGTATCTCCATCATAAACATCCACACACTTTCCCTGCAACTCACCAGTAATTGAAAAAAAATCTGTGTTATCTGCTGTTTGTTTATATAACTCCATTTGTATATAATATAATATTACATTGTTTAAAACCTAATAAACATTATACATTTTTATATTATAGTAATCATGGAACACGCAACTATCGCATCGCTCATGATGACGTCCACTGAAATATTAAAAGATTTTAATACAATTAAAAAAAGAGACAAACAAATTATTAAGCAACATTTAGATGACCTTGATGGTATAGTTAGTTATTTATCATTTGCATTAAATAAAATTTCAAATATATCTAATATTTGCAAAAATAAAATAATCATGATTGAATATGAAAATAAAAAAAATATAACTAACGATGTGTCTACAATAAATATACATAATTTAAAGATGCCTGCAAGTATGATAAAAAATACAACAAAAATAATAGCTCCTGATATTAATTGTCCGGTTCAAATTGTCGACGATATATCTGATATACCTAATATGTGTATGTATTGGGTCAAACCCAAAAACAATTAAACAAACCAACAAACCAATGGCATTTTTCAGAGTAAAATAAGTAAAAAATACCAATAAAAAATAATAAAAATAAATAAAATGGCTAATCAAATAATAAATTGTAATTATTCTAATATGTGTAAAACTGTACTAGGTGGGAAATTATGTAAATATTACCACGACCCAGTCGATTTGCAACAGTTATTAAATAACAAACTAATTAGTCAGCAACTCTATAATACATACATGCATAAACATAGGAATTTTTCTAACTCATCATGGATATATACCGATATGCCACAATCCGCAAACAATATATATATGCGACATTTTGGGTCGCGTAATACATTAAAATATGAAATAGATATGTTGTCTTTAAATATAACACAAAAAAATATAAATACTATTAAAACATTCATACATCAATGTATGCACGATATTTTAGTTGCATTATGTTTATCGCAAAATGATACATTACGACATACGTCTGCGTTTAAATAGTCTGCTGTCTTTATATGTTGTTAGGTCAACAACATTTGCTTGCGTTGTTTGTATTGGTTGAAGACATGCACAATGCGGGCAGCATAGACCTTGTATATATGGAATGTGCTTATTAGGGTAATTATATTTTTTTAGAGGTGATTGTTGATGAGGATTGGGAACTTTATTTTTTTGAGGAGACCTATTCCAATCACTAACTGCATTTTGGGTTAGACCAACTTTATTTAAACATTCAGTTGCATGCACCCGCATGTGTTCAGGTGTGCACTCTATAATAATATTTCGGAAATCGATAAAATCACTATTGCGGTTCATTTTTAATAAGCAGTTATAAAATATTTTTAATGCATTTGTTTTCCCAATCTTCTCAGATAATAAATAATAGCAATGGTTAGAAATGCCAGAGTTTATATGAACCCCACCATAATCAATAGATTCATTATTGGGGTTGACCCAGTTAATGCCTTTATACAACTTTGGTTGTGGGTTAGATGCTTTAGTAGGGTCTCGTAAATTACGCAAATATTCGATCGTTTTTCCAACATCTTCACCTAATAACCAATCAGCTTCACCATGTAAGTCATTAGTTTTGTCAGTGTCGTTATTAAACTTATCATATAACCAAAATTCAAATCCGGTTGCCATAACATCAGACATTGATTCATTTAACGCACCGCTGTGACCTACATATTCTAAACCAGCAGTATCATGAACTAAACCATGAGTCAATTCATGCGATGCAATATCAATGGAGCATAGTGGATAAAAATACTTTTCTCCATTTCCATAAATCATATATTCACCAGAGAAAAATGCATTGTCTAAGTCTGTTATGTTATATAAAGACAATAGTAATTTACTTTTATTAATAGAATCCCTACCCATAGTCTCATTTAAAAATACTAAAAACATAGATGTTTGGAATAATATATCGATCGCCGAGTTATAAACATATAACTCTCGTAAACGTTCAGCATTATATGTTACAGTTGGATACTTTTTAAACATGCTTCTAGAAATTTCTGGTTCATTTTGATGAAAAGTATCTAAATGTTTTTGATGGTAAGTAATACCAACTACATCACCTCTCATACGAGCTTTATTTAATTCATGTTGTTGGGTTAAATAAAATGTTTCTTTATTTTTTCTAATATTTATTACTGAAGGTGGTATCCCACTTAACTTTCGAAGCGTCGGTTTAGACCGATAATCAACACGTCCACGAATGGCATCAATTACTCTAATAACAATATCGTTGCTTCTGCCGCCTAAACATTCTGCATAAACAGTGCCCGGTGAATGCTGTAAAACATTGACACTTACTCTCCCTAAATAAGCAGTGTATAATTTTATACTAATATAATTACCCGACAGTTTGGTAAGGCTTTGTTCGTTGGTTTTAACATGTGTATGAATCTGACCGCACGACATGTCTATAACCTTTATTTAATGTATCTTTATAATAAAAAAATTGATTGTTTGTATGAAATATATAAATAACGATGGTATGTCCGTACTGCAATATGGTTCATTCGGGTATGGTATTTTACAACGAACGAAACCCTTATGAACGAAACCGTTACGAACGAAACCGATACTCCGCGAGATCGTCCATCAATATTCATTATGATTCACATATCCGAGATACGGTGCGCGGATATGTACTTACTAGTGATGGCGTGTATAAAATATTCAAGAAAGGATATGCTTCGCCTAACCATCGTATTATTTCCGCATACAAACCTCGGCACGATGGAATCATGTGGAATAAGGACATATATAGAATTATTGTATCATTTCTTATGTCGGACGAACATCACTTGCTATGCTGTGCGCATAAGAGGTATCCAACAGATTACAGACCAAACCCACACAAACTGGCACCATTGGTCAACCCAAAATATGTGATGTGGTCACTAAGACGTCTGCCCATCAGAATCACTCCAAAACACGAACACTCTATGTTTAGAACTAGTGTACCAACTTTCGTCGTCATAGTTTGGTAAAAAAAATATTATATTGACATATTATTTTTTTTCAATAATATGTTCATATAATGTATTTATGTTTACGTAGTTTGGCTTAAACACACTTTTATTAGTTTTAATAGTTAAATTTGCACCATATGGTGTCTTACCGTTGTATAATGCATGCGTTAATTTATTGTTAATATACTTTCTATACGGTTTGTTGAATTCTCTCAGTCCATATCTAATACCATCTTTATTTACACACGGGTTGTAAAACTGATTTTTATTGGATAATATTCCAATTATATTTGTATATTTTTTCCATCTTGGTGATTTACTCATATACACAGTTAATGCGGAAATCTCATCCTGATTTATTATCGTGCTAAATCCTCGCTGTGCGTATTTTAATATAACTTCTACACATGGTTTTGAATTAAAGAACCATTTATAATTGTTATTTAATCCACATAATATTGACATTACACAACTAAGTATAAAGTTTGCACCTTCGTTGACATTGTCGATATCGATATTAGATTCAGTCATACCAATCTTTGACCGCCAATACTCAACTAATTCTATTGTATGTTTGACTTCGTTTGAATAACATCCGTTATACCACGACCTAACGATAGGACAATGAAATTTTTTCACCATTTTACATGGACTGTTTGATATGCGGAATAAATCAATAGGTCGAATCAACCCAGGTCCGTAAAGTTTAAATTTAAACGCAGCAGCTGTGTATACCTTTTGTATATATACTTCACCGCGTGATTTACAATTTTTTAGAATTGCATCATATAACAGCATTGCCAAATCTTCGAATGTATCATAATTATCAACGGTAATAGATATATCCATGTCCGATATTTTATTATATTTTTTTGTCGGCAGTGTTTTGTCAGTTTTCTCTTCAGTTTTCTCTTCAGCTGACTCAACATTTACTTCAGTTAATACTTTTTTGATAAATTCAGAATCGTTTAATGAATGATATGATGGATAATAATATTCCAGATAGGACATAAAATTCTTTTCATCAGTATTTTTCGCATGTTCATACAAGTCATCTGAATATTTTACTTCCGTTTCGATATCGCGGGTAGTATCATACCGAACATGTTTAAAATCATCTTCTAATTCCACATATGATGAACATGGAATAAGGATAGAACCAGACAACGCGGCATTATAATTTTTTAATAATATATTGTCAAGAGCATGTCCTGTTGCTAATTGCAATCGTCTATTAAATACAATAATAGGTTGTATATATCTTTTGCAACGTGTGTATGCAACAACACTTTTACTCAAAGATATATTTGACAATTGTTGTATATATGGGTCTCTTTCAATATGCATATTGTGTGATAGAAACATATTTAACGCTTCTGAATGACTAAATACAATTCTATAATTCTCTTTTACTTTAGAGAACATAACTGTATCTTCGTGAGTTAATACGAAAATTGCATAATAGTAATAATACATAAACACATCACGTACATTTGAATCAATTGCAAAAATCTCGTCAAGTATAGAACGAATTCTAACATCTTTAATTATTTCACATGTATCGGGTGAAATCATAATTTTTACAATACATTCAAATACAAACATATGCATGTTTATTTTCATCATAGTTTGTAGGTTATAAATTACATCAGTAAAATCTGTATAATCGGATGCGTTCAATACTTCATACCCAAGATAGTTATTATACTTTGATGCCAACAATATTTCTTTTTCATAATCAGCAGCATTTGTTTTTCCTAAATTAGGATATTCTTTATCTACAACTATATCATTTGCTAATTTAACCCATTCTTTATCCTTTGTTTTAATATATGGCCAAAATCTGTTGGTAAATAATTCTAAAGAATACATTGGTTTGCTTAATAATTCGTCCCATGCATATGAACACCTCCCGAATTTTTTAACCCATGAAATAATTTTTTTATATACACTAACATCTATTTCATACGAATCGAAATAAGATAATGCTGTGTTTATATATTTAAACATGTTAGTGTGATCGCATGTTATCAATAATTTATTAAATATCACATAATTATTTTTTTCTATATTACAATCACCCAGTAAGGAATGTTCCTCCTCACTAATGGGAAATTCTAAGCACGTTGAACCAAGTTGAATCTGCATTCTTTGAGTTTGGTACTGTTATAATATGATTATATGAAATTCAAATTTGAAATTAATATAATAGAAATGTATATAAACTATAAAATGGTTGTCATCATAAAAGGAAACTCGCAGGATGACGATGTTGATAGAATTGCTAAAACAATGATAAACATAGAATCAGGCAAATATTTATACAGAATAAATAACGAACCAACAACAATGGTCAAATTTAATAAGTATAAAACCAGGTCTGTTGAAATTGACTGTATTGTCGTAAAAGGTATTATCATAGTTACTGGCACCACTGATATTGCTAATCTTGTAAGTTGTCTAAAAACAAGATGTTCGAATCTTCAACCCGACAAAATTAATTACATGAAATGTGTGAATAATACAACAATCACGACGAATGAAAAAAGATATAGTAGATCAATATTCCACTTTAGATGTTCTTCATACGGTAATGAATTTATATGGTGTGTTCATAGCATACAGAATAGAGATTCCAATGAATTATTCATTGCGGAATATTCAAATAAGCTTAATCATGATTATCTCAATCGGTCAATTTCATGTATTATTTATGACAACAATAATACATATAATACGTTTAATTATGTTAAGCAATTAAATTATCCATCAATAACGCAATACACTGCATATATAAATAAAAAAATGACTACAGAGTTTTTATATGAATCGACATTAAAAAATATCGTATCATACAATATTCTTTATTCATATGAAAAAAATAGTGGTATTACATGCAGACGTATAACATCTAAAGTAGAATACGTTGATAAATTCGATGAATTAAAAATAAGACGTGTTAATTTAAAAAAGAAGTGGTATGATGAATTGAAAAAAAAATATGATTATGACGAACAAGAGCAAGTTGAATCATTATGCGAAGAAATCGGAAAACCTGAATTTCCTAATGATGTATGCTTCGTAACACATTCCCCATTATATAATTGTGCATGTGCATTATACTTACAAAACGAATCGAAGGAACAATGTATTATACTGGTATCACCACACATTGTAGATTCAGAAATTAATGGCGAATTATTTACAGATGTATTAAAGAGACTAGCTGGTTTTGATATTGTTAAAAAAACAATAGTTAAAATTAACAAAACCGCAGTTGATGTAATTAATACAATGAACATAAGCCCGGTTAAAAAAAAAATCCTTACGGGTATTTCCAAATATGGGGTTTTGCAAAATATTGTTAAACATCCAATTATATTATCCAAAGATGATGAAAATCAATTGTATGTTGGTATACTAGGTAGATTAAGTGTAAATATGATGCATACATTATTAGGATACGATGCTATTTATTATAGGTTCATTAGTAAAAACTAATGTTCGTAATCAATCCACTTAGTAGATGATTGTGAACATCCACATTTAATATTTTTTGGACGAGGTATATCAACTACAATCAATCTTAAGTTTTGTGTTGTTTTATTGTATATCGTATGAGGTTTGCTTGCATCAAAAATAACTACCTGTTTTTTAATTAACGATTTTGTTTCACCATTAATTAATATACCAACTATAGACGGGTCTATAGTTGAACCACTTAATACAATAACACATCGTATAGTATTATTTGCTATTTTCCCACATTCACTCATTTCTTTGGTTGTTGTTTTAGGTTGGATATTAAGTAATAACAGAGATTTAACGTTATTAACATGCTGGAATATTTTGAACGTATCTGGTACTTTTTCTTTATTATCCGTGTATATTTTATTATTGTAGTATAATGGAATTATATTGCTATCTTTAAATATATCCGATTTCTTTATTTCTTTATTTATTTTTGACTTAACTTCTTTGTCATTATTTAAACCAACACCCGCAGGGAATATTTCTTCATCGAAAAAATTAATACATTTTGGTGCAAAAATTAATAAGATGATGCAAATTGTGATTATACATACACCAATACCCATACACAAAACTGTTGTTTTCATGCTGGGTTATATAGATTAATTAAATATATTTTTTAAATCAGAAATTGATGCATTTTTATTTTTATCCAACACAGTAAACGAGTCATAAAATGAGATGGAATCTAACCATGGTAATTTTTTTTGTGCCTCTGATAATGTGCTAGACCCATTAAACAAGTTTTTGTTCTTTAAAATTTCGGTACTTTTTTCTATCTTTTCCATATCAGTCATATATTCTGATTTTTTCTCTGATTTACAAATTATGTAAATTAATAAACACAACACTATAACTTTTAGACAAACCATCTTTATATATTTTTTTATATAAAATATATATTTTATGATATAATTATAATGAATTTACACAAACAAAAATCAGACGTCGGTGGTTGTGGTACATGTGTTGGTGGTGCCAAACGTAAGAAAACGTCCCGCAAGAAGCCTATGAAAAAAACTAAAAAAAAGTCTAAGAAGAAGCACTATATAAATCATTTAGTGCAATTATAGATGATTCTATATCATCATAATCACCTCGATTGATTTCGCAAATTGCATCGATATTATTTTTTTTTGCAAAATTTGATATAATAACTAAAGACTTTGATAATTTTGTCTTCCATATATCATCGTCGTTGGAAAATAGTACTTGATGTTTGTCCTTTCCGGTATTGAATGTTTCTAACTTTCCGGCATTTAAATGAAACAAACCTATACAATCATGCTTAATCGATTTTAACCATTTGTGCATAGTTTCGGCATCGTTCACTTTTATACCGGCTCCCCATAGATGAGCAGTGTCAACACATATAGAATAATTTTCGTATGTTGGATTTATTTTTTTCATTTCTTCAACAAGGTTATTAATTTTCTCAGGAGTTTCATATGTTTTTTGCGGGTCTGGTTTTACAGCAGTCATTTCTAACATAATTGGCGTTTTACATTTTTTAATAAACGGAATAATAATTTTAAAAGAATTTGTTATAATAGAAGCAGGTTTTTTAGGCAAATGTATTACAAGACCAAGTGATTTTAATTTATCGCACGCATCAAGTTGTTCGGTTATCAGTTTAATAGTCGATTTGCTTTTTGCACTATTTTTGTTATCATCATTGATATTCCATAAACCAGTTGTAATATAACTTGAATGGACATATAGTTTTATTCCTTGCGTTTTACAGTATTTTTTAATCGCGACATAATCCATTTTATTTCGTCTACTATTTCGTGGACCATGTGTGTATATCTGACAACATTTGATGTTTAACTTAGTTGTATCATTTTTAATTGCGTCAAGCATTGTTTTCCGATTCTCATTTATTACCTTAGATTTTTTACTGACGTGAACTCCAATTGGCATGATTGTTTCAATTATACTCTTATAACATATTATGTTTATTTCATTTTTAAAAAAAAAACATACTCCATATATGTGATTAGAAATCCAGGCAATCCAGGAAGAAGTTCATAAATTAAAATATGAATATATACTTTTACGGAAATGTGTCTCGGATCGGAACTATTTGATATAACATACAAGAACTATATGATTTATAGACCACTTAAATACACAGTGATAATAGCTACGCGGGTGATTGGGTTTCATTGTACCGTGTTCATGTTGTTTACATGTTGTTGCATACCCAACAATAATATTGGACAATTCAGGTATAATATTGGTCTGCTCGACAATATAGTCCCCTGCTGCTTTAGTGCTTGAGCACGACCATAAACAAGATGATAATCCGAGAGATTCCATGATATTCAAGTCTCGCTGATTACTTTTTATATTAAAATATTATAGTAATCAATTTTTTTTAAGTTATGTATAAATGAGAGTAATCATTTTGTGGGTTAATTTTTTTTTGCAATTGTTCTATTTTTTTATTCATTTCAACGATTAACTTATGTAGCCTTTCTATTTCTAATACTAAATGATAATTGATAACATCTTTTGTTTTTTGTTTTTTTACATTACATCGTGTTAATTCGGAACATACGTAATTTTTCCTTTTCATATTATCTTTAATATTTGTAATATTATTTACTTGATATATGCTCAATACATTATTATATTGAAAATTGATTAATGTATAATATATACATTTTAAATGTTTTCTATCATCGCCGCTGTTGATAATAACTCAGGTATTTCACAAGGTGGAAATATTCCATGGAACTGCCCCAATGATTTAAACCATTTTAAAAATCTAACAACCGGACATATTGTCATAATGGGTAGGAAAACATGGGATTCGCTACCGCCGCAAAATCGCCCACTTTCGGGTAGGATTAACGTGGTTATATCTAAATCATATAATCCATCAGACACGTCAAAAACACATCCAGATATCATATTAAATTCAATAAATGATGTATTAGTTTTTTTTACCGTAAATAAAAAAAAATATAAAGGTAAGCGATTATTTGTCATAGGCGGTGAATCAATCTATAAGCAATTTTTAGAACAACAATTGGTTAGCGATGTGCATATAACAGTGATTAATGAAACTTATAATTGCGACCAATTTATTACATTCCCCGAATTAACATGTTTCAATTCATATAAATTATGTCCTATTTCTAGGTATTATCATTGTCATACTATTAATTATGACGAACATAAATTTTTGCAATTGATGCATGATATTATTACATATGGTGATTTAAAAGAAAATAGAACTGGGATAAAAACAAAAAGTTTGTTTAGCCGCGAACTGCGATTTGATTTAAGTAATGGTAGAATACCTATGATGACAACACGTCCGGTATCACTTCGGTACGTATTCGAAGAACTTATTTGGATTCTACGTGGGCAAACCGACAACAATATTCTTAATAAGAAAAAAATACATGTATGGGATGATAATACAACACGGGAATTTTTAGACAGCCGTGGTTTGATGCATTTGCCAATTGGCGATATAGGCGCATCATATGGGTTTCAAATGGCACATTATAATGATGTTTATGTTAATTGCAAGAAAAAATATAGAGGTGGGGTCGACCAATTGGAGTATGTTATTAATTTATTAAAAAATAACCCGAATAGTCGTCGAATAGTTATAAATTTATGGAATCCGTCACAATTAGATAAAATGGCACTTCCGCCATGCGTATATGGTTATCAGTTCTATGTATCAAACGGCAGATTATCGTGTAAAATATTACAACGTTCAAGTGATATATGCTTGGCGGGTTCACACAATTGTGTTGGTGGTGCCATGTTTGTCCATATGCTGTGTGCCATAACTGGCTTGACACCTGGCGAACTAATATGGAGCCCGTCAGATATTCACATATATGTAAATCAGATAGAAAGTGTTAAAGAACAGATACGACGAACACCTTCACCATTTCCAATTCTACGAGTGATTAAGCAACCGTTGTTTAATAATATAAGAAATTTTGAATTTGATCATTTTCAGTTGTTGAACTATAAACCACAAAAAAAAATTAGGTTTGCTATGAATGCATGAAAATTACATGATAATCAAATTTAATATAATCGCATAATCGCCACCATTATTATTAGCTATTTTATATTCATCTTGTAATATAGTAAAATCGATCTCATCAATGGTTCTAACTGAAGGAAATATTATTTTTTGCTGAGATATATTAGTGTCATATATAACATTATCTAATGAAAGTGGTATATTATATATTATGTTAGATTTTGAAGCAATTCCTTTTAATCTAGATATTGTATTTGATTTAATAAATAAATATTTTTTATGTAATACACTAATATTTGACATCGGATATATATCATTACCCTCTGGTATATACATATTGCCTTCAGATGTCAAACCCAATAACAATGCCAATCCTGTTCTATAAATTGTTGTAACGGTTAATTGTGTACCTAAATTTAAAATTGTTTTTTTTGTTAAACTATCATATTGTAAAGTATATGGATATACGGGAGCTGGTAATGTTGTAGAAAGTGATGTATTAACCGCATCGATGATGCTATCAACACTCTGATACGCACCTACCGGTATAGTTGCTTTATGTAAATTACCATTACGATTTGAACTAAATGTAGTATAGTCGAGTAATTCAAACTGAACATCGGGATCAACAGCAACATCAGAAATATATACCCAATTAGATAGAGTGTCGTCTAACTTTAATAATTGCGACAGAGGTGTGTCTTCGATATACCATTGTTTACTAGAAACATAACTATTGGATGAACCTGACTTTTTGTTGGTTCTAATAACTATTTTATCAGAAAATGCATAATATTCGACATCCTTTGTATTTTTGTCATCTGTATTTAAACCATTGGCTTTAATAAACTTGTTAATCTCATATACTATGTTGTGTATTGTGTAATTAGTATGTTTCAACTGTAATGTATATGAAGATGTCAAACTAGTCAATCCTGAACGCGAACGCAATATTAGCGTGTCGTTAGTTTCATCTATTATGATAGGTTCTGAAACTGCTAACTTTTCTTTAGAAATAAACGACATATAAAATAAAATATTATCAACAGCTCCTAGTTTATTTAAAACCTCCGAATAATACCATATTATATCCACGAGATTATCTCCGTTGTCGTCTGTATTAAACATATATCTATTTTCATCAATGATATTAAAATTACCCGTCATTGAGCTAATTGGGTGTGGCATGGAATTCGAAACATCATCAGCAAATGAATCACTATGTGTTTTATTTCCTTGTTCTATTAGAGCCTTATTATTATAATTACCCCGACCTCCTCCTATTCCGATATATACATTTACTTCAATTTGTATAGAAATTTCGTCGTCATTGACATTATATATACCATTGTTAAATACCAATGATTCTATTTTAATTTCTTTAACACGTTCTATTGGTGGAGAAATTTCAACAACAAATGAATTAGAACTTGTATCCACGGATACACCATCTTTTTTATAATCATTACTGTCTATTTTTAATATAACATTGTCGACCACGGTTCTTGACATGTTTATATATATATATATATATATATATATATATATATATAACCGACGACAATGATAAAGTACTCGGTCTAAATAATGGAGACCTGCAAATAGTTTTTGATTTTATTTGTTCGTAATATACTTTTTTTAATATTTAAACAAATCATTTAAAAACCATATAGCACAGTATGCCTAAAAATGTGTACAAAACATCGTATGGTGTCGCGGTATGTCGTTACAATATGAAAAAGAATAAACAGATGGAAATACTGATGATTAAAAAAAGATATACATATAGTTATTTTGTTTTTATTTTTGGTAGATATAAAAAATACGATAATAAACATCTGCAATATTTATTCAATAATATGACATATGCCGAAAAGTTGGACATACTTAGTTTAAACTTCGGCAAAATGTGGTATAGAATGTGGTTATGCACACCTGAAAAAAATTATACTGTTTATTCTATGTATAATAAAAACGCGACTATTCCTACAAAAAATATTAAACATTATTTTCGCAAGAAGAATAAATTTAACTCTATATTTTTAAGAGATAATGGAAAGCGATTGAGAAGATTAATACATACTAGCAATAATATCATATCACCATGGGAAATTCCAAAGGGAATGTCAAACAAATCAGAAACAGACATTACATGTGCAATTCGTGAATTAAAAGAGGAGACTATTATAGACTCAAAACATTTTACAGTATTGCATAACGTTAAACCCATTATTATTTCTCATAAGGATGACAAAATAATTTATAGAAGTGTGTACTACGTTGCGTATTTAAATTCTGATTCTGATTGGAACCCGCAATATATATTTGAGCCATCTCAATTAAACGAGGTTGAACATGTTAAATGGATTTCAAAAAACGAAATACAATTTTTAGACATTGATGGTTCCGAAAAAAAAAGATTAATAGATTTGTATACCAGAGTTTCTTATACATTTAAAAAAAATATAAAAAGTTATTATTATTCGCATTGACATATTAATTGTAGATTATTTTCATGACAATATATGTGACAATTGCAAAATGTAAAATACATAGGCAACTTTTTTTTTATATGTTTTGGAGACAGTGGCTCATGTACATTCGTTTCACATATCCTACTATGTATATTGACGTGTTGTTTTTCTTTCTTTGGAATATATTTTTTTGACATTACAAAGTTTTCAACAAGTATGTATTAGATTATATATTTATTCATAATTATTCATTTTTAAAAAAATGTCTCAAACCACGTCAGCTGGTTTATACTCAGTAGTCACTATATGCTTTGGCAAAACTGGTTCGGTTGATGCCAAGTTATCCATACGCATGTGAATTTTTGCTAAAAACACATCTAAAGACACGCGAAATTCACGACCACGTTGTAATTCTAACTCAATATCCGATACAATATCGGCATATCGCCCACTATAATTAAAATGGTCAACTGTTTTTTCTCCATATTTAAAAAACGAATATACACCACTTACAACACCAGTAGTTAAAAATGCAAATGCGTTTACATACATCGAAACATCATCATCTTGTATAATCAATGACACCGGAGCCATAATAACAGGTATTAACACCATTGGCAAACCCCAATTATTATTTTTTGATTTAAATAAATATCCAGCTTGCTGGTGTTGTTCTGATTTAGTTGAACATATATGCGATAATGAACGCACAAATTTTTCGTTTGTATCACCCCACTCTTCTTCTAACTTTCCTCTCGGCATTGATGTTTATATCAATATCATAAAAAAATTGATAAAAAATATCTATTTTATCAACACTCGGTCGATTGTAAGCATCATGTCTCCAATCCTGTGTGTGTTTCTATTTGCTGCTGTATGCAGTGCATGTAAGTGCGACCAAGTGGACGTTGTCATCAAGGAAACCGGTGAATTGTATTTCACCCACTACCCACCCTGCTCTGAGTGCTCTCAAGTTAAGAGTTCCAGTTCCTCCAGTTCCTCCAGTTCCTCCAGTTCCTCCAGTTCCTCCAGTTCCTCCAGTTCATATGTTGGTCCTGGTCCGTTGAAGTCTGATACATACACGTATGTTCCACAGACTTACCCTGTTGGTGATGTGAGATATACGCTTGACCAGCTATCACACAAGAGTCGCCGGTTGGACTTCCAACTCATATACTTCGAATATGAGGCACTCACGCCACATGGACGCACTCGTGATGCAAGCATCGCGATCGCCGAAGGAAAGGAACGGGTTCAGTACTGGATTGAAGAAATCGACGAAACAATTCGAATTTTTAAAGAAGAAGAACGAATCCGTCGGGTTGCGTATGACCTCGGACAGGCTGAACTTCGGCAGATTCGTCGGCATGATTTGCTTCAAGAAAGCACTTGTGTGTTAGAAATCCCATCTGTTCTCAGCGACAACATGGTTGACCACGCACAAGGACTTCCCGACATTGCTGGGCTGGCTGAGGAGGAACAGCTGCAAGGTCGAACAACTGTTGAGTATACTCTCGAGCGTGAGATTGAACACCCGTTGCCTCACATCATCGTGTTGATTATTCTCGCATTGGTTGGACTCGTCGGTCTTCCTGACATTTACGACAAGTATATGTAAACACCGACACCCTTGGACACAAGCACGTGGTTATCAAATGTCACCACACTACAAAAAACTATCTACAGTCTTTTTTTTAACAAAAAAAAACTTTCGTGTGAAATAGTTTTTTGTTGTGTGTCGTGCTCTATGGGTTGTTTAAGGTTGTTGCGGATTGAGGAATGCAGGAAGTGTTGGTTTGCGTTTCTTGAATTTGGGTTTGGTGCGAAATGACTTGGGTCTGACTGGTTTGGGCTGACTTTTCATAACATTTCGCTTGTTTTTGAACCAGTCCTTGATGACCCGTAAGGTGATTATGGTGTTGCGCGGTCCCGGGTGCATGACAAGCCATAACTGAATCTCGTATAGTCGTATTTTCTGGTCATCAGTCAGGCATTGTTTTGTTCCGGGTTTTAAAGGCTCATACCACTCTCTGTGCTTGGTTAAGTGTGTTTTTTGTGTAGGTGATAGGAAGTTCCGTACTGCGGCGTGGGCAATGATGTGACGAAATTGTGTGCTGCAATTGTGTATGTGTTTCATTTGATATTCGTGTATTTGAAAGGTAAGATACTCGTCATATGCCATGTCAGGGTATCCAAGTGCGAGGTATCTGATGAACATTTCGTGGTATTGTGTATATAAATTCATTTTTTCTTTCTTTCGTGATATGAAAATATACATCAATTTTTTTCATTTTTTTATATAAATGGATTAGTATAAATGGATTAGTATAAATGGATTAGTATAAATGGATTACATATCAGGAGGTCGAAGAAAACGAAAAACATATCATCGTATTAAAAAAAATAAAGGTAAAACAAAACATAAAGCAACCGTGTCTCGTATATCATGTAAAGATTACGATGACCCTAGTAAAAATAAAAATATAGGACGTGTTGTTCCTAAAGTAGGTGATTCAGTAACAATTATCGTTAAACCATATCGCGATTATAAATGTATAAAAGGCACGGTTGAACGGGTGTTGACGAAAAAACAATTTCACTCACGTGGGCACAAGGTATTGTTAACCAGCGGAATAATTGGGCGGACATTAAAGGTGCATTAAAAATAAATTATATTAATATATATAATAAAATGTTAAGTAGGACCGAAAGTTCATTATGTGTATTTAAGCAACAACATACATTGCAAAAAAGACGCGAAGAATCGCAGCGTATTTTGTCGAAATACGAAGGGCGTATTCCCATTATTGTCGAAATCTCAGAATCTAATAAAAATACTATAAAATTAGACAAGGCGAAATATTTAGTTCCCGATGATTTGACTGTTTCGCAATTTATGTATGTTATTCGCAAACGAGTCAAATTAGAACCAGAAACTGCTATGTTTATTTTCTTTAATAATGCTGCAGTGCCTGCTACATCTTTACTAAAAATTATTTATCATGAACATAAAGATGAAGATGGATTTCTTTATGCGACTGTATCTTTAGAAAATGCATTTGGTTAAAAAAAAATGAATTACATAAGTACATATATATAAAAAGCCATGGGTCACGATCTAGACATTGTTGATTGCGATGCCAAGCGAATTGCTGAAGGGAACCTATATGAACTTGAATCAATCGATTCCAGTTACATTTCGTTCAACTTCAGTGATTATTCCCATATTTGGCACATCAAACGTTCACATGGACATACATGTGCAACTGCTGCAAAGCAGCTAGCTGATGCTCTCGCCGAATGCAAGAGGAATGGTTGGTGTGCCAAAATTCCTAAAGGCATGGACGGTTGGTCGACAAACGAACACGTCTTCACATATCATATTCAGAGACTCCTTACATTTGTGAGCCAGCCTGGATATGGAAACTATCGAATTATTTCTGACCAGGTCTGGGGCGTTACGCCAACTGATTATTCTGATTCTGATTCTGATTCTGATTCTGATGAAGGAGATGAAGGAGATGAAGGAGATGAAGATCAAAAGGATCACGAACCAGGATTTTTCACATATTACCGACATCCTATCAACGGAACCATGAAGATTGATACATTCGCAAAGGCTGCGGAAATCGCTCTTATTGAGAAAATCAAGGGCAACACAGTTCGTTCTCTTGCGTGGGAATATCTTGCTAAGCAGTTGAGGGGAGCCCCGCCCATGTAAATCATATAAATATCACCAACATATTTTTTTTATAAGTTTTAAATGTTTATTTTGTTAAAAGCATATAAACACTCACAACAATCCTGATGTGGTCGTCAATTGATAGTATATTATGTCATTTTCCAAAAACATACAAATTTAATAAAACAGTTGCAATTATTACATTTTATGGAGTGATTGTAAAAAAACCTTTATATTCACCAACTTTAAAATTGTATAACCATGATAAATTAATTAATGATAAAATAAAGTTGCTTATAAAAAATAATGTTTCTGTGATATTCTTTGAGTCGGTGATACCGGAACATGTAAAAAAATGTGCGGATGTATTTGGACTATATAAGAAAGAAAAACAACTTCAAGTTGCATGTGTCATATCGACTGATAATAATAAATATGCAAAACCGTATACGCATATGTGGGATTTTATTAAAAAAATATTTAAAATTAAAGGTAGTATAAAAATAGATATTGATAAATCATTATATATCGGCGTGCATGCCGGTAGAAAGTTAAATCCGCATGTTAGAAATGACAGGTCTTGTGTCGATAGATCATTTGCATATAATATTAAAATGAAATTCACAACATCTAACGCGTTTTTTCAAAACGATGTAATGCCGTTTAGGTGGTCTTGGTCATTTGTACCCAATAAAAAAGATAGGGAAATATTGGCAACGCAAAAATTAAATAATCCGAAAATTTTACATGAACTTGATATCTTAGAAGACGACATTGATAAAAAGAAAATTATAGTTATCACTGGATTAAAATATTCAGGTAAAACAACTTTATCTAAAAAAATACAAAACTTATGGGAAACCGAGAAATCAATAACTGTATTTTATATGCAGTTTACAAGTGAAACAAAAATAGAAGCAATCAATGAAACTATATATAAAAACATAATTATTGACATCGACATAAATAGTAAATCACTAATGAGTATAATGAAAAACTCAATGACATACGAAATACCAACCATACTTGTAGACTTAACTACCCCAAATGAATTAATAAGTTTATTTAATCACATGTCCGTACAAACATCGAAAACATCAAATATTGTTTATGATTTTAAAAAAAAAGTTAAACCCAAATATAATATTTTTCAAGATTCTCCTATTATTGAATATATTGCTATACATCCACGTATTGCTGTTGTTGATGAATATTGGTATAAATATGGTTAGACCTTAGTTTTGATGTTCATCCGCTCCGCATACTTTTGACGTCGCCGTTCTCGAGAGCTTCTCCGCCAACGTTCGTTCTTGAACCAGTTCTTAATTTTTTTTTCAGTGATATGCTGTCGTGCATACCCCATCATTTCTAAGCGTTTCAAGATACGCTGTAAGCGTTCTCCGTTCTTCGTAATATACGGGTTTACATCAAACCGCTCTCGCAAATACTTCTTTTGTGCAGGTGTGAAATTAACGTATTTCAAACGATCTGTTTTTCCGCCTTTTGGCGGTCGACCGCCCCGTGGACGCGATGATTGTTGAATCGCACGTGATTCGGGCTTTATTAATATGCTGTTTGCAGTCATCAGGTTTTTCATAATATGTGGGTACCGACTCCGGTGTGGTTAAGTGAGACATCACGAAATCGTGACTATAATCACCATCTGTTAATTGTGATGTTGCTGCACATGTTACACACATGCATGACATACTACTTTGTTCAAAGGGGACTGTCAGCATTTTTTTTAGGTTTGTTATTATATCAGTATATTAGTTTTTCAATTTTTTTAAAACGAAAATTGAAAAACTAATATACTGATATATAATTAAACCGTGTTGTACATCATGGAGTACAAAATGAGTGTTGTTGATGAATCTATTGCGTTACAAATTAAATGCAATACCAAAGGAAAAAATAATTCATCAAAAAAAAATGTTGCCATATTTACACTTGATTACTCAGGTTCCATGGGTGGCAGTCCTATTAAATATGGGCGAGAAGCTATTGCGGATGCACTTCCTATCGCTGTTGACACATTTAACTACGTATATTTAATTATGTACAACCATGAAGTTACTAAATTTAAGGTCACTAAAAATAATGTACAAGAAATTGTCACAAAGGTATTAAATTGGTATTCATCAGGAGCGACTGATTTTGAAATATTGCTTAATTGTATACACGAAATCTATTTATTTCATGTGCACAAACATAACTATAATGTTGATGTTAAAACGATATTCTTTACAGATGGCAAACATTACAAGGGATATGACACTAGGTATATGAGCAAATATGAGTTGGACCAAAAAAATCAGTATGATATGCAGAAACTTTATGATAAAATTTCACATGTTAAGAAAGATTTTGTTTCCGATAAGTTAATTGCTAAGAATGGTTCTATGACCCTGTATACGCGAGGATATTCTTCGGGTAATGATGTATCATTGTTAAACACTCTATCTAAAATTGGTTCTAACCCCGGTGATTATAAATATGCATCAACCGCTAACGAAATTAAAAATATCATTGGGTGCGACCAAAACATTATGAAGAGTTCATCTAACATTAAAATCACAATTGGTGATAAAACACATATAGTCAAGTTGGAAGAAGCCGATGGTGATTTTGTTGGTGTGATTTTCATTCCCAATGAAGTTAAACCAATTGTTATTAACATTAATGGTGAAATCTTTGATATTAACTGGTCAATATGCGAACTTGATATTATTAAAGCAATTCCACTGTATGTTAGATATTGTGCATCTAATATCTTGAACATTACTCAGGATATCATCAGTCATTCGGAATCAGTTAAAAATCTACGCACCCGCGTTCGCAAAATTGACAAATTTACTGACCGTGTATTGGGTGATATTCGTAAAATCAAAGGTCGAATTTACCGAAAGACATTAAGCACTGATATTATGGATATTAAAAGACAGATTAATTTGATTATGTCTATCTTAACAGAACAAACCATATCTCGTATCACAAATGATAAACTTTCGTCGTTGCTTAGTTCTAGCCATTCCGCATATGAAAATGTCAAAGATGGTATTCTAAAACAACTCAATAAGAGACTTGATAAGAACCTTGATGGCATGGAAAAGGAAGATAATCATATTCTTAACGTTATAAATGAATTTGACGAGTCTAAGTTTCCTGAAGATGGTAGTAAATGCTATATAACACTATCAACATGGAATGAATTAACAGCGGACGGTGATATGTTATGTATGACTGGTAAAATGAAATGCAAATCTGTAACCATTGTTAATTCGGCAATTATTGATGTCGAGCAGATATATCCTATGTCCGCAAACATTTGTTTCAGTGTGTTTCAGGATGAACTGGATAAACTTAACAAAACCAAAGATATGGCAATTGCATTTGGTGGCGATAACAATAAAACTGTAGTGAAAACAGCAATCAATCACATAGTTAACTTTGTATACCCACTATACATATGCAAAGAACATTGGTCTGTTGCGAGACATCTACTTAAGCGAACTGTTAGTTGGATGGCAACACTGTCTTGGGCTGGATATGAATTTACTCAGTTAAAGAACATACCATTTGTTATGATTAAGCATGCAATTAGTTCAAAGATGACCGAATCTAACATTCAAACATTCTTTAACACTCTACGTGTTGCAAAGGAAATTATTTCCGAATATAACATGAAAACTGTCAAATCGGATTACGAAAGTTGGAAAATTTCACCGCTTCATCGGACTAATGATGTTATCGCAAACATAGATATATTCATCACTAAACTATTGTTCATTGATGAAATACCTAACGATGATTTCTGGTTCACTGTATTTGAAGAAATGAACAGGCGGTCTATCAACCGATATGTAAAAAAGTATGGTTCTAACTTTAACGAGGTAGAAATTGCAAAAATACATGACTATAAGAAATATGTTCATGTTAAGAAGATTAAAGTATCTAACAAATTTAAAGGTATGTTTATTAACAACTACCCACAATTTGGAGACGACGAGTATTTAGATACCAGTGATGATGAGGAAGAAAAGAAGATTGAAACCTTTGATGCATCAAAAACAATTCCTAATGAAGTATTCAAACATGCATCTAGTTGTACGAAACTATGTTATGCAAACTATAAATTTGTGTGCAAAGTTAAACTATTAAATGAATATATGAAATCTATTGACATGAATGATCTATATAAAAAATTAGACGCGAACTATGGCGTTATTACAAAAGACCATGTTGATAAATTTATAAACTTTGACGATAACATAGTAGCTAACGATGTTGTTAAGTTGAAAAACCGTCAAAAATATGCAATGTTTCTGCAGAACAACATGCATTACATGCATAAGTCTCGGAGAGATGCAGTTGAACAGAAGACATATTTAAACCCACGCACACATGCTACAGAAATTATTCAGGCGTTTGTCGATAGGGCTATTATGTCCGAAAAATCATTCCAGTTATCCATGGAAAAAGATTCTGCTAATGCAGAATACGCAGACTTATTTGCTGCAACGTCTGACATCATAACAGCTGTCGGTATTGTATGGGATAAATGTTTGAACCTTGGAGACCGATCATTCCACATGCTGTTTCATAAATTACAGACTGGTGATTATATTCCGCTATTCCTTGATAAAATACGCATTCTTGTTGAAGGTGAGTATCAGGGTATTCGATTGTACAAAGATACAGACCATGTGATAAAATGGTGTGCATCGTATATTAACATCAAAAGAACGATGCGTGCGTATGAAAAAATGTGCAATGATCGCTCTATTGAATATAACATGACTAAGACTGATTGGATTGCCATATTTAGATGGAAAGAGGATAACACAGATGGAACGCCTATTCTTAGGGGACCATATGAATTTCCACTATCGCCATATTAATAAATAATATGCAAATTATATAAAAAATATTTTTTTGTATATATTATGGATAGTTTTGACGTAAAAATTAACAGTGGTGATGACACTGATTCTGATGAACTAATAGAACAGACACACCCAACACACCATCAGCCTCAACAATACCAACCATCAGCACCTCAACCATCAGCACCTCAACCATCAGCACCTCAACCATCAGCACTTCAACCATCAGCACCATCATTGCTATCAGATACTGGGTTTGACACAGATTTTAGACCACCCGCCATTAACCCAGCATTTCAAGAAGAACAAGCTGCTAGAATTAGAGAATCTAAATTACGCGAAGAAGAAAGGCGAAACCGCAGTCGTCAAGAACAATTAGATCGACGGGAACAACGGATGAATGATAACGAGAGGCGTATGCAGAATAGAATTAATTATGATAGTCAATCCAATGACCAACTTCGTGCAAAGATTAATAGACTATTGGGTGTAGGTAATAGATTAATACCTGCTGATTTGTATTATAGAAATGAACTTCATGATTTAATTAAACAAAAATTAAATAAAGAAATAAATTCAAACAAGTCCGAAGAAGATTTGACTGAAATGATTAAATCAATCATTAAGAAAAATTCCAAAACAATTGAATCTACAAAAAATAAAAAGAAAAAAAAACGAAAAAAAAAAAATAAAAAGAAAACAACAAAAAAAAAAAAAAAAAAAAAAAAGAAAAAAAAAAACAAAAAAAAAAAAACAAAAAAAAAAACTAAAAAAAAAACAAACAGAAAAAAAAAAAGTAAAAAGAAACCAGCAAAGAAAAATAGTAAAAAGAAAACCAAGAAGAAAAGCCGAAAGAAACCAGCAAAGAAAAAAAGTAAAAAGAAACCCAAGAAGAAAAGCCGAAAAAAATAGGGTGTTTCAAATTATTTTGTTTACAAAATATTGTAATCAACTACACCAAGAATGCCCACAGAATAAACAATGAACCATTAAATTAACACCCTCATCTAAACTACGATTATAACGACGCTCAGTTGTGCATTGATTCCTTTTGCATTTGCCGCACTTATACAATTCGCTTGATTTAATATTTCGCTTGAGATTTGTACGATTGTTAATTTTTTTTAATATATTTTTATATTTATCCGGGCATAATTCCTGAGATGGTCTATTTGCAATTGAAAATAAATCTATTGTTTTTTTCTCTATTTTATTTATGACATAATTAGACTGAACAGATGAGTTAACATCTATGTTCGTAGCAACTTTATAACACATACTGTGATACAATTTAACGAACATATCATTTGTCCAAACACATCTGATATTGTGGTTTTGTGCTTCTTTTATAGTTTTATTGTAACAACTTTTTTCTATTTCCTGACATGCATATTCATGTGAATACGCGAAATTGATAGGTATATATTTTAATATATTTTTAACATACGACATTTCCATGAAACTATTTAATATATCGAAAATCTGTGTTAGTCGAAATTTAATGTTTTCATTGATTTTATCTTCATTTGGTGTTTCCCATTTGTTTAAACATTCACTAAATAATACAATTTTTGACCGACGTAATTTATTGTAATCGTTCATAATATAATATAACACATACGATAGCGATATTGAATTATTGTAATTTTTATTGGTAATAACTTTATTAACAATGCTCTTTTGCATGATGCTTCTATTTTAGGTTATATCGGCGTTATAATATAATATATCAAGTGTTTATATTCAAATTTTGTTTTCTCCTTTACACCATTACATCCTCTTACTTTTTAAGAGAGAACGATCTTAGAACTTAACAGGAGACAAAAATAGGCACAATTTAAAAAATTAAAAGAATTTTATGAAAAAAGACTATATTCAGATAAATTGAAATTTGAAAAAAAAATGTATATAATAATAATACGAATAATGGTGAATGAAATAACACAATCATTGAATGTTGTTAAGAAAAACACATCGTTATTAGAAGAGATTGTGCAAAAACAACAAACTATTAAAAATAGTGTAAATAATATTTTTACTAGTTTAAATGAATTAAGTAGGAAATTAGACCGTTTGTTGATTAGTGAAAAAAAAGAACAAAATGATTTAGTTTTAATTACTACTGCCGATGATTGGATTAAATCATTTATTAATAATAAGAACCCAGGAACACCTGACGAAATAAAAGTTGGATTATCAATATTAGTAATGGCTGGTTTGGAAAATATGGAAAATATTGATGATAAATATTTAGTTAAAATAAATAAAGAATTTTTTATACAAAAAATATTGGGTCTGTATAATATAACTCAAAAAGATAATATTTCAGGTACTGCCGATATCGGAATTGTATATGTTGATAATGTTAAATATTTTTCTATATCACAATGGCGTGGATTAAGTAAATGTATATGTAATCCTTCTGGTAATTATACATATAATATGAAAAAGCATAAAAATGATACCGAATATCGTAATAAAATCGCTTACAAGGATGCTATTGAATTTAGAAAAAAAAATTATGGCGATACCCCAAATAAACTATGGAAAAGATTGCCTAAAAAAACACCGTGTAGAGCAACAGAAAAGTTTATAAATCAAACTGCGCACATAGCATCAAATGAATGGAATTTATTACGGGATGATAAAAAAATAGAAATGTTAAAAAAAATATTAGACTTAGATAATAAATTAAAATGTAATTGTTCTGGTATTATATATTTTAATAAAAAAAAGAACAAAATACAATGTATTTATAAATGGTCGTTAAAAATTAATTTAAACAAAAGTTTGAAATGTAAAAATGATGGTATATACATTAAACACTATATGGATGATGATGATAAGAATTGGATAATAAAAACTCAAGTTAAATATAATAATGGTATTATAGAAGGATTAAATGATAAATTATTATGGAATCCTAGAATGGGAAAACCAATTTCTTCTTGGAATTGCGTTGCAAAATTAGAAAAAATATTTAATATGAAGGAAATTAAATCATTATAATTAAAATATTGGTGTATTGTAAATTAAAAATCTTACACATTTTTCAATCATTTTAACATTTACAGCATTGCCAAATTGTTTATATGCCTCTTTATCATTAGTATCAACAACAAAATTATCTGGAAATGATTGTAATCTAGCACACTCTCTAGGTGTTAAATGTCGTGATTGTGGTCCATAAATTGGTATCATACTAGCCATAGCAACTAATGTAGGTGAATAATTTAATTTCTTAATTCTGACACCAGACCCTCGTGGGCTCCATAATACTTCATTCATATTTAATAATTTATCCCCTGCTTGCCACTCTAATTTTCTAACAGCACCTTTCCATAACGGAAAATTCGTACGAGATTGGGTAAGCCATAAATTTAGAATATTAAAATATTTTTTATAAAAATTTCTATTTTTATCTATCCAATTTGTGTATTTTTTATAAAAATCCTTTTGGTGTTTTATAATATTTTTTTTATTAACCTCGTCAGTTTTATTACTATCTTTTTTAGTAACGGTTGTATTATTACCATCACTATCCCACCAATCAGTCCAAATAGGAAATTTTGGTATTTCAATTTTATTATTATATAATATTTGTATAAAGTCATTCCAAACAGTTTCTGTTTGTTTTAATTTTGTTGAAATATTATATTTAGCATCTACATTATTTTCAATTATACTTGAAAGTTTTGTTATTTTTTTAATTGTCGGTATCTTAGGAAAATCTTCTAATTTACCTAAGTCTTTTCTTTTACATAATATAACGACACGCTCTCTTGATTGGGGTATTCCAAAATATAAAGAATTTAGAATAATTGGTTTATTATATGTATTATATCCTAGTTCATTTATTTTTTTTTTAATAATTTTCCAAGTATTTCCTTTATCATGTGATGCTAAATTTCTTACATTTTCTAAAATAACATATTTAGGTTTGTGATACTCAATAATATTACAAATATTAAAGAATAAATTACCTCTAGTATCCTTAAACCCATTTTGATTGCCAGCCTTTGAAAATGGCTGACATGGAAATCCAGCACATAATATATCAAAATTAGGTATAGTTTGTACTTCAATAGTTTTAATATCACCCTTAGGTTCTATATTGTAATTTTTAGTATAAACATTTCTACAATATTTATTGATTTCACTTGCAAAAACACATTTAAATCCAAATTTAGAAAGTGCTTGATGAAACCCACCAATACCTGCAAACAAATCGATGAATGTTAAAGTGCTATATTCATCTATTTGTTTATCAAATTTACTCAATAGTTTTTGTAAATCTTTGAGTTTATCCAAAATAGAACTTTGGTTATTTTGGATACACTCAAGATTTGATTGATTTTTCTTACACATATTATCAATTTGTTTAATTTCGTCCATTTTTTTTCAACGTATTAACTTATAATCACAAAGGATTGTGAATAATAATATACTTAAGGTATATTATTCAAATTTGATTTTTAATATAAAAACCCAAATATTTATAGTATATCATGTCGGTATGGAGTAGAATTGGCGAAATACCCGAGTATAAAGAATCAAAGAAAAAGAAAGTAAAGAAACTACCAAAGAAAAAAAAAGATTGTATGGGTGTTGTGTTTAACGTTTGTTCTAAGGGAGTATCTGTCAAGATAGAAGATATAAAAAAAATTAATCTATTAAAATTATTAATAAATTACTTCACATTGCATGTTAAAACAATGACGTATATCAAAACAGTACATAACCATAAAATATTTACTAAGAAAAATATGATACTATTTCCGCGATTCGGCACTATTGATTATTTGCAATCATTTTGCAAAAATTATATCTTAAAAAACATAATACCCAAATGCGAAACACCATCTGTTCCATATAAATGGACTGGTTCATTTAAAGGTAATCAACAAGTTGTTGTAAAACACATATTGAAAAATTACTATAATGAAGATAATATTAAAAAAGGAAATGCCGGACTTATATTAAATCTAGAAGCCGGTCAGGGGAAAACATTCGCAGCGATTGGATTAATAGAACAAATCAAACATGGTAAAGTTTTAATAATCACACACACGTGTACTATAATGAACCAATGGTATAAAATATTAAAATCCGCATACCCCAAAAATAAAATCGGTCGATATTATGGTAAGAAAAAAGAAAGCGGTGATATAATTGTTGCTGTTATAAACAGCCTTATGTTAAAAGAATTATATGAAAATGGGGAAAAGGTAGCGCCTTATAAATATTTTATTAAATTTGGGTTTGTTATAATTGATGAAGTGCATGAGTATTCGGCAGAAAAGAGAAAACAGATATACACAAAGATACAATCTACATATATGTTGGGTTTATCAGCAACGCCGGATGAAAAAGATTATGGTATAGATAATATTAATACATGGAATGTCGGAGAAATATTAGATGCAAGTCTATTAGAAGGATATAGTGTCAAAGACATTCCATTTACTGGTGAAGTTAGTATGATTAAATATAAAGGTCATCCTGATTATACGAAAGTGATTATGAATGAAGCAATAGATGTTATTAGTTTTCCCAAAACGATGAATCAAATATGTCAAGACCCATATCGGGTTCATATTATTGTTAAGGCAATATATAACTTGCGTAAAGATGGTCAATTTATATTTGTGTTCGCAGATAGGAGGGCTTATCTTAATATGATTGCGGAGTCATTAGAAAAATATAGGATACAACAACATCAAATGACTAATGACGATGAACATAACAAAGTTATAAAACTTATGGGAGGTAGTAATGTAGATGATATGGAACACGCAAAGAAAGAATGCAATGTCATATTAACAACATATCAATATATGGGGACCGGTTGCTCAATTCCAAAGATGGACTCCATAATATTGGCTACACCACGCAAGAAAAAAAGCAAACAGTATATTAATCGTATTTTTCGACTTGGTGGTAATTATAATATAACTCGACAAATAATAGACATTGTTGATTGGAACACATGTGCTAAAAGCCAATGGTATATGCGTAAAAAATATTACAAGGAAAAAAAATATCCAATTAATGAAATTATTGCTGATTACGCTGATATACAAAAAGAAATGAATATTATAGAAAAAAAACCATATGATGAAATATCAAGTGTTCTTGATGAATTAGAATTGCTATTAAAAAAAAATTGAATCAAATTCAATAAAATCATAATTACAATGATGGTGGAGGAAAAACAAATGACCGTTCAACAGAAGTTTGATGCAATTCACATGCTGAGCAACACTGGCTCCACTGGTGCGTGGAAGATTGCCGATGAAAAGGCAATTGCCATGCTTTGCATTGAGCTTCAAATCACCCGAGTCATCCGCGAACGTGAAAAGCTGATGAAAAGCGATAAATGCACTCCTCTTGCCGATGCTTATATGTGTGCCGAATACAACAAGTTTGCATGGAAGCTGAAGGAGGCAACTCAGGAAGCAGAGGATGCCGCCGCGGTTGCTGAAAAGACTCCAGTCGAAGTACAAATCACGCTGGGTGAAATCACAATTACCCCAGTCGAAGCGGTTGAAGCGTGAAAAAATTTATATTTATATGCCCATATTTTTTTAACCATGTAATGCGGTGATAATTGAATCTAATTGTTTTTTATAATCGTCAATATTGTTATTAAATAAATGAATATCAACATGACCATTAAATGTTTCAGATTTATGATTCGATTGTTTATGTGGATTTTCGTGACGATATATTTGTATCAATAACCCACCATTCTGTTTAATTGCAAGAGCCTCATCTGCAAATCGAACATCTTCGACAACTATATTTTTTTCTAAATTTTCAGATATGTATTTATTAAATAATTTAACCCATATTGCTTCGTTCTCTGGTTTATGCTGTTTTTGTTTATGAGGTTTTTGTTTATGCTGTTCTAATTTAATATGTGATATATCTATTTGATTGTCATGTAATAATTCCGGTAATTTTTCCCTACATATTTCAGTTCCAAAAATCTGCATGAATTTTCTACCAGTTACACCCCATATTTCATTCACCTCCATTTTCTGCTCCTGTGTTCCATATAACTCGTGGTGCTTAAAACCCAATGCCTCACATGCTTTTTTTAATGGTGCTGAAAAGGCATAACTTTCGTAATTGTATTTGTCTTTTAAATAGTTGGCAGTTGTTGTTTTGCCAACACCGATTTGACCAATTAACCCAACACACACCATTTTATATTCTTTGTATATTTGTATACTTTTTTTCATTTTTTATAATATAACTAAAAAAAAATGGGGAATTCAGTTTGCAAGATAGGGAAAAAATACAAACATGTGTTAATCTCAGAGAATATGCAGTTTGTATGAGTAATCGATATGAAGGTAAAACAATAGATTTTTCTCTAGAATCATACGTTGACAAGTATAAAGTGAAGTGTGTAATAGGAGATAAAACAGAAACCGAGAAAATAAAATTTTATGTTAATAACAAAG
>JAAHTH010000343.1_pt1 | contig 44258 bp, 38 predicted proteins | sample 6116091 | NCBI WGS metagenome assembly JAAHTH01 (sample SAMN13939990, study PRJNA603662) | sponge metagenome | isolation source: marine sponge | host: Mycale hentscheli | place: New Zealand | collected 2006 | reverse complement strand
AGCTCGAATTATTAAAAATTTCAAGCAAGATCAAGACTTGAATAAGAAAATGTTTTCTAAAGCATTAGAATACGTAGCATAATGAAAAAGTTCTTTACCTTTATTTTAATAGGTTTCCTCCTTTCGTGTGAGAAGGAGGAAAATCTACTTTATCCTTGTATTGATAATGATTGTTTTGGGTATTTTTATATAGACCCTGAAGTAACTCCTGGAGTTTATCAAGATGGAAATGGGTATTGGCATGTCCCCCATTCTGGGCCTAATTATTTTACTATAAAAGGTTATTTAGGAGAAATGTATCCTGATTATGTTATTAATGGAGTACCTTTAGTTGAAACTATATTTGATTCTGATTATTGGGTATGGATAGATGGTTTAACTTTTACTACTCCTTTATATAGTATATTAGGTTTCTTTTCTGATAATAACTATCAGTCTGCAATTCCTGTAGATAATTTAACTTATACTATAGAAGATATGGCTAATATACATCCCCCATTAAATATAGCAGGGTACCAAATTAACCCCGACCAGTGTTTAGATTGTCCAGGGGCTCAATCATTATTAGGGACTTATAGTAAATACACGTATGAACCCCAACAACAAATATTTTTTGATTCCCAAATGGTTGGTGATACAGCTCAAGTATACGTTAGAGTAACTTGGAATACTGAGGGTAATCTCAATAATATAGGAGAAAATATTGAAATAGAAGATGCAAAATTTAATATTATATTTGAATGAGTTTAACTAGAATTACACCCGAAGAAGCAAAACAGTATATCCCCTTAAAGGAAAACTATGGTAATACTGATTTAGAAAATGCAGAATATTTTACCTTAACTCCTAGCGAACGTGAGGGTGGTTGGGAAAGCGTAACTTATTATACAGCAAAAAAATATGGTTTGTATGCGGATCAAGGGGAAGGAGACCAATGGGTATATATTTTATCAAACCCAACAATGCCAAGTTTACTTAAAATAGGTTATACTAAAAATTTACCTGAAGAAAGAGCAAAACAGATATCTGCTGCTACAGGTGTTGCTTTACCATATAAAGTTGAATGGGCATATAAATGTTTTAATGGGGAAACCGTTGAACGGGAAGTACACCACAAATTAAAACTCAAACGTGCCAATAATAGTAAAGAATTCTTTTGGATTGGTTTGGAAGAGGCAAAAGAAGTAATTACCTTAATAGGAAGTAAATTTAAATAAAATGACAAAACAAGAAGAATTAGATCAGCAAAAAACAGAATTAATTAATGATTTATTAGCTGTATCTACAGTAATGGAAGAAGTTTGGAATTACCACCCAGACAATCCAGATAAAAAAGATGTAATTAAAGAATATAAAACTCTTTTAAAAATTCAAAAGGATATTGAAGCCGAACTTAAAGAACTTGATTAATTAAATGCCTTGATGGTGGAATTGGTAGACACGCCGGACTTAAAATCCTGTGAGCTGAAAGCTCGTGCCGGTTCGACTCCGGCTCAAGGTACATATTTATAATTATGATTGATGCAAACAGATTATTTGGACTTTTTGATGATGATGAGACTCCTGAAGAAGTAAAAGTTAATAATTTAGAAATATCGGAAAAAGTAAAGGAATCTCCTGCATGGAAAATTAACATGTTTAGGAAAATAATATCTAATCATGTAAATTTCCATAAAAAAGTAACTTCTTTTTTTAAAGAAAAAAATAAAGATTGGGATGATGAAATAGGGAGAGATCATGCTGACTTAGTAGTATATAATAGAGGGTGGTACTATATTAAGGATATAGATTTAAATGATAAATATTATGTTTATGAACTAATAGTTCAGGACCCATATGAATTATCTTATTGTTTACAACTTACTTTAAAATATTTTGAAAACAAAGAAGAATATAAAAAATGTGCGCATATATTTAAAATAATAAATTTTCTTGAAGAAGCTTTTCAAGATCACTTGGAGTAGCCCTCTTTTCCATGTACCTTTATACCACAGGTTTGGGAAAAATGGGGGAGAAATGGGAGATGGAAATAAAGGTATAAAAAGGGGGTTAAGGAATACCCTGTCATAAATAAAAATAAGTCATGAGAAACAGAAATTTAGTAAATCGCAAATTAGAAATATTAGAGGCAACTCTAATTACACTACAGCAAATTGTTAACAGACAATCACCAATTGAAACTTATAAAGCTAATATTATAAAAGCTCAAGGTTTAGTTGAAGATTTAAAAGATATGGTAGAAAGAGAACCAATGTCTCCTACCGAAATGAATAAAATTTAATTTAAATTAAGGTTATGAAATTGACAGCGGAACAGATCCAAGCAAATTGGGTCGAATTTAATACTAACATTGAAACATATATTACTGGGGATCGTAAGCAAAAGTTACTTGATTTCTATAAAAAATATGAAGATCGTATTATTCTAATGCCAGCGGCACATAAGAAAGAATACCATTCAGCATTCCCAGGGGGGTATGTAGATCACGTTAATAGAGTAGTAAAAGCAGCATTATCAATGTCCGCTGTATGGGAAGGATTTGGTTGTGATATGACTACATTTACCCAGGAAGAATTGATATTTTCGGCAATTAATCATGACCTAGGTAAAATGGGATCTGATACTGAAGAAGCATATATACCCCAGACTGATAATTGGAGACGTGATAAACTAGGTGAAGATTATATGTTTAATAAAGCATTACCATTCGCAGCTGTTCCAGATCGTGGATTATTTCTACTTCAACAACATGATATTAAATATACTTTTAATGAAATGTTAGCTATTCAAACACATGATGGTTTATATGATTCAGCAAATGAAAAATATTTAAAAGCATTTATGCCAGAACAAAAACCACGCACATCTTTACCATTTATCTTACATCAAGCTGACATGATGGCAGCACGTATTGAATTTGAAATTGAATGGTTACCAAAGTTCTCTCAAAATAGCGTGACTGCGCCAAAAAAGAATTATACATTAAACGGCAACATAAGATCATCAAAATCTAAGGCACTTAATACAATATCAAGCCCCGGATTAAAGAATATGTTAGATAATTTATGATATTAGAAATAACAATAGGAATTTTAGGTTTGTTAGTCGTTGTCTTAGGATATACGACTTTTAACCTTTTGAGAAAAAATGAAAAAGCAGAGGATATCATTCTTTCCCAAAATATATTCATAAATAAATTTTCAGAACAAATAGATACCTCCCAAAAACGTTTAGAAGAAATAGACGAAAAAGGGACATTCCAGGGTGATGATGAAATTGGTTGGTTTTTTAACGAAGTAAAAATATTACAAAATAACCTTTCACGATTTAAAATTAACCAATAGTAATGGCCCCACGAAAACGAAGAAAAAAAAGTAAAAATTATTTTACTCAGGAGACAGAGGACTATATTGTAAAATACAACAATGAACCTGATTCAGAAATAAGAAGTAAGATATATGAGGAACATATTCATTATCCTTTTTTTAAACTTACCCAAAATATAATTCATACTTTTAAATTTTATTATACAGAAGTTACAAATTTAGAACACTTACAACATGAAATAATTACTTTTCTTTTATCTAAAATGCATTTATTTGATCCTACTAGAGGAGCAAAAGCATATTCTTATTTTGGTACTATAGTTAAAAGATGGCTTATATTATATAATACTAAAAATTATAATAAAAAAATTAAAAAAGTTGAAGTTGATGTTTTAAATAAAGATAATTCCAATTATGTCTATAGTATAGGTGAAGAAAACGTTAAAAGCGATTTAGATAAATACATGGATATATTTGTGGATCATGTATCTGAAAATTTATTTGAGTTGTTTCCTAAGGGTAATGACGCAGCTGTGGCGGATGCTATACTTGAATTATTTCGTAAACGAGAAAGTTTAGATATATTTAATAAAAAAGCCCTTTATATCTACATTAGAGAAATGGTAGATGTAAAAACACCAAAAATAACAAAAATAGCAGATCAACTCCATAAAATATTTAAATCTAGTTATATATACTATTTAGAAACGGGATATGTAAAATTCTAAATTTTTATATTTATAATCAAAATTATATTATGAGTAATTTAGATTCAAATATATTTGGAAAGAAAAAATTTTCTGACATTTTAAAAGAAATATACGATAATCAGAAGAAAAAAGAAACCCAAATCTCAGGCCTAATTGCAGAATTAAAACCTTTAATTGCAGATATAGGGGATGCTACTTTAATTGTTCCTTTAATTAAAGATTATTTAGAAATTGGAATTAAAAATGATGAAGTACTAGTAAAGATGGCTACTATAGCTCAACGTGCACTTAATTCATCTACCTCAGATGATAGTGTAATGCTTACAGATGAAGAAAAAGAACAATTGTTAGAAGAATTAGAAAAATTAACTCCACCAAAAGAAGATAAGGAATAATGACAGAATTTGGGTTTGGAGCATTAGAAAAAAGAGTAAACCCTTCCAAAGATAAGTCTAGTGTAAGTGAAGTTATTAATATTTTACAAAATTATACTAAAAGAATTACAATTGGTAGGGTATTGGATATTAATTTAGATGAAAAATCTGAAATCCATAGAGCTACAAATGAATGGAATGGTATAGGAGCAATTAAATACGAATTTGTAGAAAATACTACTAATAGAGAAAAACAAACTCCTAAATATGCTTATCCCTTAGACCCAAATCAAAAACAATTTCCTTTAGTAAATGAATTAGTAATATTATTATATTTACCCTCCAACCAACTAGGTTCAAATAATGGATCAGGAAAGGCTTATTATTTAAATAATATATCATTGTGGAACCATCCCCATCATAATGCGTACCCCAACCCATTTGAAACAGATACTACTCCCATTTCTGAAAATCATGATTATCAACAAATAGAAGGTGGATTAGTAAGAAGGGTAACAGATGGAAGTACAGAAATAAATTTAAATGGGGAGAGTAAAGGAACTTTTGTAGAACAAATTAATATAAAACCAATCTTACCTTTTGCAGGTGATGTTATAATAGAAGGTCGATTTGGTAATTCTATTAGATTAGGTAATACCTCAAAAACAACTTCTAAATATAAAAATAATTGGAGTGATATAGGAGAAAATGGTAATCCTATTACTATTATTAAAAACGGGCAACCTGATAATGATGGAGAAGAAGGATGGTTACCAACAACAGAAAATATAAATAATGATAAATCTTCCATTTATTTAACCTCAAATCAAAAAATTCCAATAGTTACATCATCAGAAAATTATTCTGCTTTTAAAAATGCCCCTCAATTACCCAGATTATATACTTCAAATCAAATACTTTTAAGTAGTGGGCGATTAGTATTTAATGCTGCTACTGATAGTATATTAATGAGTAGCCAAAAAGACATATCTTTATCCTCACAAATGAATATAGGTTTAACATCAGTTAAAGATATTTCTTTAGTAGGCAATTTTATAAGATTAGGTAGCAGTTCCGCAACCCAATCTTTAGTAAGAGGGGATGCTTTTATGGCTCGTTTTGAAACATTAGTTTCAAATCTTATATCATTATGTGATACTTTAGATCAAGCTACTTTTGCTACTGTAGATGTGTTGGGTAAAATAAAAATAGGACCCCACCCTACTATCTCAGTTGTAGCTCCAATAGTTAGAGATAATTTAAGGGATATTAAGAATGAACTACCTTCTTTATTATCTAAAGTAAGTAAAACAATATAATGGCTATAATTAACCCAAATATTAACCAAGATATACCCCCTGTATTTAAAAAATTTACAGTAACAGGGAGAGCTTATGATATTGAAACCGGAGAATTTTTAGACAAAGCTAAGATATCAGTAGGATTAGGAGAAGCGGCTTTAGGTTTAAGATCAACTCGTACTGATAATCAAGGTAAATTTAAGTTTGAAATTCAATTACAAATTGATGAAAAAACAGGTCAATCCTATTACATAGATTATAACTTAAGATATCAAAAAAAGGAATATTCACTTGAAAGGCAACCTATCATTGCTTCAGATGGTACAGTTTTAAATACATTAAATAATGTGGGATTAACTACAAAATCTACAAGATTAGAACAAGAAAAATCCCAACTACAAACTAATATTGAAGAACAAACCCAACAAATAAAAAAATTAGTTCCTAAAGACCCAGGACAAGCTTTAAAAAATGTTGTTATATCTCAATATAAACGAATTAAAGATAGTTTAATTCCTATAATATTAACTTTATTAGCAGCCTATGGTATTTCTAGATTAAGAGATTTTTTAAATGGAGACTTAAGTGAAGTTAACTGTCCTTCTAAAGATAAAATTAATGAAACTATTTCTAAGAAAAATAAAATTGTAAGACAATTAAATAATATATACAAAACAGTAGATTCTGCTACTAAAGCAGTATCAACTTTTGTTTCATTACTTTCAATATTTCGTGTTTTAGCTAGAATTTTAATTAGTATCCCAATCCCTACTACAATAGGTATTCCTCCTGGACCCGCTGGTGGAGTTATATTTTCTTTACCTGCTTCAACCCTTAATAAAATACAAGAAGCTATTAAAAAATTTGATGGGTTATTATCTAAATTCTCAGGATATTCTTTACCTATATTAGCTGCTTTAGCTATGCTACAATCTTTATTAGCTTTATGTATTAAGCTTTTAGGTGGGTTAGATAGTGTAGTAGCTCAGTGTTCGGGGGATAAAGAAGATGAGTTAGGAGGAGAACAACTTTCTGCTGATTTATTGGCATCTACACAAGAAGCTGAAGATGATGGAGAGCCTGTAATTACTGAAGTAAATGGTTTTATTTTGGATGTAATTACTGACCCAAAAGGAAATGTAGGTAGCTTACAACGAAGGCAAGCTATAGCTAAAAACAGAGACGGAGTTACTTTATTAAAAGGAGAACCATCATTTAGTTCATCTGATCAAATCTTACTAAACGAATTATCTTTTTATATACAAGTAAATAATTTAAAAGCTGATTAAACCAATATTTATAATAAAATCATACATGTATGAAATTAAACCAATTAAAAACAATTGTTAAAGATGCGGTAAAAGAAGCTATCCAAGAGGAAATAAAAGATATCCTTTTGGAAGCTGTACGTTCCCCTAAACAAGTAGTTTCGGAATATAAACCTATAAATCCGAATGTTAGTGTACCCACTCCTACTAACCCAGTAGCAACTAAATCAAGAGAAGAAATTAGAGAAAACTACATGAAAGTTTTAGGTGGGATGATGCCTGGAGCTAATGGTACGTTAAGTGCTAATACTAATAGTATGCCTTTACAAATGAATGGTCCTGTAGATACTACAAGCCCAAATGGTAGTCTACCACAAGGTGAAGTATCAATGGATCAAATAATGGGGTTAATGAGTAAATAATTATGGCATTTGGATCTAAACAAATATTCCCTAATGATTTAAAACCAAGAGTAGCAATTGGTGTAGATATACCATTTAATGCTCCTGGGGTGTTTAGGTCTAATTATCAAACAAAAGATGCTATAAAAGCTAATTTGTTAAATATATTTTTAACTAATCAGGGAGAACGTATAGCTAACCCAGGATTTGGAGTTGGTTTAAGAGATTTTGTTTTTGAACAAATATCAACTCAAAATTTGTCAGGATTACAAGAAAATATCCAGGAACAAATTCAGGGGTACATCCCAGGAATTAATATTGTATCTTTGGATATTACAGGTAGCCCAGACCAAAATAGAGTAAATATATCTTTAGCATATAGTTTACCTAATACTAACATAGAAGATAAAATTGAAGTAACCTTTTCATAATGGCTCAAGTTAAAAGAAATATAAACTATTTAGGTAAGGATTTTAGTGATTTTAGAGATCAATTAATTACTTTTTCTAAAACCTATTTTCCAAACACTTATACAGACTTTTCATCTGCCTCACCTGGTATGATGTTTATGGAACAAGCCTCTTATGTAGGTGATGTTTTATCTTTTTATTTAGATAATCAAGTTCAAGAAACTTTTATACAATACGCTCGCCAAACCAATAATTTATTTGATTTAGCATATATGTTTGGGTATAAACCTAAAACAACAGGTTTATCAACTGTAAATGTAGATTTTTTTCAACTAGTTCCATCAAAATTAAGTGGTGGTTTAACAGTTCCTGATTATGATTATGCTTTACAAGTATTAGAAAACACAACACTCTCTAGTATAGCAAGAACTCCTGTTCAATTTATAATAGAAGATTTATTAGATTTTAAAGTTTCTTCTTCATTAGATTCCACTGAAGTAAGTGTAGCTCAAATTTCAAATAACTCACCAACTTATTATCTTTTAAAGAAAACCCGAAAAGCAATATCAGGAGAAATTAAAACAACAACTGCAGGCTTTGGGAGTTATGAAGAATTTCCTACTATTGAAATTACAGGAGAAAATATTTCATATATACTTGATATTACAGATTCTGATGGAAATGTATGGTATGAAGTTGATTATTTAGGACAAGAATCAATATATAATAATATTAAAAATTCAAATATAAATGACCCTAATAATTTTTTAGATAATAGTGATACCCCTTACATTTTACAACTAAAGAAAATTCAACGGAGATTTGCAACACGTTTTTTAGATAGCAACACACTTCAAATACAATTTGGGAATGGTAACAGTAATGATAATGATGAATTAATAGTACCTAACCCTGATAATGTAGGTTTAGGATTACCTTTTGAAGTAGATAAATTAACTACAGCTTATAGCCCAACTAATTTTATATTTACTAATACTTATGGGATTGCACCTACCAATACTACTTTAACCATACGTTATTTAGTAGGAGGAGGAGTAGAATCTAATATTGAAGCTAATAATTTAACCCAAATATCTCCTTTATCTAATATTCAATTCCAAAATGAAAACTTAGATGCAACCACAGCTCAATATATTTTTGATTCCCTAGAAATCCAAAACCCCGAAGCTGCTACGGGAGGTCAAGATGGAGATTCAATAGAAGAATTAAGACAAAACACCATTTCAAATATATCTACTCAGTTACGAAACGTAACTGCAGATGATTATTTAGTACGTACTTTATCTTTACCTTCAAGGTATGGAGCCATTGCAAAAGCACATGTTCAAAAACCAGGAATTGAAGATAATTCAAAAACTACATTAGATATATATGTGTTATCTTATGATTTTGAGAAAAAATTAAGAATCCCTTCAAATGCTTTAAAAGAAAATTTAAAAACTTATCTTAATGAATATAAAATGATAGGTGATTCTTTAACTATTAAAGATGCTTTTGTAGTTAATATAGGAGTTGATTTTGAAATTATTACTTTACCCAATTATAACAATAATGAAGTTTTAAGAAAATGCTTTACTGCTCTTATTAATTATTTTAATATTGATAATTGGCAAATTAATGAACCTATTATTTTACGAGATATAAATGTACTATTAGATGAAGTAGAAGGGGTTCAAACCGTTAAAAGGGCAGTAATAACTAATAAAACAGGAACATCTTTAGGATATTCAAAATATGCATATGATATAGATGGAGCTACTTTAAACAATGTAGTATATCCTTCTATTGACCCTATGGTATTTGAAGTAAAAAATCCAAATCAAGATATAACAGGAAGAGTGGTAAAATTCTAATATAAAGACAAATGGCAATATATAAAATCTTCCCAAGTAAAGACGCTACATTATACTCAGAGTATCCTTATATGAATACAGGGTTAGATGAAATGACTGAAATTAGAAATATTCAATCTTCACTTTCTAATAATACCGCTGTTTCAAGATATGTTTCTTATTATGATCAATCTACTATCAATTACGTATTTGATAATTTAATTAAAGAAAATAATTATCAAATTAATTTAAGAAACTTTGTAGCTACAGCAGAAAGCATAAATCAGTCTTCTACGGTTGAAATATTCCCATTAGCTTCTTCTTGGACAAATGGAACTGGCTATTATTTAGATTCTCCTCAAACTCAAGATGGAGTAAGTTGGTTATATAGTACTGATGATACTCAATGGTCTACATCTTCTTTTAAAGAATATATTACTGCTTCTTTTATAGATAGTAACCGTGGTGGAGGAGTTTGGTATACAGGTTCTTCAAATCCAAACTTAATATTACCTGTTACTCAATCATTTAATGTTAGAGTAGAAAAAGATTTAAATGCCGATGTTACTGATATAGTAAAACAATGGTATATTACCAACAAAAAACTTGATGGTTATATTTTAGATACTTACATAAGCGCTTCTTATTTTGAAGATTTTGATTTAAATAATCATGGGTTTATAGTTAAATGGGAAGATTCTATTGAATTTAATAATTCACCCACCTATACCCCAGATATGAAGTTTTATTCTATAGATACCTATACTATTTATCCTCCACAACTTGAATTTAGATGGGATGATACAATTTATAGTTCTTCTCTAAGTGAGATTAAAACAGAAGATATATTCATTTCGTTAGATGAAAATCCTGGAATATTTTATGAGGATTCAATTAATAGATTTAGACTAAATGTAAGACCTAAATACCCAGAAAGAACATACCAAACAGGAAGCTTATATACTCAAAATTTCGTACTCCCTACTGCTTCATATTATGCTGTAAAGGATTTAGATACAAATGAATATGTAATAGATTTTAATGAAAATTATACTAAAATTTCTGCTGATGATATTTCTAACTACTTTACAATTTACATGAATGGTTTAGAACCAGAAAGAAATTATCAAGTTTTAATAAAAACTGAAATTAACAATTCTGTTTTAGTTTATAAAGATGAATTATATTTTAAAATAATAAATGGGTAGTTATGACAGAAAAAAAAGTAGATTTAAGTAAAAGAGTATTTTCTAAGTCACAATATTCTAAAACTATTAATACCCAATTTAATGAATTAGGGGTTACTACTTTACAAGAAGATTTAGCATCTCAAATAAATGTTATCCAATTTTTTGAAATATATAATAACTTATTTTATGATATTCCTGCTAATGGTGAAACTAATTCACATGAATTTTTAGTTAAAACTAGTGGTGAATATATTAATTATGACCAAGTTCAAGAAGAAATTGAAGCATTAAGAGAAGAAATTACAGGTTTAAGAGAAGAAAATTTGGAATTGCAAGTTGAAATTACTAAATTCCAAACTGGTGAAGAAATAGATGTAGGAGCTTTAATAAAAGCAGCTGAAGATCAAACCCAAGGTGCTAATAGTGCTACTAATTAAATATGGAGGATCAAATAAAAATATTACCGGTAAATCCTGAAACATTTGAATATCAGGATTATGAGCCACAAGATGTAAATCTAATTTCTACTATAGATTTAGATACAGCTTTTACTGCATCCAGTGATTATATAGAATTTCATGTTTATGATTTAAACAAAGACCTTATATATCCACTTACTCCTGGTACTACTTTTTCTTCATATAACGTAAAACAGGGTGATATATTAATTAACCCTTCGGAAAACTTAATTGAAATAGGATTTGATCAAGGGAGTTATTTTACAAATTATTCTTTTTACAAGCAACATTGTGATTCAAACCCTTCATCTCGATTTTATATTTCTGAAATATCAAGTGATAGAACAGAACTTAGGTTAGATACTAACGAAGATATACTTTTAGTAACTGAATCTATTAATAATTTTATTCAATATAGAGAAGATCAAGATTATTTTGTTGATTTTATTCTTAATTTTGGTAATAACCGAACAATTATTGCCAATAATATAGAATTAGATGATGAGGATGAAGATTCTACAATTTTAGTTAAACTATACGATCCACTCCCTTCAGAATTTGATGAAAAATCCCAACTTTGGATTGCAGAAGAAATTTCTTCTCCTCAATCTTATAAAATTGAATTTCCTGAAGAGATAATTGAAGTTAAGGATTTTGAATATATTAAAGGTCCAAACTATAATATTGATGTAATACAACAAGTAGGTGAAGCTACAGAAAAATTTTCATTTTCAACTTTATTATCTTCCCCTCAAACATCTTCTTTTCAACAGTTAAAATCACTGTTAAAAGAAAAAGAAATAAATGTAAGTATTAATTACGAAAATTTTAATGAATTTATTAAATTTTCATCTGCTTTAACCCGATTAGAAAATTTTTATTATAAAGTTAAAGTAATAGAAAATACTCAAAGTAATTTAGATAATTATATATACCAAATTACAGGTTCAACTACATCATCAATTTCATTCTCTTCTTCAAGAGCATCTCTTGAAACTGCAATTAATTCTACTATTGAAAATTTTGATGGGTATGAATATTTCTTATATTTCAATAGTGGATCTAATTTTAGTTGGCCTAAATCAACATCTACCCCACCTTATACTTTATATTCTACAAATAGTACTGAAGTTATAGATTGGTTGGGTAGTGCTAATGAATCATTATCAACTTACGGAGGAGTTTCCCTATCAGCTTCAAATTATGATCAAAACAACTCTGATTGGTTATATAGAACTATACCCGAGTATTTAGTAGAAGACCCTCAAAATCAAAATTATGAGTTATTTGTTGATATGATAGCTCAACATTTTGATAATGTATGGTTATATACAAAAGATATTACAAATAAATTTAATGCAGATAACCGTTTAGAATATGGTATATCTAAAGATTTAGTAGCAGATGCTATTCGAGAATTTGGTGTCAAATTATATCAAAATAATTATAGTACTGAAGATTTATATGCGGCATTTTTAGGAATTACTCCTAGTGGTTCTTTATTCCCTATGTCTAATATAACGGGTTCTTCTCCTCAAGAAGGACAAGAAATAGTTACAACATACATAAGTGGATCAGATGAAATTATTCCTTTAAATGATGTAAGTAAAAGAATATACAAGAAAATTTACCATAACCTTCCATTTCTTTTAAAATCAAAAGGTACAATGAAGGGTTTAAGAACTTTAATTTCTACTTTTGGTGTTCCTTCTACTATATTAGAACCTAAAGAATTTGGAGGAAGAAGAAGACAAGATAATGTATATGATAAACCTGAAAGAAAGTTTAATTATACTTTAAAACTAGACGGATCAAGTACTTATGTAGAAACTGATTGGGGTTTAAACCAACATTGGAGTTCATCTAACGATGTTGCTTCTAGTTTAATGTTTAGATTTCAACCACAAACAATATCATCATCTTACATATCAGTTGTACCTTCTCAATCTTTATTTAAAACAGATAAAGGAGCAATATTATCTTTAGAGTATACTGGTACTGCTGGGATATCAGGTTCATATAGTGGTTCTATAGTTGACCCCGAATATCAATATGGTACTTTAAGATTTTATCCTTCTGGTAGTGATGGTGTAAATGCATCTGTTTATTTACCTTTCTTTAACGGAGATTGGTGGTCAGCTATGATTAATTATGATACTACTAAGTATGATAGTTTTACATTATATGCTGCTAATAAATCTTCTGATAACCAATTAACCCAACAAGTAGGATTTTCTGCAAATGATAGTGTGGATTCTGAATATAATTATTGGAGTGGTTCTTTAACAGCTTCATTTGGAGAAGAAACAGAAACTTACGAATACTTCTCAGGATCTTTACAAGAAATAAAATATTTTAAAAACCCTATTTCTGAATCGATATTTAATGATTATGTTTTAAACCCAAGTTCAATTGAAGGGAATAGTATAAATTCATCCCCAAATGAATTAGCTTTTAGAGCATCATTAGGTGGAGAATTATTTACAGCTTCATACTCAATACATCCTAAAGTTTCAGGGTCTTGGGCTACAACTTCTTCATTTGAAAATGGAAGTGGATATAAAGTTTATAATTCTGATTATGTAACTAACGTTGAAACTATATCCAAAAATCAAGTCGCTGTAGGTATTAGAACAAACACTGTAGATAAAATACTCGTTGTTTCATCGTCTTTATCGGATGGAGATGTACTGTCTCCTTACAGAAGTGTTCAACAAACCCAAAATTTAATCCCTAGAGACCCTGATGCTAGATATGTAGAGGTTGCTATGTCCCCTCAAGACCAAATCAATGAAGATATTATATCTCAAATTGGGTATTTTAATATTGGAGAATATATAGGTGATGTAAGAGAAATGGATAAAGACGGGACTAATTATCCTGCTTTAGACAGATTAAGAGATGCTTATTTTGAAAAATATATAAAATCTTATAATTTAGTTGATTTTATAAGATTAATAAAATTCTTTGACAATTCATTATTTAAAATGATCAAAGATTTTACACCTTCTAATGTATCCTTAACTGCAGGGGTGGTTGTGAAACAACATATTTTAGAAAGAAACAGGATTAAAAGAATAATTCCTGTTGCCGAAAATGTTACCTATAGTGGTTCTACTGGTATTATAGAAAGTTTTGGAGGAGGTACAGGGGGTTCATTTGAAAGATACCAAACTAGTGGTTCACAATTTTACCTAACTCAAAGTTGGTCTGAAGTAGTCCAAACATTAAATGGTCCTATTAATAAAATAATAGATGATCAAAGAGAATTTTATAATGGTGAGTTTTCAAATCAATTTGGGGATGATGTTTCTTTTATTAATACTAATGTAAGAGGGGTAGATTGTACTGCTTATTCAAATCCTTCATATTCTATTTCTTTTACTATAACTCCCGTATTTTTAAATTTTACTAATTACGGATTAGATGAGTTTTTAAACCCATCCCTAATCCCTTCAGAAGGTATAGCTTGGTTGTGGTACGATAACACAGGTGTAAAATATGCTAAAATATCAAATACTTCCCAAAATGGATTTGACATACAAGAATATTTAGGGGAATTAACTAGATTATCTTTAAATTTAACATCCCCAATTGACACTTTAGGTAATACACAACCTAATGGAATATACTCATGGGATTTAGAATCTCCTGTAACAACAACAGATTTTACTTTATTTGTAGTAACTAATGTATTTCCATCTAATATAGTAGGTTCAATAAATTCTACACAACAAAATTTCAATTTCTCAGCTACCGGTGATATGATTTGGCATGCTTCTGCTTCTGGAGATCCTGTAAACCCAATATTAGCAGGAGATTTTACTGCATCTTATGTTCAAGGATATTTCCCACCAACATCAAATTACCCTACAAATCAGTATATTAGGGGGTGGGCAGATGCACAATATTTGTACGAATATGAAGATTATATTGATACAACAGGTACTAGAACAGGTAACTTTAGTGGGTTTAATAGGGGGGTTAAAGAGATTTCAACTGCTAATCTTCCAAGTTTTAACCAAATAGCAGGTATTTCAACTGTTCCATGGTTTATGAAAAATATTAATGGAGTTAAACAACAAACAACATTTACAGATCCAGATGGTACTACAGAACTCCAAGACATTACAGTTGTAGCCCTTAAAATTACTAATAGATTAGATGTTGAAGCTAATATTTTTGGTTATGGCCTTACTATTGATCAAATGAATAATGCATCAGCATGTTATAAGTTAACAGAAGAATTAACATCAGGAGATATGTTTAACCCAACAACAACACCAGCTCCTTTATATGCAGAACCATTTGGGTTTATTTGTGTTAGATATGATGGAAATGAAGATAAATTCACTACAGATTCTAATGGTAAATTAATCTTAAAAGAATTTGATGTAGTATTTTCAGCAGCAAATGTAGACACTACCCCAGGAGCTACTCCATTTGGTCAAACTACTTTATATGATCCCTCATTATCATTTGTAAACTTCCACCCGAATTCAATTATATCCAGTGGACAGCCTATATTAACCCTAGAAGAAGGATTTTATGGTATACATAATACTTCTATTAACAATGATACAGCTACACTAACAAGTTTAGGCACACCAGGCCAAATACAGAAAATTAGATATTGCCCACAAGAAGCAGAACCTGAAGATATAAATAGTTTACCTGCTATTGCAACTTGGGAAGTAATATTAGGAGATGGAAATATAAATAATACTTCGGGTAATAATATACCTAACCAAGTTAAACAAGGGGAATTATCTGATGTATATTATAATTATGGAAATAGTATTCTAGGAGGAGTAGAAGAAGTATACTCAGGTTATGGAAATTGGTATTTTGGTAGAGACTATCCTGTAGGATCAGTTGTAGGACATGGTGGTGTAGTAGATTTACCTAACTTCTCATATCGTGAAGTTATAACTAATACAAATACATTCCTTGCTGCCCCAAGCGAACAACCTGGAGATTATACAGTTAATGTTCTTGTAGGAGAAGGATATAAACCACAAGAAGGAGATACTATAAATACAGAATTAGGGTTTAATATTCTATTAACTGATTTTATGCCATCAGATTACTCTCCAATGTTTGATTTTCAAATAGATATTGATAGTGTTCAAATAAAGATAAGTGGTGGTCCCGGAGAACTACCTAGAGCTGGTAAATATTACTTTAGAATTTCTAATAATAATTTATTTGTTCGTCCTTATACTGCAGGTAATTCCCTCTATCCAGATAATAGTGGGGGAACATTGCAATATTTGGTTGTAGAATTAGAGCCAACTAAAAAATCGGGTGCTTATTTTAGAAGTGTCCCCAATATTGTTGATGATTCTAGTACAACACCTATTTTGACTTTACCTAACGGAGGATTGACTGGAGCAGGTTTTATTCAATCAGGTGAAAGAGTACAAACTTTATTATCTCCTAAAAGTATAGGAAGTTTTGATGGACCACCATTATTGTTTGGAACATCCTTACCCCAAGTACAATTCCCAGAAGGAATTTCTACTGACATTGGAGCTAGATGGAAAATTGAATTAATACGTTTTGAAGAAAATTAAATTAAATTAAAAAATGGCACAACAACCTAATAACATATTATTAAAATTTATAAACAATACTGCTGTTGAAGGTGATAATATTTTGCAATATTACTATGTTAATGGAACTATATATGTTGATGGAAGTGAATATTTTAATGAGTTTAAGACATTAACTTTAACTGAAGAACAGTTAAGTAAAACTACTCGTTTAGTAAAGAAAGAAGACAACCCTAATGGTCAAAGTTATACTACAATTGAAGGAGAAGTTATAGTTTTAAACCCAAACGATGAATTATTTGTTGTCCATAATTATGTAGGTAATACTAATTTAGATAAGGAATTTAACCAAGATAGTTGGTGGTATGATGTAAAGTGGCATAAATCTTATAGAGTATATTTAGTAACTAGATATACTGATGGTTGGACTAACCCAAGTGGAGATTTAGTTTATAATTGGAAAGTAGTAGAAACTCGTGTTGTATACAAAGCAGATGCTGAGGATGATAACAGTGGTGTTTATACTTTTAATGCTCTCCCATTAAACGATATAGGTATAACTTCTTCTATTTTAATAGATCAAGAATATAATGGTAATGTTTGGGAAACTGTACAATTAAATTTATGGTATAATAATTCAATAATAGCCCAAGAAGAACTAGATACTACTTCAGTTACACTTCCTGAAAGGATGACTCTTTTGGTAGATTACCCAAAAGATGTTATTCAAGTAGGTGATCAATTAAAAATATCTGTAGGAGTATCAGATCCACCAAATGTACATGATGATTCATTATATGTTACTGAATATACAATGTCTATTTCTTCAGAAACTATTGCTGGAGATGTTCCTGAAACCATATTAGGGTTTAATGAAAATTTAGGTTTAGACAGAGATTTTGATTGTCAACCTACTATTAATAATGTTGTTATTTCAAGACAATCTAGATTTATTCAAGATGTAGATTATTCAATATCTGCAACAGGATTAGGAATATCTGTCCCACAAAATTTATCTTTAATATTAGATAATAGAGCAACAAAAGCAGAAGTCCCAGATTCTAATTATAGCCAATATTCAAATATAATTCCGAGATATTATGGTTCTAAAACTAATAGACAAGGTGTAAATATATCTTCATCTATTTCATATAATTTTAGACAAGTTGACCCCTCTTTTAATCAAGATTTACCATTATCTCCTTTTTATTTTACCGGAGATAATTTAGGATCTTTTCCAAATGTTGAATCTAAAAATTCATATATAGGATATTTTGAAAAAATAATCGACCCATACCCAGTATTAAATGGTAAAACAGCTTATTTTGTAAAATATTTAATTGACGAAAATACAGATGTACTAGACCCTTCAATTACAACCCAAGGTTTAAATAATTTAAAAAATACATTTAAATTAAATGATGTAAATAATGTTCCAACTTTTGCAAAAGCTTCCGTAGCAAATATTGACGAAGCCAGAGAATTAAAAGACTTAGAATCATTATCTTCAGTATATAGGACAGCTGTGTTTCCAAGCCCTATTTTGTATTCACAAAATTCAAGTAATGGTTATTCTAATACTATTCAAATGACAGGTTCAGGTGGTGATTATATAGTAAATGTGGATATAAACACAGATACCTATAAAAATATAGCATTCATTTCTACAGATAGTGTAATCACTGAAGGAAGTTCTCCAGATAACCCTATAACAAGTTTAGGAGGAGGATTTACTAGTGATGGAAATGCTTTTACCCCTGATATTACTTCTCCAATAGGTTCTCCAAATTTAAATATTTATCATGATGATGGTATTATTAAAATTGATCAAGATTCAACAATAGATTCTGAATTAACAGATAATTATAAATTAACAGTTGATTATAATTTTTATACTACACATTTACCCCCTTATGGTAGAGCTGACTCTTATTCATATGTTGGGGGGTATGATGCTTCAAATTTAACACCTGTTAATCCCGTTGTTGGTTTTGATTTTGGAGCAATAGAATTTTTTGCTGAAGAAGATGGATACTTTGGTGAGAATGCTATGGTTCCTTTAATTATAGAAAAAATAGAGTTAACAGTTTGGAAACCTGACCCAACAACGGGAATTGCAGGACCCCATGTAAAGGGAGAAGGTCAAGCTTTAAATATCGAGGTTCCTATAAATACTGTTATTATACCCCAGGGTCAAGGTATTTCCCTTAATAGGGACCCATTAGTACAAAATTTAACTAACTTTTCTTCCACAGGAAATTTATTCACCAGTATTACTTACAATACATCTCCAGGTCCTATTCGAATTAATTTTGATTGTCAACAAATATATACTTTAATTAGACAACATGATTCTTCATTTCCAGAATGGTTAGTAAAAGGAACTTGGGAATCTTATGTTCAAACTAGAACTGGGGATTATGGTATAGTTTCACCTAATTATAATGATGAAATAGATTATTTTAAAGGAGCTTACTTACAATGGAAAGTTAAAGTTTCAAAAAGTTTAAGAGATTTAGTTATCCCAACCCTAGGTAGTCCAGAACTAGAATATACATTAAAGATAAAAAGAAGAGGATCTATAACACTTCCAAATTTACCTGGGAATCCTACTGGAACAGGAGAGATATTTTTTCAGGGGCGAAGTCAAGAATTAACTACTTTATCCACTGGTATTGAGGTTTATCCTAGCATTCCATTAAACAGAAGTTTTAACCCCCCAGGAATAGATAATATCACCTTCCATTACTTAAAATTTGATTTAAGAGGTTTATATACCCCTACAGATGAAACTTTAGGAGTAGCTAATGCTCCTTATTGGGATTTTGTTAACCCTAATAATAGATCTAGAATATATTTGGTTCCAAATTTATTAAATAATAATTATGGTACTAACTATTTTCAAGGTGATACACCATACTTTCCATCAACAAATACAGCTTTTCCATTTGCTGTTGAACCATCGTATACTAGGATTCCAACACCATCAGATCCTTTTGAATTGTTTCCTGGAGACCAGATTAGGTTTATGAATTTAGAATCACAAACATATACTATTGAAAATGTTAATATACAAGATATTAATGGGCAGTCAAAAGTAGTATTACAATTGGATAAAGAAATAAGCAATGTTGTAAATCTAGACTTCTTTTTAATAAGAAGGTTTAAACCCTCAAATAACTTTATTATATTGAACCAACAAAAACCATATGGAGTACCACCATCGGCATCAAGCTCACCTGGTATACTTCAAACACAATATCAAAATAACGAATTAGAAACAAATCCAGATAAGGTAATTACTAACCTCATCGAAAGAAGTTTAATATAAACATATTTATAACATATAATTATATAATAAAATGGGATATTTAAATAACTCTGTAGTAACCGTTGATGCTATCTTAACCAAAAAAGGTAGAGAAGCATTAGCTAGAAATGACGGTTCTTTTAGAATAACACAATTTGCTTTATCAGATGATGAAATAGATTATACTTTGTACAATCCAAACCATCCATCTGGTTCTTCATATTATGGGGAAGCACTTGATAACATGCCTCTGCTAGAAGCATTTCCGGATGAAAGTCAAATTATGAAGTATAAATTAGTTACTTTACCAAGAGGTACAGCTAAATTACCAGCATTAGATTTAGGATATGCTGCTATTACTTTAAAACAAGGAGCTCAATTAGCAATTACACCTCAAACCTTAAATTACCTAGGTAATTCTCAAACATTTGAAACTAGTGGATACTCTGCAACTATTGCTGATGTAAGATTATTAAATACATTCAATGGGGTAGGAATTAATAATGATGCTTCTGCTGCGGCAAACGCAACAACAACAATTGGAACTAGTGTTTCTAAAACTGTTACTGGGACTCAAATTAATTTAACTGCTACAACAATAAATACTTTATTTGGTAACCAAACATCTTTAGTAACTACTTTAACAGTAATAGGATTAGACAGTGGTGCTAGAATTACTATTCCTATAACAATTAATAAAACAACATAATAAGATATGGGATTTAAAAGATTAGAAGCCGAAGATTTTTTAGTTAGTGCAGATTCTGTATCACAAACAGTTTGGACTGATAGAAAAGTAGTATTAGATACCTTTCACACCTCATCAACTCAAGAACAAGCCTCAGTTTCAGGAGATTATTATTTAGCTGTATACCAAACAGCTTCAACTTCAATTTCAGCTGAACCACAATTTGACATTTCTTATGGAGATGTCACGGGTACTGGGGGTGTATTATACAATAATAATGTTTCAGGTAAATCACCAACATCAACAGTATATGGTCAATTTCGGACTTTAGTGTTAGAAGATGAAAATAGTTCATTTACTTTTGGAACTTTAAATCCTACAATCTCACCTTACATATATGTTATTTCAGTAGAAAGAGCTAGATATAAAGAAAAAATGCTCCCTGGATCTTTAAGTTTGTTATTAAAAAATGGAACTAATACTTTAAGACTAACAGATGCGTCTACAAATATTACTATTCCAACTTATTATGGAACCCAAAGAGCATACCAAATCGTAAGACAAGGGGGTTCCCCGGGTAGTGGAGACGGTATCCATTCTGGAGAAACTACTAGAGGTTCGTATGGTCTATTCTTACCAGATACAGGTTTAATTATTTTAAATGGTATAGCTTTGGATTTACCTGCGGGTCAAGCAACAGTAGGTGCTTTTGATGTTGGAATTGGTTTAGGAACCCTAAGGCAAACCAATGAAGAAAATATGAATCCATCAAAATTATTTAATGTAATTAGAGAAGGTGGATCCTTTAAATTAAATTGTGAGGAAACCTTATCTTCAGATTTTGTATTTGTCAGAGTAAGAAACAGTGAATTTAACTATACCGAAAATCCTTCATTTATGACGGGTACAACAGGTGAAGTATATCATAATTCATCAATTAATAACCCACAAGTTTATATTACAACTGTGGGAATGTATAATGATCAAAATGAGTTATTAGGAGTTGCAAAATTGTCAAAACCTTTATTAAAAGACTTTACTAAAGAAGCTTTAGTAAGGGTTAAATTAGATTTTTAAGATGAATGGGTGCTTTCAAACAATTCAATTCTTCAGATATCATAATATCTCCACTGGAGGTAAATAAAGCATTTACATTTGTTTCGTTAGATGTAGATTGTTTATTAGAAGGCCAGGCAATTTCTTATGTTAATTGTACATTTGAAGCTGATATAGTTGAAGTAGCAGCTCCAACTCCTACTCCAACTGTTACTCCTTCAAATACACCAACACCAACTATTACCCCTACACCAACCCCTACTCCAGAGGCATCACCAACTCCTACCCCAACTAACACACCAACAGTAACACCAACATTAACCCCGACTGCTACTACATCTCCAACACCAACCCCTTCGGTATCTTGTAATTTAACAGTAGATGGTACTCTTACTACTAACCCAACAAATAAATTAGGTAATAATGGTACAGCAACTATAATATTTAGTGGTGAAGTAGGAGCAGGAATAACATATACATTAAATGGTGTTTTAAGCCCAACATTTATAATTGGAAATACTTTAAACCTTACAGGGTTATCTGAAAACACAACTTATATTGTAGTATTAACTGATGGAAATGGCTGTACAGCAACATCTGAATTTACTTTAGGTCAAACTGCATTTAATTTTGATGCTAATTATATACTGGTAACCTATCAATTTACTGATGGTCGAGATTTAGATACTAGATCCGGAATAAGAATTCCAAATGTAGGACAAACTACGGCAACTAATTATTTAGGATATGGTGGTCAAAGACAATGGCCAACATCAGGTACTCCATACCTAACTTGGGGTGGAGATAATACAGGAACAGGATTTGAATCTGTGTTAATAGATATTGATGGATTTAAAGCAGCATACCCATCTGCTACTGAAATAACTGTTGATCTTAGAGCACATTGGTACGGAACAACTGGTACAAACCCAGTTAATGTAGAAGCTACATTATGGAATGGTGGTAATCCTGTTAAATCTGGATTTGTTTGGGACAACTCAACAGCAACAGAAACTCTAGTGGTGGAATCAGTTGGAAAACAAGTTACAACTAGGTATTCTACTAATGGCGGTCAAAGCCCAGAAAGAGTTGCTACATTTAATTATAACTTATCAACAGGAGAAGGTAGATTAGATAATAACGATACAACAACACCAGGAATATAAAAAGATATGGCTAGATATTTTAACATAAAGATAACAGAAGTACATAGTGATGGTCCATTTACTGTATATTACGATTCTGTAGATGCCGCCAATATTGCTACTATTTATCCAGATGATACCCCTGCTGAAGACATTACTCGAGCAGATTTAACTTCAGCTACTGGGGTTGAAGTATATATTCCAGATGGTTCTACGAGTGTTATTGTATACAATACAGATGAAAATATTATAGCAGGATGTGGTGTAAGTACTGTAACTTTAGCATTTGATGTTACCCCAACACCTACCCCAACAGTAACAGTCACACCAACACCAACTATTACTCCAACCCCAACTCCAACAGTACCAGAACGAAATATTGGTATAGGAGGTTATGTATATGAAATTGATACTTACCACACTTATTCAATTTCAATTGGAGGTGGTTTTACAGAATTAAATGAAAATACTAGAAATAGATTTGTAGAAGTAAATTTAGATGGAACAGAAGATACTGATTTTTGGAATGAAATAAGTTTAGGATTTAGAGATAAAACAGTAAGAGCAATAGCTATAGATCAAGCTACAGGTACAAAATTTGTAGGTGGTGATTTTAATATATTTAAAAATTTCTCAATAACCTCAGATTCTTTATATAAAAAAGGTATAGTAAAACTAGATAGTAATGGAGTAATAGATGAAGGTTTTAATTATAGATTATCAGTAACATACCCAGGAAATAGAACCCCTTCAAATCCAACTACTTCAGTTGGTACTTTAGTTGATTTATTTGTAAGAGATATAAAAGTAGATGGTACTAATTTATACATGGTAGCTGAAGCTACAGTAAATCCTTTTGATAAACGTCATTATGTAATTAAAACTGATTATGATGGTAATGTAGATGTTGACTTTTTACAAAACCAAGGAACAGGTACTAGAGGTTGGGAATATTCTCAAGTAAATGATGGTACTTTACTTACTTGTGCCATAGCTAGTGATGGAGGTATTTTAGTTGGGGGACAATTTAATAGATATAACGGTTTAAATAGATCATTACTATTCAAATTAAAAGATAATGGAACATTAGATTCAGAGTTTGAATCAAATAAAGGATATGTTTACCAACCTAATAAAGGGGTTCATGATATAGCAATTCAAAGTGATAATTCTATCATAGCTGTAGGAGATTTTACCTCATGGAATAGTGAAACAGTAGGACAAGTAGTTAAACTATCAAGTGATGGAACCTATGATACAACTTTTACAGATAATGTAGGAGACGGTAGTACAGGTGAAGGAATTCTTAGAAAAGTTGATGTATTATCTGATGATTCTATTATAATTGGAGGTAATACTGTTGATTTTGGGGGTATAGATTATTTAAACGGCATAGTTAAATTATCTTCAACTGGAGTTTGGGATACAAACTTTATAACTAGGTTTAGAAGTTTAGGAACATATTATCCCTATGGCGTAGTTTGGGCCATTAAAACAGATCCTTTTGATAATATATATGTTGGTGGTATATTTAACCAAGTAGCTAGTAGTACAGATTTTATAGGAAATTTAGAATACAGAGATAGAAAAGGTATAGTCAAATTAGATAGTTCAGGGGTTGAAATACAATCTTGGTACTTAAATTTAATTACATAATAAAATTGCAAAATGGCATTAAAATCATTTTTAGTAAAAATTACAACGGGTTCAAATGAAGGACCATATGATATCTATTATGATGTAGTAGGTGAAAATAATTTTGCTCTTTTATTTGGTACTACAACTAAAGCAGATAATTTAACTTTATCTCAATTAACAACAGGAGATGGAGTTGCTATAACTGTACCTGATACTGCTTTACAAATTATTATATATAATGAAAATGAAGTAATTAGATTTAATTGTGATGATAATACAGCTATAATTCAATTCCCAACTCCAACACCTACTAATACACCAACCACCACCCCTACAAACACCCCTACTCCTAGTATAACAGCAACACCTACATTAACCCCAACCGCAACAATAACACCATCTTTATCCCCAACAAATACTCCTACAGTAACACCATCTATAACACCTACTATTTCAGTAACGAGTTCACCAACTCCTACTCCTACAGTATCACCAACGAATTCACCTACTCCTAGTAATACACCTCCTAATTCACCAACTCCTACTCCTACTATAACACCTACAAATACTGTAACACCAACAAATACACCTACACCTACACCTAGTAATACACCTCCAAATTCTCCTACTCCAACTCCTACGGTAACATCTACAAACACCCCTACAGTTACTCCAACTGTAACAACTACATCAACTCCAACACCAACAACAACAATTACACCAACACCTACAAACACACCAACAATAACCCCAACTCCAACAATAACCCCATCTGTAACAGGTACACCTGGGGAATCTCCAACTCCAACTCCAACTAATACACCCACTAATACTGTAACACCAACTAATACTCCTACTGTTACTCCTACAAACACTCCTACTGTTACTCCTACAGTTACAGCAACACCAACAGTTACAGTAACTCCAACAGTAACACCTACTAATACTCCAACTAGAACACCAAACGTTTCTCCTACTCCAACTCCAACACCAACAAATATCCCTGAAGATTGTACAGATGGTTTCTTTGATATTGTATTTGTAATAGATGAATCTGGTAGTGTTACTGATGGATCTGAACGAGTACCAGGACCCCCAGAATATCAATTTATGGTAGGCTTAATAAGGTATATAGTAGATCGTTTACAATCTAGAATAGGAGTACCCCAAGGATTTCAGTTTGGGTTTGTAGGTTATACAACCACATCTAGAATTATCTTAAACCAAAATGGAAATTATAATACTATATCAGGTACAATTGATAGTTTATTAGCTAATAGAAATAGAGGAGGAACTACTACTCAAAGAGGTATTGATGAAGGAGCACTTGTTGTAACAAATTCTAATTTCAAACAATTCAACTCTGATGCTAAAATGATCCTTCTTACCGATGATATTTCTTCTGATGCAGATGAATATACCGCAGCAGATAATTTTAAAAATTTAAATAACGGGTATGAAACTAGAATAATAGTAGTAGGATTAAATACAAATACCCAAACAGATAATGAATTAAGACCAATAGCTAGTTCAGATGCGGAATACTTTAGTTCGACATTCCAAGGGTTAGAAGAAATAGCAGAAACAATTTTAGAGCAAATATGTGACCAACAAACTCCACCACTACCATCCCAAACCCCAACTCCAACACCCACACCAACAACTTCAATTCCAATAACGTCTGGTAACGCAGTTTTTACTTCTACTTATAGTCAAGAAAACACTCCCCTAATTAATGGAAAAGCTTATTATTCTCCTGCAAATAATGTTTATACTGAAGTAACCCCACAAAGTAACCCTACACTTTTCTGGAATATGGGTTATGCAGATATTCCATTATTTCCTTATGATTACCCAAATCCTAATTACACCAAATTACCAGAGGGTTTGTTATTCCGTAATAGCCCTATTAGTTTAGCATCTGTGTCACTTTATAGAAATGATTTTATAGGTGATTATTGGGCTATAAATTTTAATAGAGTTTCATATGGTAAAATTGATGATTTAAAGGGTTTATATAAATTTACTCTTACTAATACAAGCAACAATGACCAAGCAGTATTTACTAATATTATATTTAAAGCCGTTAAGGATGGTGGAGGTGCAATTCTTCCAACAGACCCTGAAAGTAGAACAATATATTCTACAGGCGCTTTAACTCAACCTAGCAATGATCGTGCACTTACTAAAGTTAACACCGATTATAATTACTCACCAGGTAATATCTATAAATTACAAATAACGAGTACCAATACAGTTGTATCTGAACTTGATGGGCTTTATTGGTACATTGAACCAGAAATTGTAGTATTTTAAAATATTTATAATAAAATGATTAAATTTACAGATCCAAATGTTCAAATAGAAAGATACTTAGGTAGAAATGGAGATTACCTAACGGATCGTTCTTTGACAGGTCAAAACACAAGGGTACCTGAAGTTTTGGTGTATGATTCTGTAAAAAGTTTATATTATTCAAATTATCTTTCTGGAAGTGGTGGAAAAATATCTATAGCTAATACCGCAAGTTTTTTACCTGATGGTACAGTAACAGGATCATTTTACGTTCCTAATTATTTTAATTATGAACAAACTGATTTAAACCCTCAAAAAACATTCCCAACAGCAAGCCAAAATAAACCTATAACACCTGTAGCAGTGTATTCTATTCCATCAAAATTATATGGAGATAATATAAAACCTGGATCTGTAGTTTTAGAAAGTGAAATTAGTGGTTCTATTTTAGATGATGGAGAAGGTAGATTATATACAATGTTAACCGGAGAAAAACAATATGTTGGTAATGTTGTATATCCTCATGGGATGATTATTATTACAAATGATGATGTACAAACAATTTCTAGAGATGATGTCTATGGTACAGCAATATATGGAGATGCTGAATATGGGGGAGGTTTAGAACTTACAACAAATTTTGTTGAAACCTATGCTATAGGAAGTACTATAACTGCTTCATTTTCAAGCTCATATACTATATTTGAAACACAATATAAAGTAACAATTGGAGCAGATGAATATAACTATTCTCAAAATCCTTCTATTACAACAGGAAGCGATGGATCTATGTTAGAATTTGCTACAAGTTCTTACTTTGCCCCTTATGTTACAACTGTAGGATTATACAATAATAATTTTGAATTACTTGCGATAGGTAAATTAGCAAAACCATTACCTACCTCAAGAACAACAGATACAACAATTTTAGTAAATTTCGATACACAATAGTAAAAACATATATTTATAACAGACAAACTATAGTTCATGGCCAAAATATTATCACTTAACGGCATTGTTACTGGTCAAACAGTAGAAGCAGAACACGTATCCCAATCGATACTTGCTCTTACCGGGCTAGAAGCATATGATATTACAATTTCAGGCTCTCTAAATGTAATAGGAACTTCTAGCTTCCAAATAGTAAGTGGATCAGATTTTTCTGGTTCTTACCAAGGGGATGGTTCACGTTTAACAGGAATTACTTCTTCATTTATTACAGGTTCAAATGTTTACGGGCCTTTTGGAGCAAATAGTATATTATCCTCATCGTATGCTGCAACATCATCACTTTCAGGATTTGCAACTATTGCAAGTGCATCATTAGTAGCTGATCGTACATTAGCATCTGATTCTGCTACCTCTGCTTCTCATGCTCAAACAGCATCTTATGCTCATACAGCATCTTATGTACTAGGAACAGTAGAAACCTCTTCTTTTGTAACATCTTCAAATGTTTGGGGTCCCTATGGTTCTAATAGCATTGAATCTGCTTCTTTTTCAGTAAGCTCATCAATAGCTCAAACAGCTTCATTTACAGTTAGTTCTTCATATGCGTTAACTTCATCATATTCTTTAGAAGCTATATCTTCATCCATTGCAATTACAGCTTCATATGTCAAAAACGCAGAAACAGCTTCTTATATAGATGGAGCATTTGTAGGAGCTGTAGGAGAAAACCGTCAAGTACAATATAATAATAATGGCACTTTAGCAGGAGCTTTTGGATTTATATACAACCAAAGTAATGGGTATGTTTCTATAGCTACAAGTTCTTTACCAATATCCCCTTTAGAAGTAGCAGGTCAAATTGCCCAAACAGGGTTAAATTGTAGTGTAGCATTAGGTAGAAATGCCCTATCAATCTTATCATCAGGTATAAACAACGTAGCAATAGGTGAAGGTGCCATGCAGCGTGCTGATTCAGCTTTATTAAATGTAGCCGTTGGTTTTCAAGCATTACGCGATAATGATTCGGCAGAAAGAAACGTAGCTATTGGTCACCAAGCTTTACATAAAACCATTTCACCAAATAACACAGCAGTAGGAGCTCAAGCATTATTTAGCAATTTAAGTGGAAAAGATAATGTAGCTGTTGGTAGTTGTGCATTATATACTAATACAACAGGTAGATGTAATATAGGTATTGGTTCTAGAGTTCTTGTTAGTACTGACACAGGAATAGAAAATATTGGTATTGGTTTTCAAGCATTAGAAAATGTAACTAGTGGTTTAGGTAACGTTGTTATAGGGCATGAAGCTTTAAAAACTATATGTACTGGAGCCCATAATACAGCTATAGGGTGGAATGCAGGTTTTTTAGCTGCTAATTCATCAACAGGAAACGTATTTTTAGGAAGATGTGCCGGTCCTTCAACCTGCCAAACCTTATCAAACAAATTATTTATACATAATACCCAGGGATCTCCATTAATTTGTGGTGATTTTTCTGATATGCAACTTAATATCAATGGTTGTTTAACAGCTTCTGGTATTATTTATCCAACCTCTGATGGTACTGCAAACCAAGTATTAGTAACTGATGGAAATGGTAGATTATCATTTGGTGCAGGTAGTGTAGATACAGCATCTTATGTTTCATCTTTAAATGTAGATGGACCATTAGGGATGAACAGTGTTGAATCTGCTTCATTCTCATTAACCTCTTCATATATTACAGGTTCAGATGTTTATGGACCTTATGGTTCAAATAGTATTGTTTCTTCTTCATATGCTGTATCATCTTCATATGCTATTAAAAACTTAATTACAGCTTCAGCAGATGGTTCAAATATTACCTTTACAAAAGGTGATGGGAGTACATTTGAAGTTACTGTAGGTGTAGGAGGTGTAGGAGCTAGCCCATATTCAACAGGTAGTGAAAGTACTTCAATTATACCTGTTTTAGGAAATAGTACCAACTCTGGTAGCAATTCAAATATTGCTGGAGGATGTTTAAATGAAATAAGCTCGGCTTCAGATTGTTCTGCAATTTTAGGAGGATATGCAAATATAAACAGTGGGTCTTATTCTTCAATTATAGGAGGACAAACTAACTGTGTTACAGGTAATTATGCAGCAGCAGGAGGTAGTGGTTCAATTGTATCAGGAGATTATTCTTTTGCATATGGGGGACCAGAAACAAACGATATTGACGGCGGAGCAGGACCAACCCAAGCCGTAGGTTCATACTCAGTAGCATTTGGTTTTGGAACCTGTGCTTCAGGTTCTGATGCCTTTGCAATGGGACATTATAATGTAGCAGCAGGACATGGTGTTCAAGCTATAGGTTATAAAGCATATGCAGGAGTTGCAGGAGACCCAGCAGATAATCATAGAGGTAATACAGCAATAGGTTGCCAAGTAACAGCTTCAGGAAATAATTCTATAGCATTAGGCTCACAAAATACAGCTACTCAAAATTGTTCAGCAGTATTAGGAGGACATTTAAATTGCACTACTGGTATTTTATCTACAGTAGCAGGAGGTACTCTAAACATAGCTACATCAGCTTGTTCCTTTATAGGAGGTGGGGATACCAATTGTGTAACAGGAACTAATTCTGCCATTATAGCAGGTGAAGGAAACTATGCTTCTGGTCGTTGTAGTACCACTTCAGGGTATAAAAACCGAAATGAAGGAAACTTTTCTACAGTAATGGGCCAATTAAACACAGCTTCAGCAGCCCATAATTCCATTATAATAGGTGGTTCATTAAATGATATTTGCAATAATAACAATAGTACTATAATAGGATCTAGTCTTAGCTGTATAGATATAACAGGAGAAGTATCTTCATATTCTTCAATTTTAGGAGGTTCTGCAAATAAAATAATAGGTACTAATGGTCAATTTAATATTATTGGAGGAGGTTGTGCTAACAGAATTGATAATGTTTATAGTTCTTCTATAGTAGGTGGATTTAATAACTGTGTTATTCATAATAACACCCATATTATAGGTTCGGACTTAACTACAGATAAAGCTTGTTATACTTTTATGAACAATCTAGATGTAGAAGGAACAGTTTCAGGTTCTATATTTAGTGGTTCTTATGTAGGTGATGGTAGTGGTTTAACTAACCTAAATATTACAAGTAATATTACCACATTTAATGATAACATTAGGTATGAAGCTTATAATTCAACCCAAGTTATTGAAATATTATCAACAGGAACAATTTATAGTGGTTTAGATTGGACTCGTTCTTCTACTACATTAACAATTACATCTCCTGCACATGGATTATCTAATGGAGATTATGTAGTAATTAGAAATATGAGTGAGGATTATTCTTACTTAGCAGTTTCAAATGTTACAACAGATACCTTTGATGTAACTGTAGCAGATTCTGGAGGAACAGCAGGTTCATTAGGTGCTTATATCCCAGCTGCAAGAGTAACTTCTGTTACAGAAGCGGGAGCTACAATAGTTTCTCCAATAGTAGGTGACATTCAAATCCAATCTATTAAAGTAGTTACAGGTGTTAAATCAACATCAGCATTTGCTTTAACAATGCCTTCTAGTATAAGCAATGGAGCAGGGGCAAATAGTAGTTTAACTAATATGAACCCACCTTTATTATCCGCTTATAGATTAGATACAGGAGGGTTTAATGCAAGTGCTACTATGATTTTAAATACTGCAAGTAATTTTAACGTATTTAATATTAGCAACTTAATAAACTTAAAGAATAACTTAATTAGATTTACATTCTAATATGGCACATGAGCAAGCTTTCTATGGTAGATTATCATCTTTATCCCCAGTTAATGAAAACATAGTTGTTACAACGGGGGATTTTACTAATGGGTCTGATCAATTTACAATTGCTAATTCGTTTTTTGTAAGAGAAGGCCAAACAATTACTTATGTTGATTCCCAATTTACAGGAACTGTTACTATTACAAATGTAGTAGGTTCTACTATTACAGTTGATCAAACAGCAAATGCTAATGCCTCTAGTGGTCAAACTATAGGTTTAAATACCCCTTCAGGTACATATTTATTTGAATCTGCTTCTTTTATAGATCCTCAAAATATAAAAACTGTAGAAAATATTACAGGAAGTCAAGATTCAGAATTTAGTACAGGAGATACTATCTATAATTTAATAGGACAAGCAGCAAATAATATAGGTAATGCTATAGTAGGGAGATTTCATTTATATACTGTTACTGAAATACTTTATAGAGGAGAATCCCCACCAGAACTTTCTGCATTTGTTGAATGGGGTGAAGATGGGACTGAAGCTTCTTCTGGAGATAAATTACTACAAACCGCAGGACAAGATCTACCTATTGTAAGCCTCTCAGTTACAAATAGTATAGCTCCTATCTACAGTACAGATTTGACTGATATGACATCTACTCCAGGAGCTGATGTAGCAGGATATCAAATAGCATTAAATTCGGTTATAGATAAATTTATTACTTCTAGTGCAGGTGGAGGGGGAGATACTTTTCCATATACAGGATCAGCAATCATCTCTGGCAGTTTAGGAGTAACAGGTAGTGCAATATTTTTAACAGACACCGGAAATATTGAAGATATATTTTTAATTAAAGGTAATACTTCAGCTAATGGTACAATAAGAGCAAATTCAGAAGGCATATTTCAATTAAGATGGAGTGGGTCTTCTGAACCCACTGCAATAGAAGGAGGAATATATTATTCTTCCTCTGCATTTTATATCGGAGAATAAAAAAATACATATTTATAATAAAACACAAACTAAATGGCAACTTGGAAAAAAATATCGGTATCCGGATCTAACATATCCCAATTTAATAACGATGCAGGATACTTAACAACCGCAACAGACTTAAACGCGTTTGCAACCGCTTCTATCAACGGAGTAGATTTATTAGCAAATGCAGCAACAGGAACAATTAATTTTGTTACTGCATCCGGAGAAGGTATTACTGCAATAGGCACACCAGGAACTGATACAGTAACTTTAGGTTTAGATTCTATACCAAATACATCCTTAGCAAATTCTACAATTAGTGGGAAAGAATTAGGAACAGACTTAGATAACCTAACAGTTGATAATGATACATTAGCTTTAGATTCAGGTACAACTTACAATGGTAGTGCTGTTAAAACAATTAGTGTTAAAGATGGTGGAATTGATACCGACGCAATTGCAGATTCTTTAGGTACTTTAGGTTCAAATAGTTTTACAGGTTCATTTAGTGGTTCATATTTAGGAGATGGTTCAGGTTTATCAGGTGTATCAGGTGAGTTTCCAACTGTAGCTTTAGAAGGTACTTCTTTAGATACTACAAAATTCTTTGTAAATGATGGTGCTAGTAAGTTTATATCAGGTTCTCAAGTTGGAGATTATGTTTATAGTGGTGTAAGTGGAGATGCTACAATTGCTGCAGGCGGTGCTTTAACAATTGCAAATGATGCAGTTGAGGGCACAATGTTAAATACTAACGTTGCTGACGGCACTACAATTGAATTATCAACTGATACTTTATCTGTACTAAAAGTACCAAATGCTTTAACAGCAGGTACAGGTGTTGATCTAGATTCAGGTACAACTTACGATGGTAGCAGTGCTAAAACAATAAATCTAGATATTACAGAAATAATTACTGGAGATGGAGAAGATAGAGTATTAACATCTGATGGTGATGGTACTTTTACAGCTGAACAAAACTTTACATTTGATGGTTCTACATTAACTGTAACAGGTGACCAAATCGTAACAGGAGATCTAACAGTACAAGGTACTGCATCTTTCCAAAATACCACAGAATTACAAGTAGCAGATAGATTTATTTTAATGGCTTCTGGTTCAAATACTGCTGGAGACGGTGGTATAGTAATACAACAAGGTACCCAAAATATTGGTGAAGTATTTGGATTTGATAGTAATACTACACGTTTTGGTTTAACAGGCTCATTTGATGCAAGTGATACAGCATTTACCCCAGATGCATTTATGGCAGCTGTTGTAAATACAGCAGGTAATGACCCAAATGGTGCAAATGCCCCAGATGCTAGATACCAGAAAAAAGGTAACTTATATGTAGCAAGCAATAGTGAAGATATTTGGATTTACTCTTAAAATCCATTATATTTAGCGTAAAAAGGTTTTATGAGTTTCAAAGCAGGAAATGTTCAAGTAGGGAAACCCCAAGAAAAACAATCTAGGGTTTCCTCTAACATATATTTAGATAAAAAAGAGTTAGAAATTTTACTATTAACTCTTAAAACCTCTACATTCCAAGGATCACAAGTTGAATTACTTTATAACTTGATTCTTAAATTACAAAACTGTTTATTAGATCGAAATAAATAGTTTCTCTCTAATATTTATAATTATATTACGGCCCTTCGGGGAAGTGGGCTAGACATATTCTAGTAACCAACCTAATAAAGTAGATATGCCAAATTGGAAAAAACTTATAGTTAGCGGATCAGATGCCGCTCTAAATTCTTTAAACATTACATCCGCACTTACTGCAAGCGGACTAATTTACCCAACTACAGATGGAGACAATGGAGATTTTCTTACCACAGATGGTGGAGGAAATTTAAATTTTGGTAGGCCTAATGTATATGCAAATGTTAAAAACGTTTCTGGTGTTCAATTACTAAAAGGAACCCCAGTTCATGCAACAGGAACAGCAGGAAATGCTTCTGAAGTTATAGCAGCTTCAGCTTCCATTGCTTCTTCAATGCCTGCTACTTTTATATTAAATGAAACTTTAGCAGATGATGCTGAAGGTTTAGCTATATTAACAGGATATATTAATGATGTTAATACTTCTGCTTTTGGAGAAGGTGACGTAGTATATGTAGGACCTACAGGTAGTTTTACAAATGTAAAACCTCAAGGTTCAAATAATCTAATCCAAAACCTAGGTATTATAACAAAAGTAGCAGCCAATGGTTCAGGATACGTTTATGGTTCAGGTAGATCAAATGATGTACCAAACTTACCAGAAGGTAAAGTATGGGTAGGTTCAGACACATACACAGTAACGTCTTCTATCTTGACCTTAGATGAAGATAATTTACAAGCACAAATAACAGGTTCTTTAACAGTTTCGGGTTCAACTTCTGATACTTTACTTAAAATAGGAAAATCTACCCCCTTTAATGGTCCAAAAGCAGGTTCTTTATTTGTTTCTAGCAGTGGTTTAGTAGCTATGAACTCTGCACGAAAAGGAGGAATTGATAATAATAATCTTATTTACGATCCTAACGATGGAACATTTGAGGTAAATTCTGGGGGGGCATTAAAATTTGGAGATTTAAATGGAGCCGTTAATGGTGCACAATTTAATATGAACCAAACTGAAGCATCTTTTTCAAATTTTGGAAAAATAAACTTTACCAATTCTAGTGCAGTTTCAGGTTCTGTTTTTTCAGGAAGTTTTGTAGGAGATGGTAGTGGTTTAACTAACATTTCTGCAGATTCTGTAGGAGCAGCAGGTTCAAATACCCAAGTACAGTATAATAATAGTGGGATTTTAGGAGCATCTTCTAATTTTACATATAATGGTACTACCTTAAATTTAACATATACAGGCACAGGCGATCTATTAAAATTAACCTCTACAGATGCAGGTGCAGCATCGGCTCCAGATTTAACTTTTTGCAGAAATTCAGCTTCACCAGCCGATGATGATACTTTAGGAACAATTCAATTTTATGGTGAAGTTTCTGGTACATCCGTATGTAAAAACTATGCTTCAATTTATGGTAGAATAGCATGTGCTACTAATGGTCAAACTAAAGGTAATCTTTCATTTAAAGCCGAATGTAATAACGTATTTATAGATACTGCAAACTTTTCTCCAAATGGTCTTTATGTTATGCCTCCGGATGATTTTGCCATTACCTCACCAGGTATAGGTTTAACAGTAACTGGGGCTATATCAGGAAGTGGTAAACTCTATATAGGTTCCGCAGATACCAACACATCCTCAACTTCAGCTTTAGTTTTAAATGGCACTGAAGTTGAAAAAAGAACTTTAGGTTCAAACGCATTTAATTCCACAGCATTTACAACTTGTGAAGGTACAGTAACAGGAGTTACTTCAGGTAATACAAATACTATTACAATAGGAGGCACTTCAACAGCCCCTACAGTAACTGCAAACACAGCTGCCGTAGCAAATGCAGGTACAAATTTAGCAACAGGAGATCAAATATATGATTTTGTAACAGGAATAGGGTACACAACTTGTACAGGAGATATAACAGGTGTAACTGCGGGTAGTGGGTTAACAGGAGGTGCTACCTCTGGAAATGCAACATTAAATATTGGAGCTGGTACAGCCATAACAGTTAATGCTGACAGTATTGAAGTTACAGCGGCTTGTAATACAGCTTGGAATGCGAAAACAACTTGTGAAGGTACAGTAACAGGAGTTACTTCAGGTAATGCAAATACAATTACAATTGGAGGAACAGCTGCTGCACCAACAGTAACTGCAAACACAGCTGCCGTAGCAAATGCAGGTACAAATTTAGCAACAGGAGATCAAATATATGATCATGTAACAACAAGAATTAGTGGTTTAACATCTTGCACAGGTACAGTAACTGGTACAGGTGTTACTGATAGATTAGCTATATGGAATGGTACTAGTGCTTTAAATAGTAATAGTAGCTTAACTTATAATGATACTACATTATGTATTACAACACAAGCTAATATAGCTTTAGAAGTAGATGGAGGAGCTTGCCTAAATTCAGGAGAAAATGATGTAACAGTAGATATTAGAGGATTTGGTGGTAGTTCTTGTATTTTAATGTCATCAGCTGAAGAAGGTGGAATCTGTATGGGTCCTAATGTTATTATAGGAGGATCTAGTAACTTTAACCATTTAAATGTTAACACAAATAGTTCAATATTAGGGGGTAATTGTAATAAAATTGCAAGTAATTGTACAACAATAGGTGGTGGCTTTAAAAATACAGGCTCAGGAGGCCAAAGTTTTATTGGAGCAGGATGTGAAAATGCTACAGTAGGAGATCATTCATTTATAGGTGCGGGTACAGGAAGTATTGTTTGTATTAATTCAAATAATTCTGCTATTATTGCAGGATGTAAAAACTCAATAGAAAGTAACGCTGCTAATGCAAACTATAAAGCTACAAATAGTTCAATTTTAGGAGGCCATTTAAATAAAATATGTGCAGGATCAGGATCTTTTGATGGAAACATGACTATTGCAGGCGGGTCTCTTAACTGTATTTATTGTTATCAACATGGTTCTAATATTGGTGGTGGTTTTAACAACAAAATTACCAGTTGTGCTTTAAGTACTAATTCTTCTATACATAATGCCGGAGCTGTTAGTAGAGAAAATGTTATAGGTGGAGGTAAATATAATTTCATATCAGATGCTAATGGTGGTTCAAGTATCAATACAATACCAGGGGGGGCTTACAATGGAATTTGTATAAAACAAAATAATTCAGTCCCTTGTTATAATATATCTAGAAGTAATACAATAGGTGGTGGGGAGGGTAATCGAATATGTACTTGTGCTGCATGGGGAAGATCCAATACCATAGGAGGTGGTGTGGGTAACTGTATTCTTTGTAGTGATGCGAGTGCAATTTTAGGAGGTTCTTACAATAAAATATGTGGTTGTGTTACAACAAGCTATAATAATTACTATTTAAACAGTTCTATTTTAGGTGGATATAGTAATACTATAACCTGCAATTCCCATAGAAGCTTAATAGGAAATGGTTATAGTAATATGATTTGTAGAAGTAGTCACTCACAAATTATTGGGGGTAGATATAATTATATAATTTCAACATCAACTTTCAACCGCCATAATACTATTTTAGGGGGTGATAACAATGCAATACGTAGTGGGGCTTGTTGGAATGCTATTTTAGGAGGATGTAGTAATAATATTTGTGGTGCTAATGTTTGTTACAACGTAGCATTTGGGTGTGATATTCAAATTGGTAATGGGGATACAAATATTTGTTATAATGCAGCATTTGGATTTGATAACAATATTTGTTGTTGTAGTACTTATAATATTATAGCAGGATGTGGCAACTGTGCTGGTGGTGGACTTACTACTAATGAATCTATTGGAAGTGCAATATTTGGTGGGCAGAATAAATCTTGTGCTCTTTGGGGTTTAATAGCTGGGTATAATAACCAAATATGTTGTAATCATAATTGGAGTGCTATATTAGGAACATATAGTAAAAGTAGTACAGCATGTAATACTACTTATATGTGTAATGTTTGTGCATTTGGTTCGTTAACTAAAACATCTGGTACATTTAAAATTGATCATCCAAACCCATGTAAATCAGCTACACACAACTTACAACACAGTTTTGTTGAATCACCAACAGCTGGAGATAACTTATATAGATTTGAAGTTGAAATAGGAGAAGATCTAGAAGGTGAAATTATATTACCTGAATATTATAGATATTTAAATGAAAATTCTCAAGTATGGGTTAATCCAATGGATAGCTTAGGTAAAGCATTTGGTATAGTAAATTTAAGTGCCACTAAAGTAAAAATTACAACTTCAGACCCTGGTAAATATAACGTATTAGTTGTTGCAACTAGAAAAGATAAAGATGCTATTAAAATATGGAAAGGAGTTGAAACATTGAAAAATGAAGGAGAAATAACTAATTACAGAAATAGTTTGGAAAATAAAAAATAACTTTGTATATTTATAATTATGAAATCACATGAACCAAATTTTATTGTAGCAGGAGTAATGAAAGCAGGTACAACTGCGGCTGCTTTTAATCTTAATAAGCACCCTGAAATATATATGGTTACTACTTTTTGGAAAGATAAAATATTAAGTAGTGATCAATATAATTATTCTGCTCAAACAGGCTCTTGGGCTGGTAGTATGAAAGAAAAAGGTAATAAAGAAATGGATTACTTTAATTTAGATACTAACTATAACTTAACTGGATCATTTGACATATATAAATCATTTTTTCCAAGACGTTTAACAGCTAGAGGAGAATCTTCACCTAATTACTTTGGTTTAAATGAAATTAGTAATGGTGGTGCATCATCGCGTATTGCTAATGATTTACCAGAAGCTAAAGTTATTATTTTATTGAGGGATCCAATCAATAGAGCTTATAGTCATTTTAATCATATACAAGAAAAAAATCCATCTTGGGGTTCTTATGCTTATGGTAAATCATTTGATACAGTAGCAAGAAATTATTCTTTAAGTAATATTTTTCAAAGAAGTCTATATAGTGAAAATTTAAATACGTGGTTAACGGATATAGGTTCTGATAAGATTTATGTAGCACTACAAGAAAGTATTGCTGCTAACCCATTAGCTGAATATAATAAAATTTGTACATTTTTAGGAATAGAACATTTTGATGACTCACAAAGATTTGATAAAGTATTTGTTGGTAATTATAATAGTGAAATAGAAACATCTACTATAGATTATTTAAAACCTATGTTTGCTAGTGATGTAACTGCTATTCAAGATTTGTACCCACATTTAGATTATAGTAGTTGGCATAATTACTCATAAAAATTTTTTAATTAGTTATATTTTATGGTTCCAATTGATATACACGCAGTTACAGTCTGTGTAAATTTTTCACACTATTTAAAACATTGTGTCTCAAATAAAAGATTTTTTAAAAGATGGGTTATTGTAACTCATGAAGATGATGAAGATACAATTAAGCTTTGTAAGGATAATGATTTAGAATATATTTTATCTGAAAAAATATACGAAAGAACTTTTAATAAAGGAGCAGCTGTAAATGAAGGTTTTAACTATATAGGCAAAGATAAAGAATGGTATTGTCACATAGATGCTGATGTTTTATTACATGATAATTTTCCTTCAACATTTACTTCTACTCATATTAATGGTAAATTAAGGCATACGTATTTACAAAGAGTTGTAAATCATAAACATGAGTTAGGTGAAGCCCCTGATGCACTTTATTTATATACAATGGGTAGAATTAACTTTGAGGGTAACGAAGATCTTAGTAAGATAGATTTTAAAGAAAAATTTAAAGAAAAACATAAAATAGTACAACAATGGTTAGGTTGGGGATATTTCCAATTGTTTAATTTAAAAGCCTTTAAACACGTATACGAAAACTTATACCAAATTTATCCAACAATGTCAAATAATGCGGGCACAGATGATTATGTATTTAAACAATTATTTTATCAAGTTATTTCATTAAATACTCATTGCCTGCACCTTTCCCCAGAGAAAATTTATTGGGATGGAATTGGATAATATTTATAATAAAACAAATTAAATGGAACATATTTGGAAAATTTATGGTCTTAAAAGAATAGAATCAGACGGAGTAGTAAACTCAATAATGTATGGTGTTGAATCAAATCATAATAATCATTCAGAAAGATATACTTCTACTTTATCAATAACAGGTTCTTCTACAGATGAAGGGTTTATTTCTTATGAAACCCTTACAGAAAATGTAATTTTAGGTTGGGTAACATCTTCTGTAGATGTCTCTGTTATTGAATTACAAAATTCATCTTCTATTGCCCAAATTGAAATATCTTCAAGTAATCAAATAGTTAAAAAGTTTGGTACGCCTTGGGAAGAATAATTAGGAACAGTTAAATTAGTTATGTATATTAATGTAAAATGTTATAAATGAATATAATCTTTCAAATAGACGGAGGTCTAGGAAAATCTATCATGGCAACTGCCATGACCAAAGTTTTAAGAAAACGCTATAAAAATGCTCATATTGTAGTTGTTACAGCTTATCCCGATGTATTTTTAAATAATCCCAATATAAATGAATGTTTTAGAATTGAACAAATGGGGGGTGCCTATTTAAAATATGCTAAAGATCAAGATTGTAAAATTTTTATAGAAGATCCCTACCGCAATACTTCATTTTTAACAGAAAAAGAACATTTATTTAGAACATGGTGTAAAATTTATAGTTTAAACTATAATAATGAACAACCAGAACTCTATTTAACCCAACCCGAAATAGACTATTTCAAACCCTTTTACAATGTAGAAAAACCCATTATGGTAATTCAACCAAATGGGGGGCCACAGGGTCAAGGTTTCCAATATTCATGGACAAGAGACATACCAAAACCCACAGTTAACGAGATAATCCAACATTATAAGGAAGACTACACCATAGTCCATATTAAAAGAGAAGACCAATATAAATACCCAGATACATTACATGCTTTAGATGGGTTTAGAAGTATAGCTATATTATTACAATTATCTAAAAAGAGTTTGTTAATAGATTCTTTTGGTCAACATTTAGCGGCAGCCATGGGTAAAAAATCTACTGTATGTTGGGTAACAACAAAACCTAAAGTATTTGGGTATAAATTACATGATAACATTCAAGCTAACCCCTTTACAAAAGAACCACAAATCCAAAATTCTGTATATCAACCCTTTAATTTAGCACAAGATGTTTCTTCTATACCCTATAACGATTTAAGAGAAGTATTTGATACAAATAAAATTATAGAGTCGATAAATAAACAATAATGGTATATTGGTTAACTGGTCAGCCATGCGCTGGAAAAACAATTTTAGGAGATTTATTACAAGAGCGTTATGCACCTAATGCCTTTAGAATAGATGGAGATGATATGAGAGAATTATTCTCTAATAAAGATTATTCTATTAAAGGTAGAGTTGAAAATGTAGGCACAGCTCAACGTATAGCTCATTATTTACATAACCAAGGAAATGATGTTATAGTTTCTTTAGTAGCACCCTATTTAGATCAAAGAGAAGATTTTAAAACATTATTAGGTGATAATATTAAAGAAATTTATGTCCACACAACTGAAGCAAGAGAACGTGACCATTGGAAGGCAATTGCGTATATTGCCCCTCAAGATAATTTTATTGATATAGATACTACAGACGATACACCTGAAGAATCATTACAAAAAATAATTAATAATTTACCTAAAAAATACCCTGAAGGGTCTTTATTAAATGAATTACCCCCTTCAGATTATCAATTAGATAACTAATATGGAGAAAAAAAATACATATTTTTGTGATATAGATGGTACTATATTTAAATATCGCAAATTTGAAACGTATGAGACAACAAAAGCTGAAGGTATAAAATCTACTATAGATTATTTAGACAAAGCGGCAAGTGAGGGACATATGATAATTTTAACTACAGCACGTCCTGAGTATCTTAGGATGCATACTGAAATAGAATTACAAAAAAATTATGTTCCATATGATAGATTAATTATGGGAATTGAAAGAGGACCTCGTTATTTAATTAACGATATGGATCCAAATAAACCTGGAGAACGAGCTATTGCAATAAATTTAGAAAGAGATAAAGGAATATGAGTAAACAATATTCAATGTTTATAGGCCGTTGGCAACCATGGCACAGTGGGCATCGATGGTTAATAGACCAGCGTTTGAATCAAGGTAAAAATGTATTAATTTGCATTAGAGATATAGAACCGGATGAAAAAAATCCATGGACTGCAGATGAAGTAATGTTAAATTTATCTAAAGAGTTAAAAGATCTACTTAATGAAGGTAAAATTAAAATTATTAAAATACCTGATATCGAATCAATAAACTATGGTAGAGGAGTAGGGTATGAAGTAATAGAACATACACCCCCTGAAGATATAAAAGAAATATCTGCTACTAAAATTAGAACTAAAATGCGAAAAGATGGTAAGTTATAAACGACATATTGCAAAAACTATATCATGGAGGATAATAGGTACTCTAGATACCTTTATATTATCTTGGATAATTACAGGTTCATGGAAAACAGGTTTAGCAATTGGGGGTGTAGAGATAATAACCAAAATGTTACTTTACTTCTTTCATGAACGTTTATGGTACAAGTTTTCAAAATACGGTTTAAAAAAGTAATTCCATATTTATAAATAACTTTAAAACATACATATGAGTTGGACCTATCAAACAAACACAATAGGGGACATCACTCAATTTCCAGAAAAAACATTCGGTTTCGTTTACATAGTTACACATAAACCCACTGGAAAAGCATATATTGGGAAAAAAGTCTTATTTCATAATAAAAAACAAAAAATTGGAAAGAAAGAGTTAGCTAAACTACAAGGAGTAGTTGGCCGTCGTCCTTCATACAAATTAGTAGTTAAAGAATCAGATTGGAAAACATATTATGGCTCACAATCAGATATTAAACAGTTACTAGTTGAAGGTAAAAAAGATGAATTTGAACGTACAATTTTAAAAATGTGCCCTAATAAAAAGGCAATGACATATTTTGAAATTAAATTTCAGATGATATATCAAGTATTAGAAAAACCAGATGAATTTTTTAATGATAATATTTTAGGTAAATTTTTTACAAAAGATTTACATGATATAGATTTTGATGAAAATCTCGTGCCTGAAGTTAAATAGTTTCATATATTACCACATATGGTAAATCAATTATTGGTTACGTTAGTAAACTCTGTAATGGGTTCGGGTAAAGCTACTGCTCGAAACAATTACGCCTACCACTGTCCTTTCTGCCACCACCACAAACCTAAAATGGAGGTTAACTTAACAGAAAATAGGGAGGGTAAAAACCCATGGCATTGTTGGGCATGTGATGTTAGAGGTACTACCATATATTCTTTATTTAAACAGTTAAAAGTAGATGTAAGTAAGTTTACTGAACTTAAATCCCTTGTTAAAACTTCCAAATCAATAAAAGAAACACAAGTTATATCTAGTGTTGTATTACCAGATGAATTTATTAGCCTAAATAACGTTGATAACAGCGGGATTATGGCTAGACACGCGCTTGCGTATCTAAAGAATAGACACGTGAGTAAATACGATATTATAAAGTATAACATAGGTTATTGTAAAGATGGTTTATATAAAAATATGATTATTATACCAACATATGATGCAGATGGTAGGTTAAATTATTTTACTGCTCGTTCATTTGAAAAAGAACCATATGTTAAATATCGCAATCCATCAGCAAGTAGAGATATAGTGCCAAATGAACATTTAATAAATTGGAATATTCCTATTGTTATATGTGAAGGTTTATTCGATGCTATTGCTATAAAAAGAAACGCAATCCCTTTATTAGGGAAAAACATACAGAGTAGCTTAATGAAAAAAATAGTTACCTCTGTAGTAGATAAAATTTATATTGCATTAGATAGGGATGCAATTAAACAAGCTTTAAAATTCTGTGAAAAATTAATGGCAGAAGGTAAAGAAGTCTATCTTGTAGATTTACAAG
>JAAHTH010000342.1_pt1 | contig 44294 bp, 44 predicted proteins | sample 6116091 | NCBI WGS metagenome assembly JAAHTH01 (sample SAMN13939990, study PRJNA603662) | sponge metagenome | isolation source: marine sponge | host: Mycale hentscheli | place: New Zealand | collected 2006 | reverse complement strand
TGGTTAGAAAAAAATAGTGAACATAGAAAAAACTATATGAAAGAATATAGAGAAAGAAATGTGAATAAAATAAGAGAACAAAAAAGAAAATACGAAAAAGATAGAAAAGACAATGACCCATTTTATAAACTATGTTGTTATACCAGAACAGCAGTTTATACATGTCTGAAAGAGAGAAGTGTAGATAAATATTCCAACACATTTGATATATTACCATATACATTAGAAGAATTAATATCTCACTTAGAAAATAATTTTACTGAAGGTATGACATGGGAAAATTATGGTGAATGGCATGTTGATCATATTAAACCAATGGCTTCATTTACTTTCGATACCATAGATGATGATAGTTTTAATGAATGCTGGTCTTTAAGTAATCTTCAACCATTGTGGGCTAAAGATAATTTGTCTAAAGGTTCAAATATTATATGAGCCCTTTTGTTTCTTATAAGATATTTATTATAATAAAACAACTATATTATGTTAGGAAAAGTAAGAAGAAAAAGAAAAGGTATACATGCCAAAAGTAAAAAATCAAAAAACAAAACATCTAAGAATTATAAAAAGAAATATAGAGGTCAGGGTAGAAAATAAATAAACTATTTTTTGTATATTTATAGAATATGAGAATCAAAAAGAAAAACGTATTAAAAGAGTCATATCTAATCAATGAATCTGTTTTATTGGATCAACTGACGCATATTAAACCTAATGTTAAAAAGGTGCTTAGATTAATCAATAAGAAATTTGTCCCTAAAGATAAGGAGAATTTTTATTGGTGGAGATTAAGTCAACTTGATATACAAACATTTTTAGAAGATGAAATGTCTATCCCTAAATTGGATGCTTATAAAATTTCAAGATTTTTCATTAAATATGGTGAAAGATTATTCGATGAAAGTGAAGATTATATATATGATTTACCAGTAAAGGAAGTTTTTCATAGGATGTTCGGTGACTATGTAAGAAAATTCTCTAAAGAAAAACATTTATATCCGGATATAGAATTTAAGATGACAATTAATGATAAGGGATATTACTTCACAGATCCTTATGATGTTTGGGATTCTTTTAGAGGGTTTAATATCTATTTGGGATACCATTTCAATATCAACACTAGTGTTATTGTAAGTGCTTATTTTGATTTAGAAGATGGTGGTGGTGAAAACACTACTTTAATTAAAAAATTGGATTTAAAAATGGATGTAGATGGTGGAGATAAAGTATTTACACTTATACCAAACGATACAGAAATAGACTTACCAAAAGACGATTCTTATGAATCTTTTGTTGAGTGGATGCAAGAATTAATTAAAAATATCCAACTTATTATATCTGATAAGAAATTTGAAGCTAAATTAAAAGAGTAATAAAAAATTATTTCTGACTAACAATCTCAAACTTTAATGTATTACTATATGTTCTAACTTCTTGTCCTGAAGTTAATTTCACATCTAAATGGTAAATATTAGGTATCATCCAAGAAGTGTCTAATAAGAAGTAATTGGTATCAAATGTTCTATTAACATCTTGCCAATCAATTACATTTACTTCTATATTCCCTTCCTTAACATATAGTCTATATTCTAAACCATCGATAACATCTATTTCGTTGGTTGTGAAGGGTTTTCTCGCAGAAACGAATACTTTCCTTATGTCACCTCTTTTAATCTTCTCTTCCCTCTTAATTCCACTAACAGACATATAATATTCTAATGGTTCAGTAATGTTTGTACCTAAGTCAAAATATGTTTCATCATCTTTAACTTCGAAATCTAAAGTTACATCAGATCTATTATTACCATTAATGTTAATGTCTGACCAAGTATCAGTATATAATACACAATCATCTGCCGTTACAGGGACTTCAAACTCAACACTATAAACACCTGTTGTTACGTGTACTGTTTGTCCTGTGGTAAATGCACTAAACGTAGCGTCATTTTCATCTTTAATTGTAACTGATGGGTTATTATCTAAATTAGTTAATTCACCACCTACATTCACATAAAGATATAATTTATTTGTTTTACCTTTATAGAATCTATTTCTATCATCTCTAATAGGATTGTTATAAATTGTTTCTACAAAAGGTTCGTAATATGTTTGTGTTTCTTTTTTAAAGAATCCTACATATTGAGCATCTACTCTTATAAGAGTTTCTAAACCTCTTTCAAATGATAAACCATAACCATAGTTTGTTGTACCACCTGTAATAAGACTATTCACCTCATCAGTGATATCCATTTCTATATTTTCATTACCTAAATCAAAAGATTGTGTGGTAACTGTTATACCTGATGGTGAACCACTATAAACACCTGACTGATCCCAACTAACTGTTGATGTCGCATCTAACCAGTTACTCGCACCTTCTACAAAAGTGATTTCATCATTTTGTTGTGAGTTGTATTGTACATAATCATAACCACAACCTTGATCCCACTCTTTATTAATTCTAAATAAAGTTAAATCAAAAGATGATGCTCTCTGGTAACCATTTGTTGATTTCTGAGCAATTAAGTCTTTATCGAAAGACGAAGTATTTGTCATTCTAAGTATATGGTTAACATTAGATAAATCACCTAATTCACCACTATTATATCTTTCTTGTAATTTTGTTACATCAAAATATAATAAATGTCTCGTATATTGAGTTGCTGTTGGGTGTCCCCCATAATATAATTCAGCAATCTCATTTCTACCTGTATTTATGGTAGTATCTTTAATGATTGTGTTGTCTTTATCTATATATGTTCTAATTACCATTTTATACTTTATTAATAAATATCTTATTTTGTTTTAATATTCTTATTTAATATTGTTTCTAAGTCAAAGTTTAAAACATTCAGTTTACTTGCCTCAGGATCTGCTGGTAATCCATGATATGGGTGAACGTGAGCATTAACGTAATTCTTAACTAATTCTAAAAACTCAACCAACTTTTCACCAAACACAATTGATTGTGCAGTTGTATGAATATTATTTTGAGTTTCTGCAGTAATTAACTTTTCATTATCTGTTAATTCATATGTATGTTCACCATCATGACTTACTAAATTGATTCTATCTGCAACAACATTAATAATACTACTTTTAGTACCACTAATATCTTTAGAAAATTCTAATTTAGTTTTAGTTCTTTTCTCTTTTTTAGTACTTCCAGGGTATGTTACAATATATGTGTTAAATGAATTTTGTTCTTCTTCACCATATACCTCTAATATTTCTTTAACTCTTGTTTGTAATTGCCATCTTCTACCTTCACGAATATCTAATTCCAATATTTCAATCGCAAGTTTTACAGCATCTTCTCTAGTATCTAAATTTATCGAAGTTTCATTTTGATAAGTTTCTTCGATTTTGTTAGTTTTATAATTAACTTTAATTATTGATACCTCATGTTGTGTTGCAACTGAATATTCTTCAGGTGTTAAATTTTGTTCCAATATTCTACCATCAGACAAAATTGATCTAATATCTGCTTTGACAAAATAATTTGGTGGTGTGAATACATCCACTTCTATTTCTTCAGTTTTAAATTCTTTTTTTAAATCTTCATCACCATCTTTTAATTGGATATAACCTAAATTAACATCGTTAAACTTTAGTCTATTATCTTCTTTGAATTTACCAATTCTAAGTACAGTTTGGTCTTTTTTGAAAATTAAATCTCCACTACCTCTACCTTGAATAGCAATTTCTTTTTTATCTGGGTATAATCCGTTTGCGGTTTCTATTTCAGAGAATGGTTTGTCTGGTTTTGTCCAAGATTTATATAAACCTCTAATACCATTTTCTTTTTCTTCACCATCTAACTTATCTTGTTGACTGATAACAGGCCCAAACCAAAACCTCTGACTCTTTTGATTAGTTTCTAATGCATCGTTATGTTGTGCAGAGAATACATAAACACCCTCACCAACATCTGGCATGATATTAAGGTATTTTGGTAATAGAGGTATACAATTTATTAAGTTAGTGTCATTGTCGTCTTTATCAGCACCACCATCTAATCTAACTTTTAAAGCCCCAATACCTTGTTGATCAGAATTATCAACAACTTTACCAATCCTTATTAGGTTGATACTTTTACCTCTACTATCACTATTTATAAAATCAGTCATTATTCTCCTTTATGTCTTTTAATTAAAAATTCATTACCATTTAGATATTCAATTTCAATATCTTTCATTTCACCAATTAAATCATCTAACTTTGTTTTAATTGATTCGTGTTCATGTCTTAATGATTCTAATTTAACTCTTATATTAGAATTAGACATATTTTCCCATACAATTTTTTCTTTATCCATAATGTTTAAGTTATGTTTGCAGTTACACTAATACTACCTGGTTTAAAAAATACAGGAAAAACACCATCAGGTGTAGTTACGAACCCTTTTGCTATATTATCATTTGTACCTATCACTTTAGCTTTAGTTAATAATTCTTCTGTAATTGTTTCCATTATTAAATTATCATGAATATTATCTAAGTTTTCACCACCACTAGGTAGTGGGGATGTTGGCATCTCATTTTGTTGTTTTTTTTGTAATAATTTAGCAGTCATTGATGCTGAGTTAATACCTGGCCTAAATGTACTACCAATAAGAATTAAAGATCTAGGGATTGGTGGTTTAGGTAAGTTTGGTAAGTTAATTAGTGTTTTAATGATTTTTGAAATTATACTCACATTAGTAACTGGTACTTTAAAACTATTACCTTTGGTTGAGTACGCCTCTCTTGATTCTTGATTATTACATTCCTGTGCCATAATTTTTAATTTTTAATTTTATTATTCACCTTTTCTGTTTTCTATCGCTTGTTGTCCAGCGTTTTCTGCGGCATCTACACCAGTATCAATGGCACCATTTATTAACTCTTGTGGTGCCCCCATAAGTGATTGTACCTGTTTTAATATTTCAGAATTACCGAAAGGAGTTAAACTATCAATACTTTGTCTATAACCTTTTAATTTACTTTCTACAACTTTTTTAAGGAAACATTTTAATATGAAAGACATAGCCTTTAATATTTTTGGTAATAAAAATTCATATATTATTGCCTTTAATATTTTTTGCATAATCTCTCTAATTATACATTGTATATTTTTAATATAATCCCTAATACCATTAAACCTAGCCTTACCATTTAACATATAGAATAATGTGATAATTATAAAATTTAATTTAGGGGATAATATCATCATAGTCATTGTGGTTGATAGGTTACCTATGAAATTAGTAATGAATTCCCAAAATCCTTTAGACTTATCACTTTCACTAACATTATTTGTGGATAATGTTGCCATTTGATCTAAACCATTGTTTACGATAGTTACTTCATCTTTAACTTCAGTAGCAATTTGTAAACGATTATTAAAATTAACTATAGAATTTGTATCTATTGTAGAATCTGCACCACAACAACACTCATTTAATTGTATAACACCACTCTTTTTTTGTTCAATTTTGTTTTCTATATTTTCTTTTTGTTCAGTTGAGAAGTCAAAAAAAGTATTATCAATAACTACGTTTGGGTTGTCAAAACCACAAGTATATAATTCCTCTACTACAGTTTGGAATTCTATTTGTTTTCTTAATGTAGGTGTATCTAATCCAGCCAACCTAGATGTTATACCATAATCAAGATCAATGCTTTGAGTAAATACTAATTTAGGTTCAAATATTGTATTTTGACTATTTAGATAATCATTCATAAAATCAATAAAAGTTTTGTCAGAATATTTAGATTTATTAATCTTCATATTGATGACGTTATTTCTTTTATCTGTATTCTGAGCACCTTTATTATTTGTACCACCAGTATCTAAATTAATATCATAACCAACGTTAGTACCTGTCTCTTTAAATTCAAATGTTGCGATGGGATCACTACTATTAGGCCAATCTAAAGGTGTAGGACTCTGTATAACATCAAATAGAAATCTATTCATATCATCACTACCACCATAAAGTAATGAACCTGCCCTACTATCAGGATTTACCTTAAACATCCCATTATTATCTATCTGATCAATTTCAATGTTAATACCTTCTTCGTATAACCATTCAGGTATAATAGGATTTATTTTACAAGCAAAACAAGATTTAAGTAATTCACTTAAATCAAATGTTAATTGTCTAGATAATGAAAAAACTTTTGTTGTTAAAAATTTAGATAAGTCTAATTTTAATTCAGATAATTTTCTACCAATTAACCCAGCTAATATTTCAAGTAACATTCTAACTGCGTCAATTGCATCAATCCATCTAACAGAAAAATTAATACCTCTAGATGGGAATTCACAAAATGTTTTAACTAAACCTATTGCATCCTGTATTTCTCTTTTAGTTGACTCGACAGATTTTTTTGCGTCAGATATTTTATTACCTACTTTATTTTTAGCTTGTTGTATAGAATTTTTTGACATTAATAAAAACTTTAATCATCACCCAAATCATACTCAGTATTGGTTTTATTTTGTTGCTCCTTAAATAAATCTCTAAGAAGTTTTTTGTCATCTTCGTTGATACCACCAGTCGTTCCATTGTTATCAGTATCATCTACTTTATTAGTTGAGACAATCTGACTTTGTAGTTTGGCTAGTGAAAGTTTTTTATCAATTGCTGAATCGATAAGTTTTAATGTTTCGTTGTTTACTTTACCTATTTGGTATTCGTCACCTATATCTTCTACCTCTGCCCTACTCTTTCTTTCATTAAGTTCTTTACGAGCAGAATTCATTAAGTTTGTACTGTCATTATATATTTCTTGCATAAATTCAGTCAAACTATCCTTATTAAGGTTGATTTTTGTTTTCTTTGGTCTTGCCATAACTCTTTTCTTTATAAATACTAAATAAAGATATTTTTTGTTATAATTGACCCTTATCTATTTTATCGTCTTTGATTAGATTATAAATTTTCTTATATCTTCTCATACCTAGCCTAATATCTTTTGTTGTTAAACCAGTAATTTCCCTAATATAAGAAAGTATAAGATTTTTATTATACTTATTACCACTCTCTACTTGTTCGAATATCTCTTCCCAATTATCTAAAATAGTAACAAGTGCATCACCTACCTTAATTTCATTTTCATTAAGTTTAGATGTTTCCATTTCTTCTTTTATAGAATCTGATATCTCAGTAATAAAAATATCCAAAGGTGTTTTATCTTCATCTGAATCAATGTAATAAATATTTTCAGCTCTATCCTCTACAACCATATATACATCTTCATATGAAACACTTTGTTTCATTTTTTTATTGTCTTTAATTAACCTACCTAGTAGATAATTTTTGCAGATTGTTCCGAAATAAGAATATGATTTTTTGTTAGCATCTGAATCAAACTTTGACATTTTTGTAGCTAAAAATGAAAGGGTATCCGTATGGATATCCTCAAAAGTCATTCCTTTAGGGTATAGTTTATATCTCCTAATAATTGACTCTATCATTTTATTTAAAGGATCTTTAAGTTCTCTATTATAAATCCTCTCCCTTTCAAAAGCATCTTCTGTTGTACCAGTCCATATTTGTCTTGCTTTATTAGGGTCAATCTTAAACTTAGGGTCTCTGATATCTGGTATCATAACCCCTAAGTTTAAAAATTTAACTACAGCTTCTTCTTCTTTTGGTCCAAAATATAAGTCATTAACTCTTTTTCTTCCTCTTTTCTTTTGTTCTTCTGACATTGAAGATGTTTATTGCTCATATGTTATTTCTCTATCTTCTGACCAAAAATATTCTTTCTTCGCTTGATTCTGCCAGAATCTACTTTGGATAGGGTCCATAGTTTCTTTGTATTCCATAAACAAAGATCCTTCTCTAGTGTTAGTGTGTTTGTAACCTAATTTAGGGATAACTTTAACTGGAATAGAATTGTAAGTCATTCTTAATAAAAACTCATATGTGAATGTTAATTTCATATTTGTTTTCAACCCACCGAAGTTATCTACAACTTCTTTTTTAACTATCATACCATCAAAGTTGAAGTTAGCGAAGTTTTGTAATACATTATTGTCAATATACCCCATTTCTTCTGAGAAGTCTTTTGCCCATACTGCTTCATTTGTGAATGAAATGAATTGACCTTCTGGATTAGTTTCAAAAACAATTGGTAAGAATACTCCTACTTCTGGATAATGTGAGATATACTCTTCACCAGACTCTAACCAAATAGTTGATAACTCATCATCATACTCTAAAAATGTGAAGTATTCTGTTGTAGTTTCCTCTACACCCTTATTGATTTGACCTTGAAAAGATGTGTCACCAGTATTTTCTACTAATCTTACATAGTCTTTAGTTTTACCCCAATCAAAAGAAGTTAATAATTCTTTTAATTCAGTTTCATTTGTATATACAATTAACAATTCTTTTGGTGTTGTATTTTGATTTGCTACACTCTCTACCGCTCTTTTAAGATATGTTTCAGTGTTGTTTTGTACCGTATGTATTGGTAATATAACCGTAATATTTGACATATTTTATAATTTATTTTTTTAATTATTCGTTTGTTACTTCAGTTTTAGTTGATTCAGTTTCCTCAACCCTATTTAATAATGTTTCCAATTCTACCTGTCTTTGATTAACAATATTCGTATATGTAGTTTCTACATTATTTCTTAATTCCTCAGTAGTATACTTAGTTGCAGTTTCTTCCATACCATTTGTTAAATTTTGTGGAATACCACCTTCTAAATATAAACCAACCATTGTTGCCACAATATCTGGTAAAGCATTTAAATTAGATGTCCATACACCATTCTCATTTAATTGTGTATTACCATTCTCATCAGTATGACCCATCCATTCAGGTACCATTCTAGGTATTTTACCAACAACTGGTGTATTTGTTTTCATACACTCAATTGGGAATGTACCAAAACCAGCTAAATCATCAACCCATACACCTAAGAAAGAGTCTCTCAATTCTGTTGCGAAAGTTTCTCTTGCCATACCTGACATATCTCTAAATGTAATAAACTTATAATGTGGATATTTTTGGTAGAAAACTTTTACTAATTTTAAAATTTCTCTCTTATCTCTAGCACTGATTGCTACAATTGGTTTTTTAGGTTTCTCATTTTTTGTGAAATAATCTGGAATACCTACTGGTAAAACGTGTGTGTTTGTTCCTCTGAAAACAGATTCAACATACTCTTTTTGAGTGTTTGATGTTGTGATTACATCATTAACACCGAATTGTTGCCAACTCTCACCTAAACCTAAGTCCTCTAACATATACTCATAAGCTTGTAATAAAACGATTCTCTTACAAGGGAAGTTTTGAGTTTCTTTGATTAAACCACCAAATGCTTCTGGAATGATTAAGAAATCAGAAGGTCCAACTTGTAATTGTTGTGCTTCGATAGATGCGTGTGGTAAGTTAGCGTATTCTTCACCTAACCAGTTAGCAATACCCATACCATTCTCATCTTCATATAATTTATAATCATTTTGTTGGTGTAAAACATAAGCCCTATACCCTAATTCGTTTAACACTTTTACGTGTTCATAAATGTTAGCAACGCTTGCTACAGGATTTCCTTTAGTATCAATAGTGTAAAAATAGATACCGAAATCCTTACTCTTAATTTTAGTTAAAGCCGTTTTTAAATTTTCAACTTGTTCGCTCATTTAAATTAATTTATTTAAGTTATTATTATTCTAATTCTCTTAATATATCGTAGTGTATAAGAGTGTTATAAGATAATTTGAAAGATACTGGTAATGAATCTAATGCCATAATACCTAATTTCTCATCAATCTCATCTGTTCCTTGTAATACTGTCGATAACATATCTCTCAGCATTTCATATTTAGTTACATCTACATGTAATGCATCATCTATGATTGTATTACCATCATCATCTTTTAAGATATTACCTTTTTCATCCCTCATAAGAGGATTAGTAGCCCTAACCATTTCTGATAATTTATCGAAATCCACAATCAACTCTTTTCCTGCGAAATCTAAATATTGTTTTTCCATATAAATAATTTTAGTTTATAAAATAAATTTGTAAAGTTTAGTCCTCAATCTCAGTAAAAGATACTGTTTGAGTATTTAAAACTTTGTTTAGGGTGGTTTTATCATCCAGTATTTCTTTTAAGTCAATTATAGTATAATCTGACTCATAATTTTTGTTGTAGTCATTAATAACTTTAATTGATACCTTACCTTGTGGTTTAGATTCTAATGTATGAGGGTTTGATGTAATTAACACATCTACATAATCCCATTTATTTTCATATTCTCTTACAAATTTAATGGTGTTAAATTTACCAGATAATTTAGATAAGAAGAATAAAGTAGATGGTTTACTATTATTTAATTCTTTAGAAATAATAATTGGTTCATGCCCCTCATCCTCAATCCAATTATGTAATTGATTTAAGTGTTGTACAGCGTTTAATTTAGATTCACCCGCATGCCCAAATATTTCTAATGCAGAGTCTACATAAAGAAACTCATTTAATTCTTGTGTTCCACCTGTAAAATGGAAATATTCTAATAAATCAAAAGATGTTATTTTTCTCTCAGGTAATTCTTCACCCTCTTCTAATTCTTGTGGGTAGTATTTATCATAAGTCTTTTCTAACTGACCCATAAAATCTCTAACTACCCCATCTAATGCAATACCTATTCTCATAATTTTTTATTTTTAATTCCAAATTTTGATTTGTACCAAACCCTTTCGTGTATATAATAAAGTGCCATCTTACTGATAATCTCAATACCACCTATTGACACCCCTACTTTCCAATCACCTGTCAATATACCACCAATAACTATAGTATCTATTGTACCTAATACCCTCCAAGTTATTGTTTTTAAAATATGTCTTTTATGACTTATTTCTGGTTTCATACACACTCAAGTTATAGTAAATAAAATCTACACTTTCTTTTATACTCATTTTGTCTGTTTTAATGAACATGTCTGGAAATCTTGGTTCTTCATAAGGTGAATCGATACCCGTAAACATAGGTATTTCACCAGTTCTGGCTTTCTTATATAAACCCTTTGTATCACGTTCTTCACAAACATCTAGAGGTGCCTTAATATAAATCTCAATAAAATTGTCTTTACCTATTATATCTTTAGCAGTTTGCCTTTCATTTTCAAATGGTGAAATAAAAGCTGTGATAACTATAACACCTAAATCAGTCATTAGATTTGCAACTTCAGCTATTCTTCTAATATTTTCCTTTCTGTCATTAACAGAAAAACCTAAATCTTTATTAATACCCATTCTAATATTATCACCATCCAAAACATAAACTAACTTACCTTCATTGTGTAACTTAACGGCAAGTTCATTTGCTATTGTTGATTTACCAGAACCAGATAAACCTGTTAACCAAATTGTTTTACCTCTTTGTTTAAGTAAATCTTCTCTTTCTTCTTTAGATACTATTTGTGTAACCTTAAATAAATTTTTATTCATTTTTTTTATTTAACTTCTTTCTCCATCTCATCAAAAACTTGTTCAACAAGTTTAATAATAGGGTTTCTTACAACGTCATTAGGGTCTCTCAACTCAACACAACCGAAACCTTCAACATTATTAAACTTATTTAAAACTATCTCTAATGAACTATCTCTTTTGTTTCTAATATCTTTTTGTTTAACATCACCCATAATAACCATTTTAGAGTTATCACCGATTCTAGTCATAAGTGTTCTAACATTCTCTAGTGAAATATTTTGAGCCTCATCAATTAATATAATAGAGTTGTCAATACTTCTACCTCTGGCAAACGCTATCGGTACAATCTCTATTACACCTAACTCGATAAGTTTTTCCATTCTAGTTTTACCAATTAACTTTCTAATGTTGTCAGTAAATGATTCCATAATTGGTGCCATTTTCTCTTCTAAGTTTCCTGGTAAGTGCCCAATTTCTTCATTTTTAAGTGGTGTTATAGACTTAACTAATACAATTCTTTTATATTTAGGTCTTGTTTTAATCAATTTTAATGCCTCTGCACAAGATAGAAATGTCTTACCAGAACCTGGTAATCCACTACATATTGTAATCTCATTTTCTTTGATTGAATTGACTAATTTTTTTTGATTTTCAGTCTTACATTTAATGTTGATTTTCATTGTTTGCAGAAACTTTTCCTCTTCCGCATTATTACTATAGACAAATTCTTCGACTTCCCTCAGTTCCTCTTCGGATAGTTGTTTGTTTCTTCTACTGTTTCTCTTACTCATTAAATTATACAATTAATTTTTATTATAGGTGTAATATAGTTTGTTGGTATATAATAGTAAATTATATTATAAAGTAATTTTCTCACCTACTACTTTATATCTTTTGTTTGATTTCTTTATTTGAATTAGGTTGTTAGATAATAATAATTTCTCTAATTCTTTTTCTGCTTCATTAAAATTTTTAGCTATGATATCTGGACCGATATTACCATCTTCTCTAACTGTTGTATAAATTTTCATATTATATTAAATATTTAACCACTCTAATTTGTTATCTAAATATTCATAGACCTCATCAGATAATTCTTTATTTATATTACCGATATTACTTTTTTCGTTTTCAATATGGGTTTTAATATCATCAAAACTTTCCCACCTTAAACTATTGGGAAAATCAGTTATATTATTTACTGATTTTATACCACATAACCCAAGTTCTATTACCGATGTACCACCACCAGCGAATGGTGATAAAGATAGTCCAATAAATGATTTTCTATAATAATCCATAGATTTTCCATTTCTCCATTCATCACCATCTATTGACAGATCACCAATTAATAAATCCTCACCTAAATTTAATGATTTTATAATATTATATCCGTAATAATCTCTACGATGTTTTGGTACATATGAATAAATTTTTTCACCTAATTTTATTGGTGTGGGTTTGAATCCATTTCTCCACAATGGTATTTGTTCACATTGTATACCCATTTGTTTTAATTTTGTGACAACATTAGTCATACAAGCAACATTTCTAATATTTTTGTTACTTATTATATAATTAACTTTATCCTTTGTTAACATTTTAACGTCCATTCCTGCCCAAAATAAAACCACTTTAGACTTTAAACTCTTTAAAAGATTAAAATCATTATTATTGTACATACCAAACACTACTACTGGTTTATTATAATCATTTACTTTTTCTAAGGAAAACTTTTCCACCAATTTAAATGATTTAATACTATTTGACGTATATCCTTGTTTTATTTTCATACCATTAACTATTATAAAAAGCGTAATCTTTTAACCATCTATCACCTAAAAAAGCATCTCTACCATGTAGGTTTAATTTATCGTTAAAAATTATACAATCCCCCTCATTCCAAACTTTAGAAAAATCATAAATTGATCCGTTAACTATAACATTTTCTAAAAAATCAAAAAACTCATCTCTAACCTTTATAGTTTTTTCATCATTTAAATTTTCTTTTATTTGCCAATAATTCCAATTGATTTTCTCACCATCATATAATGGTTTTTTATGGGTTTTATCCCCGTCAACACCATTATATTGCCATATTACATCTATTTTAATATCTTCTTTAAGTGATGGTTTATATTTACCCAAAATTTTATTTAATGTATAAGTAGATAATAAATGTGTTTTACCACCAAATTCAGATGGTTTAATACAAAATAATAATAACCATTCTGGTGATTCATTACTTTCATAATAGGCATAATCAGTGTGTAGTGGTTGTCTAGTATTTGACGCAAAATAATGATATAAATCAGGATTTGGTTTAATGTCTCTAGACTTAGAAAAATTTGTTGTCTTATCGTTTGATGAATGACATACTCTAATTTTACCCAAAGATTCGACAACATCTTCATATAATGAATTATAATCACATTTAGGTACATTAAATATATGGTAAGCGTTATATTTACCCCAAACAGAGTTGATTTCCTCTTTAAGGGTTTTTTTTGTTTTTGACATGTCTATATGACATATTAAATTGTTCATATTATTTTATATTCATTTAATTTTTTATTTATATCTATATCATCTATCATATTAATAATAGAAACAGAAGGGTATCCTTTAATAAAATTTAATAACACACCATTTTCAAAAAATTCTTTTTTATTGTATAATTTTTGCCCACCTTCAGGATTAATATAAATTTTACCCCCCATCTTTTCACAAATATTAATTAAATTCATTACTTTATCATTTTCTCTATTAAAATCTATTAAAGATGACGTTTCAAATATTGTTTTAATACCCAATTCTTTAGAAAATAATTCTATTGATTGAATGCACATATCAGATATTTTTTTTGGTCTCGATTCAATTATAGTATCAATAATTTTTTTACTTTTACTATCTTTTTTAATATTTTGATCAAACGTTTTTATTAATTTTTTCATTTCTCTAGAATCCCAATCAACTTCTATTTCATTTATTTTTCTAAAAGAACTAGAACCTTTAAGTGGTATTGTGAATAATTTATTTTCACCATTAATATTTAAGTAATTTCTATTAACCCAACCACTTTTTATGTAATTAACATCATCATAAAAAATAAAAGTGTCCACTTCTTTTATTAGTTGGAAATACCCTAAATAGGGTGCAAAATATGGTTGCATTACTGCGATTTTCATTCTAAATATTGTTTTTGGTATAAATTTCATATTTACTAAGGTCTGGATATGGGAATTCCAAATCTGTGATATTTTTAGGGTTATCGTTAATATCGTAAAATTGTTTCATCAATAATAACCCTCTAGCAGCTAATTCTGGCATCATATAAAAATTCCACCCTATCATATCAAAATTATCATCAAAATAACTACACTCTCTTCTTCCTGAATATCTAGCTCTTTTAAACCATAAATAAGCATTATAATCATCAGTTAAAATTGCCCCACCTTTTGATAATTTGAATATTTTATGGGGTCCGGTAAAAGATACACACATATGTGTATTTTTTTTATACATATTATATGTGAAACTAAGTGCAGAATCCCAAACTTTACTACCTTCTAATTGGTAAGCACCTTTTATTGTTTCACCATCAATAATTTTAAACTTAACTTTACCACCCGCATGAATAATTTCACAGGGTACAGATGGGTAAGTTCTATTAGGTATAGTGATTTCTTTACCTTTTATATTTTCATACATTAATGAAAGAAATAATGCATTAGAAGCATTATCAACAGTAACTACGAAGGGTGCCCCAGTATATTTACTTAACTCCTCTTCAAATTCTTCAGTAACTTTGTATACTCCTTTAGACATGTTTCATTATTTTACCACTTACTTCTTGTAATTTTTGTATATATGGGTAATATTTAGTATTTCTAACATCAATTAAATCTTCTTTGTTTCTAACCCAATTTAATTTTTCACCTGTTATATAATGTACACCATGACCTCTAGGTTCACCATTATCCCACGCTTTTCTTCTTCTTTTTAATGTTTCTGCCCTTTCTTCTGCTGATTTAGTATTACCATAGTTAATCATAATACCATTTAATTTACCAACTCTTTGTCCAGGAAATGAGACATTATCTGCTAAATATCTTACATTAGGGTGATATTTATGAATCATATTATATGTTCTAATACTACCATAATAAAAGAATGTGTTGAATGGATTAAAATTATCATGATTTTCGCCAGTATTAAAAAAACCACAACAATCTATTGAAGCAATGTTATATCCTTTTTCATCTAATTCCATTATTGAATCATACAATGGTTTATCAGATATAGGAAATAAATCACACCCATTATAAATTGCCCAATATGGTTTAAGTCTATGAATTGTTTTTACAATTTCATCTTGTAACCTTCTAAGGTCGAAAGAATCATCAGTATCAATTCTATGAGAAGGTATGTTATTTTCTTGCAACCATTCCCAACTACCATCATTAGACATATTATCTATTACATATAAATCAAGTTTATTATCTTTACAGAATTGTAATTTTAGTGGTAAATAATCAATCTCATTCCACACAGTTAAAATACATAATACTTTTTTTTCACTCATAATTAATTTCTTTTTAAATTCTTATCTATAAAATTATACACATCATCATTATTTTGTAAATAAGGTAATGAGTCTAATATAATTTTTATATTTTTATCGGGGTTGTTAATAATATCCTCATAGTATAATTTTAAAGAAGTTTTCTTTTCGAGAGGTATTCTTAAATAAGTATCTATTAAATTAGATACAATTTCTTTACTATACCCATCTCTCTTATTGATTGAGTTAATAATACTTTCTTTATCTCTATTTATTAACACATATTCAATTTCAATACCTAATTCTTCACAAACTTTTTCATATAATGGCAATAAAACACATATTCTAGGATCTTTAACACCAAAAATAGTGTGTTTACTATATTTTTTTAATATAGATTTTAATATAATTTTGTAATCTTCTTTAAGAATTTTTTCTTCACTTAAATTACTGACATTATACCAAGTTGACTTACATTCTCTTAAAATCATTTCATTAAAATGATAAAAATCCATATTTTCAAAGTAACCTTTTGGGTTGTCTTTAGTTGGTTTCATTAAATTTTCACCTAGTGGTAATCCCATTTTATTTAATATACCTGTAAAAACACTAGTACCACTTCTGTGCATCCCTAAAACAATTACAATTTTTTTCATCCTAATCCTTTTATATATTTGTGAACCCTTTTATTATTAATAATAAAGGGTAATAAGTTGTTTTTGTAGTCTTGAAGTAACCTATTTACAGCTTCTTGTGATTTACCTCTACTTACACTCTCGTAATGGTAACAAACCGCACTATCTAAAAAATAATTTTCTTTATTCCTATTAAGACACTCCATATTTAACTCAACATCCTCAAAACATTCGATATATGATTGATTAAACCCACCTATATTATTAAATAATTCTTTATTTATAAGTAAGAAAGCTGCGGTGTTACCTATCACCTTATTATCTCTTTCATAATTATAGTATGATCTTAATCCTCTATGACTTATTTCAACACCCTTATTTCTGTTAACCCAAGAAATCATTCCCGCATGTTGTATTGTATTATCCTCAAAATGTAATCTAGCACCTATTGTACCAACACCCTTTTTATTTTTAATATAAACTTCAACCATTTGACTAATGGCGTTATTTAATACTTTTATATCATTATTCGAAAATAGTAATAATTCTGTATCATCAGAAACATGATTCTTAACTACATCATTGTTAATTTTAGCAAAGTTGTAGTAATCATATTCTATAAGTCTGATTTTAGTTTTATCTGTATAAGATTCTATTAATTCTTTGATTTGATTAATCTCATCTTCTTCCGACCCAGTATCGGCAATCAATATTTCTATGTTAGGGTAATCATCTTTTTCTATTATAGAATTAACACATTGAGTTAATAAATCTATGTTACCTTTCGTTGGTATAATTACACTAACTTTTGGTGTTGTTTTTAGTTTAACAACTTTATTTTCAAATCTAATTTCTGGTTTTAAATTATATGGTAAGTGTTCTTTATAAATTTCAACAAATTGTTTTCTATTATCTTCCCATTGTTGGTTGGTTTGCCCAATAGATTTATGTATAATTCTAACATCAAATACAACACCCACTTTAACATCATTAATATGATTATTAAATGTGAAATCTATATCATATAAGTGAAACCCTTTAATATCTTTATTAAAGTCTTTTTTAATTCTATTTTTATTTACAACAAAGAATAATCCATCAACAACTACAGATTGTATAATTTCTTTACCAAAAGAAGCAGAATATTTGTTTTCCCAAGTTTTACCATTATGTGAATGTTTAACAATACCAATCATTTTTGTGTTGTCTTGCCACCACATACCAGAATCTGATAAATCTGTTGTACCCGCAACACCTAATATACCATAATCACTTTCATTAAAATGGTTTAACATTTTCTTACCCCATTTTTCTGGTAATATTAAATCATCATGAATAAAAGCAACAATATCGTTATTAGAATCTTTTAATCCTTGATTATACGCCTCAGTTAATGAATATTTTCCTTCATTGACTATTTGTATAATTTCATAATCTCTAACACCAATAGTATTTTTTATGTGATTAATATAATCAGGGTTATCTTCCCTTGTTGAATATACTACACTAATCATTTCTTTTTTCTATTTCTTTAATCTTATCCTCAACCCACTTAACATACCACCCATCCGAATAGTTAGACATTGCAAGTTCTATTTTAAGTTTTTTTAGGTATTCATTTACAATTTTTTTTTCAGTCCTTTCATTTGACTTAATTATTCTATCTAATTCTGATTGATATCTCATATTCTTTTATTTAATAGGTTTTTAATTTTTTCCACTTGATCCATAACCAGTATCACCTCTTTCTGTTTCAGTTAGAGTTTCTACCTTTTCTAAATTGGATACTCTATGTCCAATAACATTCATAATAACTGCTTGTGCAATTCTTTCACCTGGTTGAATTGTATAATCTTCATTGCTAAGATTTACCGCAATAATCCCTACATCACCTCTATATCCCTCATCCACAGTACCTGGTGTGTTTAAAACAGATATTCCATGTTTTAATACCATACCACTTCTAGGTCTAACTTGTAATTCAGTATTTTGGGATAACTCAAACTTTAATCCTGTTGGGATAAGTTTTCTTTCCAATGGTTTTAATGTTACTGGTTCGTCAATAAATGCTCTTAAATCAAATCCACTATCCCCTTCCTTTGCATATGTTGGGTCTGGGTTGTTTGAGTTATTAATAAACTTTGTTGTTGTATGATTGTATGTTTTTGTAGTTTCAGTATCACCATACAATTTTTTAAGTTGGTTGATATAAGAATCTAATTCTTCATCAGTTTCATTATTATATTCTTTATTCATTGTTTGGAACTGGTTTATTAAGTCCATTAATTCGTTAGTATCCATTGTTTAAATTTTTTTCTTCTATTATTGCCAATTCATTGGCTTGTTTTATTATTGTCGCTAAAGTTGATGAATGCCATTTTGCTTGTTTATCATCTTCTGGTTTATCATAATTAATAATTGATTGGTATTCATCTTCAGATAACTCAACACCATATTTTAAGGCGTAATAAGCAGATCTCTCACCAACCCTCATAGATGTTAATTCATCATTAAACTCATACATCTTACCTTGATTTGTTCTATGCCATTCAGATTCACACATTTTATATAAAAATGATTTTCCTATCTGATGTAAAAAACAAACTTTAATTAAAGATTCATTATTAACCCTTAATTCTTCAGGTAAAGACAAGTTAATATCTACAGAATATTTTGTAGTTAATATTATATGATCCAACAATCCACCAGGAAATGCATTATGTAACGATTTCATGGTGGATGCTGGAGCAGTTATAAAAGACTCACCTAAAAATTCTAATAATTCCGGTGTGAATATAGAATACTTCTCATTGGTGGAGTGAAACTTTTTAGTATTCTTTTCTATCATATCTTTTAACTTCTTACTCATACAATAATATTATGCATTTACAACTAGAGATTCAATAGGTTCAACACTTTTTTTTTCTGCAACTAAATTAGTATACAATTCTAACCTATCTTTACATACAGATACCATATCATATGATCCATTAACGGTATCATATAATTTATTACCTAATTCAGTAATCATATCCGGATTATCCACTAAATACTTAATATATTTTGACCATAATTTATGGTTTTTATTCTTTGGAATTATAAATCCATTTGCATCTTCATTAATAGGTGCAATATGTTGACCTTTTTTAGTTTTACCAAATAAGTTAACCATATCTATCTGATAAGGTCCAAAGTCTTGTGCGATTAATGCTTTCTTATGGAATCCCGCTTCAATAACTTTTAATTGTGATTTAACCTTATTAAAGGTATGTTCCTCTAATGGTGCTAAAGAAATATCAAATAAGTTATAGTTAGAAGCATATGTTGAAATTGGTTTTGTCCATACTCTTCTATATGGTTCATTTGCAACATCTTTATATTCTTCTTGTTTGAATGTTAGTAAATGTTTTTTATAATCTTCACTAACAATAGAATAATTGTCTGTAAAAATTTGTTCATACTTATACCATACACTTTCATGTGGTTTAATAGGTCTTTGTGTTTGTTTACCTGTCTTTTGATCGAATATTGTAACAGTACCTCTTAAATCATACCCACATAAAACAAATTGTACTTTATCTAAGTAACCACTCGATTTTAAATCTGATACAACACCTTTAAGTATTTCTAAATCTTTAAGGTGAGAAGATCCCCCTAACCACCCAATTCTAATTCTATCAGATTTTTCTGGATTAGGTGTGTATTGTTTTTCACTAACATCAATGGCGTTAGGTAAAACAAAAACATTTTTATTTAACCTACCAATCTCATTTGCGAATAAAGAAGTGGTTGTTGTGATATTTTTCGCTAGTTTTAAATTTCTAGCAATCTTTTTATCTAAACCATTTTCTTTAATGATTTTATGTGCAGGGTGATGAGGTCCCGGTGACCAATGATCATCTAAATCCATTACACTAACAATACCTAATCTTTCTATTCTTTCTAATGTTTCTTCCATTTCCTCAAAAGGACCGATAGTCCTGTGGTAATGAATTAAATCATATTTCTTTAGGTAATTTTCATTTTTGTAATCTGGTTCAAAATCAATGTCTACGTGAACATCATTTGGATATAACTTTTGTAAGTTAATGTGAGGTGAAGTAGACCTAAAATATCCAACACCAGTACGATCTGAGGGAACAACAAGTATTCTTAATTTTTCTTTCATATAAATTATTATTTTTATTAGTAATAATAACACGTTTTTTTCTAAAGAAAAGTGGTTTTTTATTAAAATTATGCGGCAGTATGGTATTAATTACTTATATTTGTATAACAACAATAAAGAAAACAACTAAAAAAATATTGATTATGACAACTACAGAAAAAGTAAGAAACTACAACGGAAACAACGGATTCATCATTTCATTACAAGGTGGATTAAAAAAATATGGTAAATTAACTGAAAGACAAGAGTCTTCAGCCACTAATTTCTTCTCTAAATTAGAAACTCCTAAAGTAGAGTTTGAATCAAAAGATGTTAAAGTAGACATCAAAGTTACTAGATTCATCGCTAAGAAAATAGCAGAAGATAATAAATTAGAGTTTAACCCTTATTTAATGACTATCTCTAAAGTTGTTGAGGAAACTAATAAAGCTTACAAAGTTGTTGGTAGAATGACTACTTCTGATGTTTCATCTTGTAGATGTTGTGGAAGAGACTTAACTGATTGGAGATCTCAAGCAACAGGCGTTGGACCAACTTGCTCAAAACACTTAGGAATTCCTTACGTTAAGAAAGAAGAGGATGTTAAGGTATTCAAAAAAATGTTAGAGATTAAAATTAACTCTATTGGTGACTTAACTTTCTGGTTGGCTAAATCTCAGATTGTTGAGGGTGGTGATGATTTAAAAAATCAATTAAAATAGTATTATGAAAATCTTAAAAATTATAAAAGATTCCTTATCCTTTTTTTATATAATGTTAATTTCTTATATATCAAATATGTTTAAGGCAGATGATGAAATGAATGGGTAAAAAAAAAGGGAGTTTAAAACTCCCTTCCATTTATTTTCTTTTTTTCTTTGGTAATGGTTTCAGATTACCAGAAAATATTGTTTCTCCTACTTTAATTTGGATATCTTCTGTAACTAAGGATTTGTCTAAGTATTCACCTACAACATCTCTTACAACATCTTCGATTTCTTCTCTAACAATTTGTCTTATTGTATCTGTATTAATATTAGATGTATTTTTTTGTGTTGTTTCTCTAACCACTTGTTTTGGTTGTTCCACTAATTCAGGTACATCTTCTAAACCAAATGAACCTACACTATAAGGATTTTCAGGAATATCAATTGGGGTTTCCATCATTGCCTGCTTAATAGCGTCTGGCATCTTTGATTTATTCATATTTGGGTATCTTCCGCCTTTAGGTGCAACTGATCTGTTTAATTTACCATCTGCAATACCATATTTCTGAGCGAATTCTTCAGTTAAGTTAGGTATCTCCTTTTCTTCACTTTCATTCACATAATTAGAATTACTATTAGAGGTATTACTACCACCTAAATTTTCTTCAGTTTGTTTCATTATAGCTTTTGACTTTGCTAAAATGTTTTTTAATTTACTAATATCTGCACTCATATTTTAATTTTAATCAAATTTTGTGATTGAGTAAACTCTTTTCATGCTTTTATCTCCATTTGGGTTAAAGTTTTGTCTAGGGGTATTGAATGTACCACCTAAAACCTTAATATCACCTAAGAATCTATCAACTCTAAATAATTTCCACCCTGGTTCAATAGTTTTTGTATCACCACCTACTTGATATGCTCTAACTACGTCATTATCTGATAATGATGATCCATAACATACTATTTCAATCCATCGTCTACCTTCTCCCCCTGGATCTTGCTCGTCATCATAATATACTTCAGCAATTCTTCTATCAGATATGCATTTCATTATATTGTTCCTACTCGCGGTTTCTAGTATAAGATTTTCTACAATATTGTAAAGTTTCATATTAATTTTTTATCTTGTGGTAAATTGTCCATCCCCTTCAACATCTGGTGTTGTGTATGGCTTATCTTCATTATATTGGTTTTTTGAGATATTTTTAATTCTCCCTGAACCTGGTTCATTAGGATTACCATTAATATCCATATCACTACCACCATTATAAGTATCTAAAAAATTACCAGTACCTTTTCCTTTATTATCACCATCAGATGTTGCGTTAGGGTGTGTACCACTATATTTTTTTGATTCATTGTTTTGGTATGTGTTTTTAATTAAATTATCTTTTCTATATTCATCACCCAATTCTTCTAATTTACTCTTTGCCATAGTTTTTATATTTTACTTTTATATATTATTAAATTTTTAATTCTTTCTATTTCTTCATTCATACCCATTGGTTCATAAATAGGTTTACCTCTACTTATTTGCCCACTAATATCTTTTGCTAAATTAGGTACTGAGAAAGTTGATTTGTATTTTATTTTACTATTATCTTTTTCATGTGTCTTAATAAATGTATTGTTTGGGTTGGTGTCTTTTTGAACATCTTTAATGTTTTTAATTGCTGTAGTCGCAGTATCTAATTGATTATTCACCCAATTCTTCATTGTAGAACCACCATTTAATTTAAACTCTTCGTCTTCCCAATCACCTTCAAATGAATCAAACCAGTTTTTAATTCTTTTCATTTGTCCGTAACCAATCTTCTTAGTTTCTAAGATACCTTTAGCCCTTTCATACCCTTCAGTCTTACCATTCTTCATTTTAAGAGTTTCATACCTATTAACTGCACCATCTAAGCAATTAATAACGTAATCAGGGCAATTCCAATACCTATCCTCTAATTGACTATTTCCACCTTTATTATTCTTCCTCTCCGCCATAAGATAATTTATCACATAGTATTTTTTTATAATCATCTCTCATTTTAGAAATATCTAATGTATCTATAAAATAATTAATGATAATTGCAATCTCATCTCCACTAATTTCATGTTTATTTAACAAATCAGTGAAATACATTAATTTTCTGGCAACTATTGGATTGTCATATTTTGATTTTAAATCAGAAAATTCAGGTATTTTAACATCTTCCATAACGTCTTGTTCATTGGTTCTTTTGACAATACCATAACTTTTCTTTTTAGATAACATCTCATCAACCAACTCTTTCATTCTTGATTCTGCGATATCATCTATTTCTTCTTTTAAGTCTATATCTTCATCTTCTAAAACTTCATCATCTTCATTCATAGTGTAATACCCACCATAAAAAGCACCACCCCAAGGGTAGTAAGCACCAGGACCTTGTGAGGTTCTTCTAGCATGATCTTTAGAAGTGCCTTTAGATTTAACAACTTTATCAGTTGCCTTATAGTTATCTTTATTTGAGATTAAACCACCATCAATATCGATTAACTCGTTTAAATCCTCTTCATCTAAGATTTCTTCCTCTTCAATGTATTCTTTTAAGTCCTTCTTTTTAAAAGTTTTTCGCATAATATACTTTTTATTATAAATATACTTGAAAACTAAATATTTATTTTTAAAGAGAATTTATGTCAATAAATAAGTTTATAACCAATTTAGATTTAGCCAGACAAGCGGAAATAATGTCTGGTGAAACAGCAGTTTTTCAAGGTGGTATAGAATTAGGGATACCATTTAGTGGATTTCCTAGTGGTGTAGATACATCAACGATAGTATCTTTAGGTATTGTTAATTCTGAATTTGCTGCACTTAGTGGTAATACAGGAACAACCGTATTTAACGTTACTGACCCATCATCACCATATTATAGTGTAAGTGCAACTACATTAAGTGCTTCACCTTATACTATTATTGATAGTGGTAGTATTACAGAAACTGCTTCTGCAACTACATACCCAACAATAATGACGTTTACTGCACTTAGTGGTGATTGTTGTTCAACACCTATTAGTGTATCATTTACACCACCTATTATACAAGAATTATATGATAGAGGGTTATATGGTGGGTTATTTAATGGTTTGGGGCAAGCGTCCATTGGTACAACTTATATTGACGAAAGCTTTTATAACGTAGGTAGTGTTTTCTCTGGTGCAAATCTTAATATGGAAATTGTTGAGTATGGTGCGCATGGAACAACACCTGCTTGGGTTACGGGTACAACATCAGGAACTGTTATCGAATATAGTGCTCTGACACAATACTGGACTGATCCTATTTATGAAAATTTAACATCTGGGTTAACTTTACCGATAACACCAGAAAGTGCAGATACACAAACATCAGATTATGTATGGACATTAACTGATAGTACAATTATAGATGAAAATTTTGTTGGTTTACAATACACTGGTTATTCGGTGACTTATTCTTTTGATAATGTCATTATAGACCCAGAAAGTCCATCCATAACAGGTGGTGTTACTGGGGCAACTTCTGCCGACACTTATTATTTAGGTACAGTTACTGCGACTTTAGAAAATTTCTCGGCAGGTACTTTAGATTATAAAGGGACAACAAATTGGTTAATTGTTAATGGTAGTGCAACTATAGATGAAAGATTAACAACTGATAGAATGACTATTCATACATTGGGTACTGGATCGCCAGTTACAATGTTATCGGTAGATGTTAATGGTAATGTTGTTGGTGGTACGGGTGGTACAACTGACGATACAGGTGCATTTACATCAACAACTGCTAATAACACCATAATACCAACAAATGCTGCAGGTAATACAAATGATAGTGATTATGCCTCAATATTAGGTGGGCAAAATAATACTATATCAGGAACATCCACATCATCATCAATTATAGGTGGTGAGAATAATGTGGTTAAAAATGTTTCAGACTATTCAATTATTGCTGGTGGTGAAGATAATGCTATAAGTGGTCACACACATTCATTTATTATTGGTGGTAGTGGAAACACAATTAATTATTCTGCATTTTATGGTGATGGTGAGGGTATTATAGGTTCAACAAATACAATCATAGAGGGATCTAAAAATACATTAATTAATTCATCAGCAGATAGTGGTATATATGGAGGTCAATTAAGTTCAATACAATCATCTTACGAAAGTAATATATATAATGATATGACTGCGGGTGGTGAAAACTTCTCAAACACAATAATAGGATCTAGATTATCATTAATCAGTGGTACAACTGGTGGATCTGCTTTTCGTTTTAATAGTCTTATATCTACAGATGGTGGTGACATATACGATTCAACAAATACAACAATAATTGCTGGACGTGGTGATATACATAACACATTTGTAGGTGGTATCTTTGGTGGTACAGGTATAATTAGTGCTTCAACATCACAATATAATAGTGTCATTGTTGGTGCAAGAAACTCGGATTTATACGATTCATCAACAAGTGGTATTATAGTTGGTAATACCCATACATTAACGGATTCTGAAAGTTCAGTAATAATTGCTGGTGAGAATAATAAATTAAGTGGTGGTTCAGATTCTTCAGCAATTATTGCTGGTGATGAAAATATTATTAGTGGTAGTTCTACATCATCAGTCATTGCTGGTGGTTTAGGTCATACTGTAGGTTCGACAAATTACGGTGGTGTTTTTGGTGGTCGTGGTAATGTGGTTAATGGTAGTGTTTCTGAATCATCAGTTATTGTTGCTGGTGAAGCCAATACTGCCACAGATGCTAGGTATGGTGCAATAGTCGGTGGTACAAATAATACAATGGATAATAACTTTAGGTCAGTAATCATTGGTGGGCTGGATAACACCAATAATAGTGACCAGGGTGCGATTATCGCTGGTGATGATAATACAATTGATACTACCTCAAACAAAAGTGCGATTATTGCTGGTGAAGAGAATGATATAACATCATCTTCTAGTTTTAGTGTTATCGCTGGTGGATGGTACAATACATTCAACACTAATTCAACTGAAGGTTTTATTGGTGGTGGTAGTGGAAATACAATAGATAATAGTTCTGATAGGTCTGGTATGTTAGGTGGGAAGGGATTATTAATTGATGTGTCCGAAAATTCTATAATCTCTGGTGGTGAGAGTAATGTTATTAGTAATTCTGATAAGTCATTTATAGGTGGTGGTCAAAATAATTTAGTTGAAATAGGTTCAACCTCATCGTCAATAGTTGGTGGTAATAACAATACAATTGATGATATTTCTCATTCAACTATTATAGGTGGTAGTGGAAATACCCTTACTTGGGGATATACTTTATTACCTTCAAGTAATGGTGGAAGTAACTCAATCATAAGTTCTACAGATGCCATACTTTCAGGACTTTCAAGAAACTCCGTTATATTAGGCGGTAAAAATAATAAGATATATGACCCTTTCGGAGGTTTTCTTACACAAAGTGATAATTCTGCAATTATTGGTGGTGTGGATAATTTTATGAATGCTGTTACTAATTCTGCCATTTTAGGTGGTAGACAAAATAGTATGGTTAACACTATATTAGATAGTGTTATTATAACTGGTAGTGGAAATACTGTAGATAATGCATATAGAAGTGTTATATTAGGTGGACAAGGTATTACAGCCACTGCTGATGATACTGTATACGTACCAAACCTTAACATAGGTACATTAGGTGGTGGTGCATCTGTTAATAACTTAGGTATAGACACTAGTGGTAATGTTGTTAGTGGTAATACTGGTAGTTTTTTAGCAGCTAAAGCACCTGAAGCAATAGTTACACACTCTTTAACTGCTAAAGGTATTCCAGATGGACAAGTCATAAGTGGGTATACAGATATTCGTTATAATGACACAGATATTTCAGGTACACTCACAACACCTTTTGGTACATTTGATAATACCACAGGTTTATTTACAACAAATACAGATTGCGTATTAAACATACAAGCATGGGTTCATTTAAAAGCTGAAACATCTAGTACAACAGCTTGGGAAACTGGTACCACACCTACACAAATAGGTTTAGGTATATGTCCTAACAACACTACAGACATTATTGTTGGAGATTTCTTAACCGTTTTACCTTCAGTTAGTAGAGGTTTAGATTTAAGTACTGGTGTAACACTTCTTGTTTCATCTGGACAAACACTTAGAATAAAAATATTGAATCAGACTAGTAGATCTTATTCAGGTTCTGGTACTGTTAGTGGTGATTATATGAGATTTAGTATAACAAGAATATCTTAAAAAAATAAAATATGTATTGGGGATTAATATATGATGATAATAATGTGATTGATTTAAGAATTATTAATGGTGCAACATCTATTGACGGGTCTTTGAATCAAAAATTATTCACTTGTAACTCACAAGAGGAGTGTTATAATAAAATAGACGAATTACAATTAACCTATCAAGGGTTAAGTGGGGATACCGGAGTATTGGTATTATTTAGTAATGGTATAAGAACAATAGTATAAGAATAATCAGATAATAGGTTTTATAAAATGTTTGGTGATAAAATTAATAAACTATCGGTTGATATTTAAAACGATTACAACTGATTAATCTACAATTATTTTTTATTGTTTAAATACTATTAATAGATATTTAAGTATTTATAATAAAAAACTAATTATGGCAATTTACACAAAACTATGTTTAAGAGAATTAAATAGTCCTTATGGAGATATGTGTAGAAATTCTACACTTTCATTTGCAGATTTGGATCAAAATTTCATTTACCTTAAAGGTGAATTGGTTAAATCCGCAATTATAGAAAATGGTGTTTTAATTTTAACAAAAATCAACGATCAAACATTAGAGATAGATCTATCTGTATTAACTGAAAGTAGTGAAGAGGCATTAAGAGTTATGTCTGATGAAAATGAAGAAATCAAAAATAACTTCAATACTGATGTTACTAACATAAACACAACAATAAATGAATTTAAAACAGATGTTGAAAATAATAGTGTTTGGGAATGGGTTGATGGTAGAAAAAATGAGATAAAAATTAAAGATAGTGATAATACAGATACTATCGTTTACGCACCTAAACTAAATATCAACATAGAACCAGCTAACGATAATTCACTTACACAAGTTTTAGTTAGAGATGGAGATGGTAATGTAAAATATAAAGACATTAAATCATTTACTGACTTAAATGTTGTTAATGGTGTTTATGATATTAAAAGTGGTATTGTGACACTTACCAATAATGAAGGGGGTTCTTTTGAGATATCTGGTTTTACAAGTGGTATGACCGATAGTTACACTGATGAAGCTTATCTTAAAGGTAATACAATATATTTTAATAGTAACATTAAAGGTGATGATATCTATAGTGTAGATATAAGCCCTATATTAAATGATGTTATCACTACTATAGGTTATAATGATAGAGGTGAATGTTCTTTAAAATCATATACGGAATATCAATCACATGCTGAAAATTATACAAAGATTAAAAAAGTTTATGATGAATTACAATCTAATAAACAACAATTAGAAGAAGATATATCAATTTTACAATCTGAATTAGCCGATGCTCAATCCCAAAATCCAGTTAATGAAGATATTGTTAAACAATTAACGGCAGATATAGAAAAAAACGAAAAAGATTTAGAAGAAACAAATGAACAAATAAAAGTAATCAAAGATTCTGGTGATTTAGAATTCATCATATATATGCCAGTTAATGAAGTTAATTTTAATTGTTGGTTAAGAAGTGAAATTATTAAATCTGTGGGTTATAATAATAGGGGTGAATGTTCATATAGAATGTATGCCCTTTATGAAAACCTATACCAAAAAAGTTTACAAGAACAAGCAGAAATTAATAAATTAGAATCTGAAAAAACACAAGTACAAGAGATAAGGAATCAAGAACGCGCTAACTATATTTCTGAAAAGAATCTATTGGAGGATGATTTAGCTAATAAACAAAATGAATTAAATGTTTTAAAACAGATTGAAAATCCTACTCAAGAAGAATTAGAACAGATAGCGATATTAGAAGAACAAATTGCCTATATAGAATCACAATTAAAAGAGTTAACAACTAATGAAGAACAAGCTGTAAACTCTTATACCCAATATATTTCATTTTTGGATGAACAAATAAATCAATGGTACAGCACTAGTTTAAGAGCTGACGAATCTGGATATGAGTTTTTTCAAAAATACACACCAATAAATGAGGCTAACTTCACTTGTTGGAGAGATATGTTTTTTCATGAAATACAAGAAGATGAAATAAATAATATAATCACTACTATAGGTTATAATGATAGAGGTATTTGTTCATTAGATTCATTTACGGAATATCAAACAATCGCTGAAAATTATATAAATCTTAAAAACGAGTATGATACACTACAAGATAATAAACAACAAATAGAAACCAATATTGCTGATTTAAAATCTCAATTAGTTAATGCTGAAACACAAGAAGAACGTGATATAATAAATGCTCAAATACAACAGAATGAGGAGGATTTAAAACAAACAAAGGCTCAAATAAAAGAAATAGAGTCTACTGGTGATTTAGATTTCGTAGCTTATATGCCAGTTAATGAATCTAACTTTAATTGTTGGGTTAATGCTAAGCAGACTGAATTATTAAGTAATGAAATTAATATAACCAATAATAATGTAACTGAACAAGTAGAAATAATAAATAAAACTATTAATGAAGTAGTGGATAACGTTGGTTATAACGATAGAGGTATTTGTTCATTAGATTCATTTACGGAATATCAATCACATGCTGAAAATTATACAAAGATTAAAAAAGTTTATGATGAATTACAATCTAATAAACAACAATTAGAAGTTGCTATAGGAGATTTACAATCTCAATTAGTTGATACTCAATCTCAAATACCTGTAGACCAACAACTTATTGCGGTTCTACAACAAAATATAGATAAAAATCAAGAGGATTTAAAACAAACAAAGGCTCAAATAAAAGAGATAGAGGCTTCTGGTGATTTAGAGTTTGTAACTTACATGCCAGTTAATGAATCTAATTTTAATTGTTGGGTTAATTCTTTACAAGATAATAAAATAGAAGAAGTTAGTAAATCAGTTGAAGTTGGTAATGGTAATATTACTAATTTATTTAATTCGTATACTAGCACAACACAAACAACATTAGAAGATTTTGATAAAGGGATTCAGTCAAATAGTAGCAATATTAAAGAAGTTAATGATGTTATCGATAAACATATTAATGATACAAGTAATCCACATAAAACTTCATTTAATAATCTAACAAGCACCGCACATACACATACAATTAGTGATATCACTAATTTACAAAATAATTTAGATGATATTAATAAAGCGGTAGCTTCAAACGATGAAGATATTGCTGAATTTGGTGAAGAAACATCACAAAATAGTAAAATAATTAATGAACATATTAATGACACAAATAACCCACATCAAACTTCATTCAATAATTTAACAAGTACAGCACATACACATACAATTAGTGATGTTATTGGTTTACAGAATGAATTAGATGATATTAATAAGTCAATACTATCAATTGATGATATATATGTTAATCAAGGTAGTGTAGATGCTTTAAATCAAAAATTAATATTCACTAACACAGATGGTGGTACTTTTGAAGTAACTAACGCAGCCGCCTTATTTACTGATAATGATATTCATGTTGTTAGTGGTGTTTATGAACCATCAACGGGTATAGTGACTTATACAACAAATGTGGGTACTACTTTTGGTGTTGATGGATTCACTACTGGTATGACTGATAGTTATACTACTGCTGCTAACCTTAATGGTGAAATCATTAGTTTTGATAATAACCTTAATGGTGATGGATTATATAGTGTTGACCTATCTTCAATGTTAAAACCGCTAAAACATAGGTTAGAAACGTTAGAAAATGCTGAAGATGATGATACATTTACACAATCAGCATCATTAAGTAATAACACTCTTACATTTACACGTAATGATAGTGTTGTTTATAGTGTTGATTTAAGTCCGTTAAATTCAGTAGATAATGACTGGAGTGTTAATGGTAATAACATGTACTCTTTACCTTCAGGTAATGTGGGTATTGGTACAACATCACCATCAGAAAAATTACATGTCGCTGGTAATGTACGTGGTGATTCGTTTTCTACATATAGTAGTACAAATGGTAATGCACATACTAGAATTTTACATCCAAATGGGGGAAGTTATTCAGAATCAGGTTCAGTAACTGGTTCAATAGGTATAGATTTACCTCAAGGATATACTAACACAATGTTAAATTTTAAGGTTAAGGTATTTGATTATACTGAAAATGAACACATAACAATAAACATTGCTGGTTACACTTATGCTGGTGGTAGTACTGCTTCACCTGGATGGTATAGGACTACTGCTTGGGTTGAGGGTAGCCCTAAAGATGAACATAATCTTAAAGTTAGGTTTGGTTATGATAAACGTTATGATAAATGTACTATCTTTATTGGGGAAGAAACATCTACTTGGTCTTATCCTAAAGTGTATGTAACTGATGTACATGTTGGTAACAGTAGTAGTACTCCTGATAAATGGAATGATGGATGGTATGTATGGTTTATAAATAATTGGTCGACATTACAAATACCTAATGGTGGTGGTATAAGATATAAGATAGATAAAATACAACAAAATACACAAGTTAATAACTGGGTTAGAAATACTGATAATTCAATAGAGTATAAAAATGGTAATGTTAAAATATTAGGTAGTAATTCATTAACAATTAATGATTATACATTACCAGCGTCAGATGGTGCTGATGGGCAAGTATTAAAAACAGATGGTAGTGGTGTTGTAACATGGCAAAACGATATTGATACTAATACATCTATATGGTCAGAAAATACAAGTTACAAAAGAAATAGTGATAATACTAACATATCTGGCGCATATTATAATAGTGGTTACATAGGTATTGGTAATAGTGCACCACAAAGTAAATTACATATTGAAGGACCTAATTATGGCGATTCATCTATTAGATTTTTAAATGATGCAAATGGCAATGATGATTATTGGATGATAGGTTCAAGGTCTTTTTCTGGTGATAAAGATGGGTTTGAAATAGGTAGAAACTTTGGTGCTACTACTGGCGGTGATTCTACTGGTGGTAAATTATATATTACAAATAGTGGTAATGTTAGTATTGGCAATGGATATCAACCAACAGAAAAATTAGAAGTTAAAGGTAATATATTAGCTGATGGTGGGATACTAAAAGTTGAGAATAATAATAAAACATTTAGTGTTGGACCAGAAAATGCAAGTTGGACTCATTTTAGAACAAATTCTGATAATGGTTTTTATTTTTATAGACCTATAAAGATAGTAGAGAGTACCAATACGTCAGATATTTTAACGGTTGAAAATAAGTATAGTACTTTAACTTATGGTGGTGAAAATGGTGAAGGAGCTTACACTAATAACTTAATACTAAAACATAAGAATGAATCTATAAATGGAGATACAACCTCTTCAATAAGATTAAAAAGTGCTGGTGATGAACCTAGTATAAGTTTAACTAGTCATTACACTGTTAATGGTACAAAAATACTGTTTAATGCAATAGAAATGAATGCTGGTGACAGTAAAGTAAATATCATATCTGCCGATAATAATGCAGAAGATGCAATACTATCAATACAAGCAGATGAATCAATTAGTTTCCAAAGCTCTATAGATAATGCCTCATCTTGGCCTAATGATGGTAAGAAAACAATGACTATTGATTTAACCAATGATAAGGTTGTAATTGATGGTGGTTTTACATTAAATAATGGTTCACAAGGTGATGGTAAGGTATTAGTTTCAGATGCCGATGGTAACACAACTTGGGGTTATTATGGGTTAAAAGTTGATAATGTTAATGTAAAAAATATTTCTATTGGTGGTAGTTATAATTTATTAGAGAATACCTTTACAAAGGTATTAACTTGGGAGACTAAAGAGAATAACACACCTGATTTTATCTTACCAGTAATTAGTTCTGAATCAAAGGGTAATGAAGTCGTTGTAAAACATGTTGGTGGTAAACAAAGTATTGTAATAGTAGCGCCAGGTGTTACAAAAATAGATAAATATTATAGTTCAGTTAATATAACTAATGGTGACTCAATAACTTTTTATTGTGATGGTATTAATTGGTATATAAAATCACATTATAAAAATATATTTGGTGATATACCTGGATTCTTTTATACTAATGACCCTATTGGTGGTGATACTAGAATATATATCGGGTCACCTACCCTTAGTAATATTGTTACATCTATAAATATCGCAGATAATTCTCAAAAGGTTTATGTACATACAACTAATGACTTCACAAGTGCTAATGTAAAGGCTGATGATGGGGTAGCTGGTTCGAATTGGTTTATCACCGAAACTACTGGTAATGTAGCGGCTAATATTACTAGCGGTATTGATGGTCAAGAGATAACCGTTTACCAAACTGAAACTGGTACTGGGGGTACTATAAGATTTGTAACTAATGATGGTAGAGCTTCTACATTAACAGTTACCACTACTAAATAATAAATAAAAAAAAATAGATATTTATAAATAAAAAGAGTTATGTCGAATAATAATCTAATACTTAGAAGTGTAGTCAGTCCATGGATAACACCAACACCGGACTTCACAAGAAATAGTGTATTATCTTTTTCTGATGTTGATAATAATTTCATTTATTTAAAAGGTGAATTAATTAATTCAATAGAAACATCAGGTAATACAATTACACTCAAAAAAATAAATGGTAATGATTTATCTTTTAATGTTGGTTCTGGTGGTGGAAGTACTTATTGGGCTTCTGGGTCAACTGGATTTTATTCAATTAAAACAATTAATGATAGTGGTTTAGATGCTACAGGTAACTATTCTGTAGCTGAAGGATTTAATACATTAGCTAGTGGGTCTGCTTCTCATGCTGAAGGTGTTAACACATTAGCTAGTGGTAATACTTCACATGCAGAAGGTTTATCTACCACTTCAAGTGGTGATAATTCACATTCAGAAGGTTTAGCTACCACTTCAAGTGGTGATAATTCACACGCAGAAGGGGAAAGTACAGTAGCTAGTGGTAATACTTCACATGCTGAAGGTATAAATACTATAGCTGGTGGTGATTATTCACATGCTGAGGGGCAGAACACAACGGCTGGTGGTATTAATTCTCATGCAGAAGGATTTGACACTACAGCTAGTGATGAATCAGCCCATGCTGAAGGTGATGGTACTCTAGCGAGTGGTCCAGCGTCACACGCTGAAGGTGCTAATACAGTATCTAGTGGTATTGCTTCACATGCTGAGGGGCAGAACACAACAGCTAGTGCTAATCATTCACATGCTGAAGGTCAGGGCACAACTGCAAGTGGTAACGCTTCTCACGCTGGAGGTAATACCTCAATAGCTAGCGGTGATGAATCATTCATACATTCAACAAATTCATTAGTAACAGGTAATAGAAGTGTTGTGTTAGGAGGGCAAAATATAACAGGCGCTACTGATGATACAGTATATGTTCCTAATCTTAATATAAACAATATAGGTGGAACTACATCAGTTACTAACTTAGGTATTGATTCAAGTGGTAATGTTGTTAGTGGAACCACTTCTTTATGGTCGTCAAATGTTAATGGTATACATTATAATAGTGGTAATGTAGGTATCGGTACGACTACTAGTTCGGTTAACACTAAATTAGAAATAAATTATAGTGATTCATCACCAGAAAGAGCATTTAGAATTAAAAATACTGATGATAACTCTCAATACAACTTTAGAACTGAACTAAATGGAACTGAACACTTATTAAGATTTGATAGTGATAACTCAGGTATTAGCCCTTTAGTATTATCATCGGATAATAAAGTTGGTGTGGGTATACCTAACACTATAGCACCAGAGGCTACATTACATGTGTACTCTACTTCTAGTAGTCAACCTATTGTTTTAGTGGAGGATGAAGCTAACCCAGATGCAACACCTTTTATCATTGATATAGATGGTAATGTTGGTATTGGTACTGGTACACCAAATAGTAAATTAGATGTTTCAGGTTCAACAGGTAACTTAAAGGTTAGGTTAGATAATGATAATAGTAATGATACTAATCAATTATTGTTGATTAGTGATGAAGATGACTACACTAACTTTATATCTATTGGTTCACCTACACCAAATGCTGAATTACAATTTGGTATGGTAGGACCATCATCAACATCAAAAGTCGTAGGTGATGTAAATGATAGTTTTATCACAGCAACGTCAGCAGCCGATGATATGAACTTCATAAATAACGCTGGTGTTGGAACAAGTGATAACATTGCGTTTTATGCTGGTAAAACATTAGGTACTGACTTATCTGCTACCACATCAGATATTATTATATTGGGTGATGGAACTGATAGAGGGTATGTTGGTTTAGGTTTATCAAACCCAAGTGAAAAATTAGAAGTTAGTGGTAACACAAAAATAAGTGGTACACTTAACATTGGAACATTAGGTACAGGTACTTCAGTTACAAACTTAGGTGTTGATGGTAGTGGTAATGTTGTTACATCATCTGGTGGTGCTTCTGGTGTGTTAGGTATTTCAAATAGCGGTGGTACATACACTTATTATTCAGACTTTACTTCAGCTATAGCAGCTGCAAGTGCTGGTGATACTATTGAAATGTTTGCTGATATTGAAGAAACAACAAATACAACGGTAACTCTAATTGATGGTATAACTATTAATGGTAATGGACATACTTATACATTAAATGTTGATAATTCAGCAGACGCATTTACCTTTACAGTATCAAACGGAACTGCTTATTTTAATAATATTAAAGTATTAAGAACAGGTAGATCAAGTGGAACTGCAAGTGGTGCTATTTTAAATCACGCAAACAATACAGTTAAATGTCAAGGTGTGGTATTCATAAATGATTATGGTAGAGGAATAATAGGTAATCAAGGTGATTTACACAATGCACATGTTATCTCAGTTGAACATGGTATTTACGCACCTTTCAGTACAAAAAACCTTTATAATTGTCATATTGAAGTATCGTCATCTTCTGCGAAAGGTACTTATTTAAGTGCTGGTAATATAAGTAATTGTTATGTTAAAGCTAATGGTGGGGATGCAATTAGTAATGGTTCAGGTAGAGTCTATAATTCTGTTGGAATAACAACAAGTGGTATAGGTATTGTGTGTAATGGTGAAGTTTATAATTCAACAGGTCAGTCTACTTCAGGTAGAGGAATGTTAGTACAAAGAATGACAAATTGTGTTGGTGTTTCAAGTACAAGTACAGGGATACAAGGTGAAGGTAGAAATTGCGTAGGTATATCAACATCTGGTGTTGGTGGTAGTGGTAAATTTTATAATTCAACACTAATATCGAGTTCTAATTACGCTGCAAGTGGTAATGCTGGTAAGTTGATAGGTTCAACAGCAAAATCAACTACTTCAATACCTGTTTTATGTGGTACTGATTATGAAATTAGTAATTCAAATGTAACTTGTGATTGGAATAATACAGGTGGTCATTGTACAACATCAAGTATTTTATTAACGGCAACACTTACAAATAATAAATTTAAAGTTGCTAACGCAAGTGCTTATTGTATAAGTGCTTATGTTAATTCTACATGGAATTATGCTAATAATAGTTTTGAAGGTCCGACTACACCTATAACACCGACATTAACACAAGGAATAACAAATACAAGTGATTCACAAGGAAATATTTTATTATAATGACAGAGAAACTAGATATAATAGGAAATGTTTTATACAGATATGATTCTGATATGGAACAACAAGAAAGTACAACTTTTAATGACGATACTTTTGAAACAACTTTTATGGATACTCAAGACTTATTAACAATTAATGTAAGTCAACCAATAAAAAGAATTATGAAATTCTATAATATTAATATGGGTGTTCCTGAGAGTTTTGAGGAATTAGATTATGATTCTATGACAGAACAACAAAAAACTATTTTAGATAACTTTATAACCGAAAACACTATTTAATTATGTCAGTAACAACAGTAACAACAAAAATGGTTGCGGGTGTCAAGTACACTGTACAAACCGACTCTAACGTTGATTGGGGTGGTGTTTCTAATAGTACATATTTTTATGATTTAACAGATGAAGTGGTTTATTATAAAGATGGTAATGGGGTTATTAATACACCTTACACAACCATCACAGGTGGTACTTATTCATCAAGAACACTTACATTAGATAATAATGATGGTAATAGCATATCTGTTAGTGGTTTCACTGGACCAGATTCAATCGCATTTGAAGTATTTAATACGTCACCAACTTCTCCAGACCCTTATACAATATACGATGATGGTAATATTAGATTATTATTTGATGAAGCAGCTACAGATGATATTGAGATTGTAATCTTAACTAACCCTTCTACAGGTCCAGTTCATGTTGTATGGAGTGAACCTACGGCTGGAACATCTGGTTCAGCAAATGTTACTACAGCCTCTGGGCAAGTACCTTTAAATACTGAGGTTTCAGCGGATGACGTTGTAGATTTTGTAATATGGGCACCTGAAGATTCTACTTATCCTTATTATGAAGCAAAAGTTACGGTATCTAATGGTACGTTTACATCTATTCCAGCGGTAGCTAGATTTAGTAAATGGAATACCCCTTCATAAGATGATATAATAAGTAAGGGTAATGTAGGTGTAATAGTCAGTCACTCTATTTAGATATAAAGTTTCATCTAATAAAAGGGTATAATATTAAATTCTACCATATCCGAATTTAATTCATCCTTATGATATTTATTAAAAAAGAATTTTAATGAGTAATATCTATCAGCATAATTTTAACAATTACAAATTAAGATTGAGTAACAGCGATTATTGGGATCATTTTATTTCATACGATTCCAAAGGTAGTGGTTTAGATCATGATACAATATTATCAGGTGATTGTTTACTAATTAACATAGATATCAATGAAGATAAAAGTTATTCTGGTGACACACTTTATAATTTAAAGGATTGGACAGGATCAACTATTAATGGTAGTGGTGTTACACTTAATGATATCGGTTTAACAGGTATTGATAATGGATTTATCAATTTACATTGTTCTGCAGATACATCTGGAACAACATTCTTAAACACATACACAGGTTCAACATTATTTTTATCGTCAGGTGACACTAGATATTCTATGAAAAGAGTTACTGGTTGTACCTATGATTATTCTATAGACATCCTTAGTGGTATGACTGAGGGTAATTACGCAAGACTTTGTGGAGGGTTTTATCAAGGGTTTTTTAAACTTTCAGATAAAACATTTTTTGTACCAAAAGATGATAACAAATTTACTTGGGAACCATCTGACTTTTGTTTGGTAGATCCTTTAAGTGGTAATACACTTAGTGGTACACCATACAATTATCAAACATTACCTACAAGGTATGAAAAAGGATGGACTGCAGAGTTTTGGGTTAAGAAAGAAGATAATGTATGTAGTGGTGTTACAGCAACTACATTAAATGATGTTTACCCAAACAATAGTGGTTTCTTCTACTATATGGGTACAAGATCCGAAAATAAGTTTTGGGATGTATTTAGTGGTGAAACAGGTTACACTACATCTTCTGGTGTAGATTTATCTCCACCATCAGTTACTGCAACAACTTTAAATGATAATCCATTCTTAGTATATAATGGTAGTAATTTAACTTCTGCATGTACATTTACAGGTATTAGTGAAACAATTACCAGAGAAAGAGATAGGAATGCAGATATCGTAGAAAATGCATTAGGGTTTAGAATTAAATCTGATGGTAGTATAGGGTATAGATACCTTACAATTAGTGGTGAGTGTAGTGGTGATACATATGTTACGGGTACGAGTATTGTAGAAGATTATTCTGATGAAGGTGTTGTATTAGAAGACTATTGGTCACATGTGGCAATTAGATTTACTGCATATAATACAATTACTGATTGTGCATTAATTAATGAAGGTAGAAGAAAAGGTAGGTTAGATGTTTATGTAAATGGTTATCTAAAATATACCAAAGAGGACTTTGATGAATTCTTATTTAAGGAATTAAATGAACATAGGGAAAAACAACAAGGTGTTCCATTTAATTATTCTTTAGGTGGTGGTACACAAGGTTTAATAGAAAGTAGGACAATAGATGGTCCAGATACCAAAGACGAAAACTTAGTTATACAAGAAAACTTTGCAGGTACTTTCAAAGGTTATGTTGCAATGTTTAATATGTATGGTTGTAGTTTAGATGTTACAACAATAAGACATAGTTTTAATAACAATGCCGCTAGATTTGGATTGGTTGAGGGTGAAGTTATCTTTATTGATGATGTCGCAGTTGAATTAGATTTTTATGCAACATTCTATCCAGGTTCTATTGTTATTCATTATATGGCAGAAACCAAACAATCTGTTGTTGAAGATATTACATTTGATTTCTGTAATGAAGTTGGGGTTATAAGTGGTGATACAATTGTTATTGAGGATACTATCCATATCCCTAAAGGAGGTACTTCAGGCACAACTATAGTTACATTAGATGATGATTACGAAAGGTTATCAGATGATTATGTTATATCAGTATTTAATTATAAAACTAAAAGAAAAACATCAATTAAGAGAAATGACTTTGTTGAGTATGTGCAACCTGTTAAATCTTTAACTGCGGATATACCTGAACAAGCACCTCCTTTTGAAAGTGTTCTTGTGGAAGAACCTGTTTTTGAACAAATAGAGGAAGACACTACACCAAACGATAATAATAGTCAAGATGATACATCAGATAATAATCAAGATGATACACCACAAACACCAAATATACAAGAATTTAGATTATTTTATGGTAAATCTGATAAGATAGGTATCGAAGAGAGTGACATTAACAATTTATTAGATACTTATAGAGTAAGTGCTGTTAATAGTCACATAGAATTACCTGAAGGTAATGGGTATGGGTTTATATTAATACCTAGTGAAATGGCACAACCATCAATGTTTAGGAATAGTAATGATGGGTGTAATGGTTTTGCAGTACCAATGATATATCAAGGAGATATAGGTGTGGGTGAAATTGAAAATGAAATTATGTATAAGATGTATAGGACTTATGTACCTACATATGCCAAAGTAGATATTTGGTTATGTGAATAAATATGAATATATATAGATGAGTGATTTTAGTTTAATGGGTGGTGTAGGTATAATGGGTGTCTTAACACCTATGGATACTAGAGATACCTATGCAGTAGTTGATCCTGTCTATGGTATTGATGGTTTAAGGAATGTACCAACAATAAACGACTTACATAACGTACCACCAACAAGAAGACGACCAGGAATGATCGTTGGAGTTAATGGTGGGGAAACTTATTATAAATTAAAAAATGTTAACTGGAGTTATGATTTAACAGACTGGGAAGAGTTAACATTAAAGATAAATCATATAGATAGAGAAATACCTTCGGGTATAATAAATGGTGTTAATAAGTTGTTTATTTTAACACAAACACCTGAATTACAAAGTGAACATTTGTTTTTAAATGGATTATTACAAGATCCTGGAGAAACAGAAGATTACATTATTTCAGGTAATACAATAACATTTATAGAAGCTCCTTTTGAGGGGAGTAAAATAAGGTGTAGTTATAGACATAAATAATTTAAACTTTAACGAAGTTTGATATATTTATAATTAAAGATATTAAAGAAATGAGTGAAGTTAAAACATACAATACATCAGATTTATACTTAGCGGCTTTTTTAAAATTAAAAGGTCAGAAGTTTGAGGTTGAGAAAATTAAAAATAAAGTGGTTTTTAAATTTAACACAAGTGAAGAATTAAATAAATTTGTTAGTGATTACTTAACAGAATCTGGATATTGTGAACCATTATTATATACTAACTCAATTAAAAATCTGAAGAATTTAATATACAATATTTAAAAGTAAATAAAAAAAATGTTAAAAAAAGTTAAAGGAATAAACTTTTTATAAAAACGTTATATTTATATACAGAAAAGATTTTAATCTTTGTTATCATTGATTAGAATCAAATATTAATATTGATATTTATTATATACTATTTCTATTAAGTGAGTTTGGCGTTCTGCCATTTTTTTATGTTTACTCATAAAACTCAGGTTAATCATTAAATATTTTATTTGTAAGCAATACAACATTCTGTTTTGGTTTGTTGGTGTAAAAGAACACATTTATAACAATTATTTTAAAATTAAATAATTATGGCAAATACTAGAATAGTATTAAACAAACAATCCGACTTAATTTTAACGGAAGCACAAATCGTAAAACCGATTGGTATTGAGGAATCGGATATTGCTGGTTTAGTTGCTCACTTTGAAGCTGTGGAGGCATCGATCTCAACAGAAGTAAGTGATAGGGGTGTCGCAGTTGATGCTGAAGAATCTGCAAGAATCGCTGGTGATAGTTCTTTAGAGACATCAATCAGTGAAGAATTCACTAGAGCTAAAGATGCTGAAGGTGATTTAGAAAAGAAAATCGATGATGACGTATCTGTAGAGAAAGCTGCTAGAGAAGCTGCTGACACATCTTTAGAATCTAAAGTTAACGCTGACGTATCTACTGAAAAAGCTGCTAGAGAAGCTGCTGACACATCTTTAGAATCTAAAGTTAACGCTGATGTAACAACTGAAAAAGCTGCTAGAGAAGCTGGTGATGCTTCATTAGAAGCTAAAGTAAGTACAGAAAAAGATAGAATTGACTCTATCTTATTGGCTTCTGACGCAGACAAAGATTCATTTGCTGAGATCGTAACATTAATCAACTCTGTTGATACTGAAAATGATCAAGCATTCGCATCTTATGTATTAAGTAATGACGCTGCTTTATCAGCTGAAGAATCTTCAAGAATCGCAGGTGACGCTTCATTAGAATCTGAAATTACTGAAGAAGTAAACATTTTAAATAAAGAATTAGCTGAAGAAACTGGAAGAGCGACTGCTGTTGAAGGTTCATTAGAAGCTAAAATCAATGAAGAAAAAGCTAGATCAATCGCTAAAGATGCTGAACATGATGCTAAAGATGCTGAACATGACGCAGCTATCGAAGCTGAAGCTAGTTCAAGAATCGCTGCTGATATTTCATTAGATGAAAAGGTTGATATAGAGGTAAAAGGTTTAGCTGATTCTTTAGCTGAAGAAACTGGAAGAGCAACTGCTGTTGAAGGTTCATTAGAAGCTAAAATCAATGAAGAAAAAGCTAGATCAATCGCTAAAGATGCTGAACATGATGCTAAAGATGCTGAACATGACGCAGCTATCGAAGCTGAATCTAGTTCAAGAATCGCTGCTGACGCTTCATTAGAATCTGAAATTACTGAAGAAGTAAACATTTTAAATAAAGCATTAGCTGAAGAAACTGGAAGAGCAACTGATGCTGAAGGTGAATTAAGTAAAGCATTAGCTGAAGAAACTGGAAGAGCAACTGCTATTGAAGGTTCATTAGAATCTAAAATTAACGAAGAAACAGCTAGAGCAATCGCTAAAGATGTTGAACACGATGCATCTATCGAAGCTGAAGCTAGTTCAAGAATCGCTGCTGATGGTTCATTAGAAGCTAAAGTATCTACTGAAAAAGACAGAATAGATGCAATCTTATTAGCATCTGATGCTGACAAAGATTCATTTGCAGAAATCGTAACATTAATCAACTCTGTTGATACTGAAAATGATCAAGCATTCGCATCTTATGTATTAAGTAATGACGCTGCACTATCAACTGAAGTTGCTGATAGAGAAGCTGCTGATTCATCTTTAGAAACAAGATTAGCTGATGAAGAATCTAAGAGTGCTGCTGATTTATCTACTGAGAAAGCTGCTATAGAAGCTGCAATTAATTCTGAGGAATCTTCAAGAATTGCTGCTGATGGTTCATTAGAGACTAAAGTTAATTCTGATATTTCTACTGAGAAAGCTGCTAGAGAAGCTGGTGATTCATCTTTAGAAACAAGATTAGCTGCTGAAGAATCTAAGAGTGCTGCTGATTTATCTACTGAAGTTGCTACTAGAGAAGGTGCAATCAGTGCTGAAGAATCTGCAAGAATCGCAGGTGATAGTTCATTAGAATCTAAAGTTAACGCTGATATTTCTACTGAAGAATCTGCAAGAATTGCAGGTGATAGTTCATTAGAAGGTAAAGTAAATGCTGACGTATCTACTGAGAAAGCTGCTAGAGAAGCTGGTGATGCTTCATTAGAAGGTAAAGTAAATGCTGATATCTCTACTGAAAAAGCTGCTAGAGAAGCTGCTGACGCTTCATTAGAAGGTAAAGTAAATGCTGATATCTCTACTGAAAAAGCTGCTAGAGAAGCTGCTGATTCTACATTACAATCAAACATCGACACTGAAAAAGGTAGAATTGATTCTATCTTATTAGCATCTGATGCTGATAAAGATTCATTCGCTGAGATCGTAACATTAATCAACTCTGTTGATACTGAGAATGATCAGGCATTTGCATCTTATGTATTAAGTAATGACGCTGCTTTATCTGCTGAAACTTCTAATAGAGAAGCTGCTGATGGTTCATTAGAATCTAAAGTTAATGCAGATATCTCTACTGAAAAAGCTGCTAGAGAAGCTGGTGATAGTTCATTAGAATCTAAAGTTA
>JAAHTH010000339.1_pt1 | contig 44356 bp, 40 predicted proteins | sample 6116091 | NCBI WGS metagenome assembly JAAHTH01 (sample SAMN13939990, study PRJNA603662) | sponge metagenome | isolation source: marine sponge | host: Mycale hentscheli | place: New Zealand | collected 2006 | reverse complement strand
AAAGAACTGGCTTTTGGCGAAACTGCCAGAGGCCAGATCTTAGCTGGCGTTGAAAAGTTAACCAATGCAGTTGGTTCAACATTAGGCGCTAGTGGAAAATGTGTTATACTTGAAGATGGTAACGGCCAACCAATTATAACTAAAGATGGAGTAACAGTAGCTAATTCAGTTACCTTACATAAACCATTAGAAAATATTGGAGCAACGCTTATTAAAGAAGCTGCCCAAAGAACAGTTAAAGATGCAGGTGATGGTACAACCACTGCTACTATACTAGCAAAAGCTATATTAGACAATGCTAGTGAAATGTCAGAACATGCATCGTTAAGAGATATTAAAGACGGGATTAACAAAGGAGTTGAGAACGTAGTTAATTATCTTAACAAGAAAAGAAAAAAGGTTAAAGGTAGAAAGATAGATCAAGTAGCTACAATATCTGCTAACAACGATAAAGAGCTAGGTAAGATAATAGGTGAAGCATTTAAGTTAGTAAATGAAACTGGTATAGTGATGATGGAAACTAACGAACAACCAGAGACTATTGTTGAGTTGATAGAAGGAGTTCAATACGATCAAGCATTAAAAAATAATCATTTTATAACAAACAAGGAAAAAGGGACATCAGAGCTAGATAACCCTTTAGTATTAATAGTAGAGTCACAAATACCAAATGTAAGAAAAATACAAGCGGTATTAGAGCATATTATTAAAACTGGTAAAAGTTTGTTAATTATTGCTGATGTTGATCCACAGGTAGTTTCTGCGCTAGCCATGAACAAGGTGAAGGGTAATATAAAGGTCAACATCATAGATGCACCAGTGTACGGTATGAATAAGAAAGATACACTAAGTGATTTATGCTCTGTAACTGGTGCAACCCTTATTAATGAAGATCTGGGAGATGATATGGATCTTATACAACCCGAACACTTAGGTACGTGTACAAAGTCTATAACTAACCATGAGGAAACTATTTTACAAGTTGACTTATCTGATAAACCAGATGTTGATGAAACTGTAAAAATGTTAGAAACTCAAATTAAAGATACTAAAAATCCTAATATAGTAGTTAGACTAGAAAAAAGATTAGCTAAACTAAAAGCTAAAGTAGCAACTGTAAAAGTTGGGGCTAACTCAGAGGTTGAATTAAAAGAAAAGAGAGATAGGGTTGAAGATGCTATTTGTGCTACAAAAGCCGCGATCAAAGAAGGTATAGTGCCAGGAGGTGGTATAGCTTTACTGAACGCTTCACAAAAGCTAAATCCAACATCACTAGGTGAAGAGATATTGTATAAAGCAATACAAAAGCCTTATGAGTTGATATTAAAAAACGCTGGCGTAGAAGATTATCAAACTCCAGAAGTAGAAGGACAAGGACTAGATGTGGTTACAGGAAATACGGTTGATATGGTAAAAGCCGGAATTATAGATCCTTTGTTAGTTACTAAAAGTGCACTGATGAACGCGGCTTCAGTAGCTACAACTATATTGTCCACTGATTGTGTAATTAATAACATACGAGCATGAAAGCGATAGGTAAGTATATAGTTATTAAACCAATCAAGGAGGTTGATACAAAGACAAAAGGCGGTTTAATACTAGCTGAGTCACAAAGAGAAGATGTAAGATACAGGCGTGCTGAGGTTGTAAATCCTGGTACTGATGTTAAAGCTCTAAAAAAAGGAGATGAAGTATACTATGATAAAGCGGCTGGCTTTAAAATAGAGATTAAAAAAGAAGAGTATAAAGTTATTAAAGAGTTTGATGTAGTAGTAGTGTTATGAGATTACACTCTTCAGATCTTAAAGAACTTAAAATATTTAAGCACTACAGGATAGTGCGAAAGTGGGCATGTAAAACTAACAATCTTAATGATGCAGATCTAGAGCTTCTAATATACTTAGAGGCTATTGATCTTTTTACAAAAGATGATTTTAAAAAAGGTACATATTCTTATAGCTGGGACAATAGGCGCTGGAACAGATTATTGAAACAAGGGTGGATTACAGTGTGGAGGAGAAGAAACCGCACGACCCAAAAATATCATATATATAAAGTTTCTCAAAAGTGTAAACAGCTAACAAGTAGAATGTATCGCATAATATTAGGTGAGGAAGATATGCCTACTAATAAATTTGAAAACAGTGGTAGATATAGCTTCACTGTTATGAAAACAGCTATACAAAACGTTAATAAAGATAAAACAAGATAACATGGCTTACAAACAACCATATAAACAAGTTGCTAATAATGATGGAGCTTCAGAACCTATAACAGCTGCTGTATTAGGCGCTTTGAAATTAGGCAAGGTTTTACTTACAGGAGCTAAAGCAGCTAAAGGAGCTGGTGCTGTTGCTAAAGGAGTTAAAGCAGGTAAATTAGCTACAAAAGCTGCTAAAATAACAACTAAAGCAAACAAAATAGGAAAGGCAACTAACAAGGGTATAAGACTTGCTAAAAAAGCTGAGAAAGTAGCTACAAGATCTAAAAATGTTTTTGAAAAAGGTTCTAATGCTATGGAGAAAGCATCTAATTTTAATAAAAAAATTAATAATATAAATAGCACAATTACAAAAGTAGAAGATGGAACTACAAAAATTCAAAAGGGTTATAACGAAAAAATCTCTAATTTAGCTAAAAACTTAGGTACAGATTCTGATAAAGTAGATCAGTTCGTTAAAAAATCAGCTTCTAATTTAGGTGAGAATATTGTTTCTAAAATCAAACCTAGTGAAAAAGAAAACGTTAGTCCTAACACTAGTGAAAAAACAACTATAATAAACACGCCATCAGTTGAAACTAAAGAGCCAGAATTATCTGGTTACGGTAACCCTCAAGGACCATCTTTAGGAGAAGGGTATAGCAATCCATCAAGCGTATCAAAATCTGATCAAGCTGTAAATGCTATAACTCCTAAAAAAAATGATTTTATCTCCAACTTTCACGCACCTGTAACTATTAAAGGCGTAACATTCGATGCTGGTGATGCTGTTAGAGCTGGTAGACTTCTATACAATGTTATTAAAGATAAAAATACAGAAAAAAGAGCTTTGAATTCTTTGTTAGCCCCTGAGGAATTACCTAAAATAAAGAAATTAAAAAATATAGAATCTGAATCAGATAAAAGACAATCTTTACCTAAAGCAACGGTAGCTAACGCTAGTATGCCTAATAAAAGCAATAAAATAAGTATTGAAAAAATAAAAGGGAAAGATTATAAAGTTGTTGATAATCTTGATGGATTAGGTATGCCAGAAATACCATCCCTAGTGAAAAAAGATAAAAATCCAACATCTAGATCTAGCTCTATAAACACCACTAGTTACGTGGATACTAAAAAAGACAATTTAATTTTAAATTCAAAAGGCCCACTTTCTAGAACAAATAATAAAACTTCTAAGAAGTTAAAAAGAAAATTTAAAAAAGATAAAAATTTAATAGCTGGTAAAAGCTAAAACAACATTAACACTTTAAAAAAATAAAAATGCCAAGTTACGGAGAGAAACAAAAGCCAGCAGGTAAAGTATTAAACACTGCTAAACCTATTGTAGGTACAAGAGTAATGATGAGTAATAACAGTACTATTAAACCAACGTTAGGTGGTATTAGCAACTGCAAATACAAAGGCAACGCAGTTATTAATGCTCAGAAATAATGTTCAGTGATATAAAGCTCTACGTATTAAATGCTATATCATTTAGTATTACGATGATGGATTGGATAGAACCTATTTTAAAAATACTATTATTAGTTGTTACAATAGGTTATACAGTCCACAAATGGTTAAATTTAAAAAGAAAAAAGAAATGAATAACGATATAGTTGATCAACAGACAAGACAAAGTCTTCAAAATATGAAAAACAATAGAGCTATAGAGGAAAGCAAGCCTGATCCAAACTTGGCTCCAGCACCAAACACTGTTCCAGATCCAAATATGAACGCAGATTCAAATATGAACGCAGATCCAAATATAGCACAAGATCCAAATACGCTTCCAAATGCTACTACAAATCCATATTCAAATGGAACTGGTTCTGCTAGACCTGTTTTTGGAGAACCAACACAAGATGCTTTAGGACAAGTTAGACAAGGTGTTGCTATGAAAAAAGTACTGTTTAAAAAGTGAAGAATATAAGTGATCATGTTTCTTATAAAGAAGCAATAAGATCTATAACAGCTAAAAGATTAGGTATAGATAATTCACCTACTAAAGAGCATGCTATTAATATGCAGATTTTAGCAGAAAAAATATTTGAGCCACTTAGAAATCACGTAGGCAAGCCAATATGTATTAATAGTATGTATAGATCAGAAGCTTTAAATAAAGCTGTAGGTGGAAGTATGACTTCACAACATTGTAAGGGCCAAGCTATGGATATTGATGATAAATATGGTCATGCTACTAATGCTGAAATGTTTGAATTTATAAGAGATAACTTAAGTTTTGATCAAATGATATGGGAGTTCGGTGACAGTGAAAACCCTGATTGGATACATATTAGTTATGTGTCAGAAGAAAAGAATAGAAACAAAATGCTAAGAGCATATAAGAATAGAGGTAGAACTGCTTACGAAATCATAAAATGAGAATAAATCAAAGCACTGAGTTTAAGATAGATCTTAAGACTGTAATCGGTATAATAATGTTCACTTCTTCCTTAGTTGGAATGTATTATACTTTACAAGATGATATTGAAGACGCTAAGAAAATGCCTGAAGCTGTAATAGATAGAATAGAATATGATCTAAAACAAGACTGGCACACTGATCATATAAATAGATTAGAACGTGAAGTTGAAGAATTAAGAGATTGGTGTAGACAAATAGATAAACAATTGACAAATGGCAACAAAAAGAGGTAAATCAAAAAAGAAAAATCCTTGCTGGAAAGGTTATACAGCTATGGGGGATGATGGGCAGATAGTCATGAAGAAAAAAGGTGATAAAATGGTACCTGCTTGTAGACCAATTAAAGGTAAGAAATAATGGATGACGCTAGCTACGAAAAGTCAAACCGCAAAATGCGAGCTAAGCACACTAAAGAAACTGGTAAAGTTTTAGGTAAAAGACAAACTAGTGGAAAAGGTAAGCGTAGAGTATCTTTCGCTTGTAGATTTGCTGGTATGAAAGGACCTATGAAAAAGCCAAACGGTGAACCTACTAGAAAAGCTAGAGCTTTAAAAAAATGGGGTTTTGGAAGTGTTGAAGCAGCTAGAAAGTTTTGCAATGCTAACAAAGAAAAAAAATGAAATCAATAGGTTTAGGAGATAGTATAGAAAAGTTTACAAAGGCAACAGGTATAAAAAGAGTTGTAGATTTAATACCAGGTGGTTGTGGTTGTGATGAACGCAAACAATGGTTCAATAAGAATTTTCCATATAACATGAATAAATAAAAACAAATTATGAATAAAATTAAAGAAATTGTAAACCATCCTTTATCTAAAGCTGTCACTTGCGGAATAGCTGGAGCTGTATTATTACTAGAAGGTCATTCGCTTTATTCTGGTATTTTATTTGGTTTAGGTCTTAGAGAAATGTTATTAGCATTTAAAGCAGATTAAATGAGTTTTAAATTAAACAATAAGCCTTACGATAGAGATGATATGAACATACCTGTTTATCGTAAAGATTTAAAAGATGGTTCTGCAGGTAAATCTAATCACACCGGTATAGTAGTTGATATAAATGCTGGTCCAAAAATGGAAGAAGCAGTTATAGCTCATGAAACTGTTCACCAACACCAACAGAGAAATGGTGAACTAGATTATGACAATGAAAACTTTTACTGGAAAGGAAAAACATACCCAAGAAAAAATTTAAATGAACACAATAAAAACTTACCTTGGGAAGTAGAAGCCTACGAAAAAAGTGATAAGATATTAGCTAATAAAGATAAAGATATGAATAAGAAATTCAAACTAGAAGGACATAGAGGTAACAACTCACCGTTTAAGAACTTAACAGATAAAAAACTTATAGGTAGTCAAAATGATGGAGCATCTATAGATAACCCAAAAAAAGGTAAAACAGTTAATGATTTAAACAAAAGTGTTAAGTACGACTTGTACAAAGAAGGCACTGGCGGTAATAGAAACGTTACTCAACAAGAAATTAAAATAATGAGTAAAGATAAAGATTTTATGAATTATGTGTCTAAAAGAGATAGCGATCAAAAATCTAAACCTTACCAAGCTACAAAGTGAAAAGAAAAAAATTTAAAGATAGTAAGATAGGTGCTTTTCTAAAAAATAAAGCTCCTCAAATTCTTAATACTATTGGAGAGGTCTTGCCTGACAAAGGTGGTCTTGGAATAGTAAAAAACCTTATATCAAGTGATTCTAGTATTGGGCCAGAAGATAAAGAAATGGCTTTAAAAATATTAGAACAAGAAATTGCTGAAATGGATAACATATCAAGAAGATGGGAAAGCGATATGAAAAGTGATTCATGGCTTAGTAAAAATACAAGACCTATGACACTTATTTTCTTAACTTTAGCAATGACAATATTTATAGTATTAGATTCTACGATGCTATTAGAAATTAAAACAGGTTGGGTTTCATTATTAGAAGCTTTACTTATAACAGTATATGTAGCATACTTTGGATCTAGAGGTGCTGAAAAAATTACAAAAATAAAAAAATAAATAAAATGGCATTAACACAATATAATAATTGGGAACCTACTTTAGATGCTGTAAGTGGTAATATGGCTAGAGAACCTAGAGTATTTTCTCATGATGCTTTTGCTATAGTTCAAGGAGCTATAAACTATAGTGCTTCAGATAAAGGTATAACCATAACAAATGGTGGAAGTGGTTACAGTGTTGGAGATACATTAACAGAGGCTGCTGCTGGTGGTGGAAGTGGATTAGTTTTAAAGGTTTTAAAAGAAACTGGTGGCGTTGTAACTGATTTTGAGTTTTCTGAACTTACACTTAATAACACTACATCAGCTGGTTCAGGTTATTCCATAGGGGAAGCTTTAACTTTTACTGGTGGAGATGATAACTTTACAGCTACAGTAAGTAATATAGATATACCTAACACTCAAAAAAGAGGTTGTTGTGTTTATATAGGCGCTTCTGCAGGTATCACTAGTTTATCTGTAACAATGGAATCAGGTAGAACTGCTGTTTTTCAAACATTATCTGCTGGTAGTATTCTACCTATACTTGTTAAACGAGTTAATACAGCTATAACAGGTAATGATGTAATCGCTTTATTTTAAGGTTATGGCAGGTATTATTGGAATTGGAATGGGTGCTCAACACGAGCCTATACTACTAGATGGCGGTGGATTAGGCCCTGGATCATGGGATATTAGAACTGAGCAAGGTATTGGACCTGCAGCATTAATAGGATTAGAAAACCCATCTACTCTAGGTGGAGATCCAATGGTAATACAAGCTTTATAAAATAAAAAGAAATGGCAACTAAATTTTCACAATTTACAGCAGGTGCTACTACCGCAAATACGCTTGTAGTAGGCTTTGACTCAAATTTAAATACAAATAACAAGTATACTTTAGGACAGTTAGCAACTGGTTTATCTGATTTTATACCTAGCTTTTATACAGGTGACGGTACTATAACTTCTGATCAAAGAAGAACAGTAACAATTGGTGGAACATCTGGTTTATTGTTTACTGGTGGACCTGGTGGTAGTTTTTCAGCAACTAAAGTTTCATCAACATATCCATATACAGCTGTAATAACATCTACTACACCTATAACCACTGGGATGAGTATTAGTGGTCAGCCTGGTGTAATAACCTCTGTTACTTCTTCAGGTAATGACTATACTATACAAAATAGTGCTGCTTTTAATGGTATTCCACCTACAAACTTAACAATACTATACAGTAATAGTGTTACAATTGGTGACAAAGCAGGCTTAGGTGGTATTGGATGGAAAATAACACCAGGTGTTGGTGGTGCTTCTGCTGGTATGACTATAGCAGATACCAATGGTCAAAACATAATATTTAAATATGCTAATGGCAATAACCCCATTCAAAGAACTAAAGTTGTATCTATTGGTGAGCAGATGGCAAGCGATGTTCTTAATGGTAAAGCTACATTAGCTGTAAACCAGCCTAATAATTATTGGAATAACGCGCCTTGGTTAAACCAAAATAACACAGATACTAGTACAATATGGTCGTGGGCTGGTGGAAATAAAAACAATGCTACTTTAATAGGTAAATTTGGAGATGCTGATGGAAGTGGTGATCCTGATCCTGGAAGTGATGATGATAAGATAATACAATGTATGGCTTGGCCTGGTACTACCGCTAACAGTCGTCTTCAAAGAATATTTGCAGCATCAACAAGTGGTTTAGTTGAAATAGGTAGCGCTTCCAATGGAGCTACGTATAAAGCTGCCACAAACTTAAAAGTAAATGGTCAAGCATACTCAGTTTTAAAAACTGGTATTACAGATTTAACTTTTAATTGGAATGATAGTAATATTCAGTCTTCAACATTAGCTGCTAGTACACCAACATTTACAGCATCAAACCCTAAAGCTGGTGCAACTTATATTTTAACACTAGCACAAACAGGTGCAGTTACTGCTACTTGGACAGGTGTAAAATGGCCAGGTGACGTAGCACCAGTATTAAGCGGTGCTAATAAAACAGATGTAATAACTTTAATATGCTACGATGAAGCTGCTAACTCTGGCGCTGGTGCATATTACGGTTCTTTTACATTAAACTTTACAACATAATATAACATGTTTCCTTATCCTTTTAGTTTTGTTTCACCCCAAGCGTCTGGGTTAAGTTTAGTAGACAATAACTTTAGTATGCAGTTTAATTCTGCTGATCAAACAGGATTTGTCACTAATCATACTCCTTACAGTGTAACAGCTGCTACAGCTACGTATTCAGCTAGCTTTTGGATGTACGTTCCTGCCGCGGGCGATAGTAATGCTTACGCTGAGCCAGGTAGTGGTGTTGATTACTCTAGCTACTTTGTTATAGTTAGTAGTCCTTCTAACCAGGGTACATCAGGATTTGTAGCTATAGTAAGACGTAATAGATTAAATGTAGGTCCGAATTACCCTTGGCAAACTAAAATGGGTTGTTACGGTTATACATCAGACACTGGAGGAACTATTGGTAACAAAACAGGCGCTGATCTTCCTTTAGGAGCTTGGTATCATTTTGTAGTAACATTTGAAGGGAGAACATCTAGGGGAGGTAATAGAGATAAAACTTGTTTTTATTTAAACGGAGACCCAACACCTTATTTAGAAGTCTATAACGTTTCAAACATTTTGTACCCAATGAGGGCTATAGGAGAAGGCTTTACTACTAGTACTGGTTACACTAGTGTAAATGGTGATTTAGACGAAGTGGCTTTGTTTGATTACATATTAACAGTTGATGACATAAAAGCAATATACGACGCTACAAACGACAATACTGGTAAAACAGCTGACTTAAATTCAATGGCAACTCCTCCGGTTGCATGGTATAGAATGGGAGATTAATTATGGGAACAAATTATATTGCACCAACGTGGCGAATGCCTGAAAACAATAATCAGAGTAAGTTTGATAACTATAGTTTAGATTTTAACGGAACAGATGAGCTTATAGATTTAGGAAGCGATACAAGTTTAAACATAGGTGGGGATTTAACTATTTCAGCTTGGGTTTATGTTGATGCACATAAAAATTTTAATTTTATAATAAGTAAATTTACTGACGCAAGCAATAGAAATTATGAACTATATGTAAGAAATGAAGCAAATGTAACTTTTGTTTCAAATTCAGATTCAACAAATAGCACAACAACTATACCAATAAATACTTGGACGCATGTAGCTGTTACAGTTCAAAGTGGTGTTACTAATGGAACAAAATTTTATTTTAATGGAACATTAGATACCACAACAGGTACAACAACTGTTGTAAGTCAAACAAACGCAACAACGATAGGAAGACGTTCAACTGGTTCATATAATTTTAATGGAAAAATAAGTAACGTTTCTATATTTGACTACACACTTTCTGAAAGTCAAATAAAATATTTATATAACAATAACGCTGGTGGATCTACACCTAACCCACAAAATCCTATGGCTATTACAGGTTCTAAGCCTGTAGCTTATTATGATTTAGGTGGTAATTCAAATCCAACCTCAAACTCTGGTTATCCTAATTTATCTAATGAAAATGGAAGTGTAATTTATAATAACCCACCTTTTCAATCTGGAATTCCATACAATTTAAATCAGCATATAGCTTTAAATCAAGCTTTTTCTTATCCAAACGGTTTTACGATTAGTTTTTGGATTAAGCCTTATATTGCATACGGCACTTGGGGGAGCACTTTTCTATTTCACAACACAAGCACTGACAGCATACAAAGAATACTTATAAATAATGATGCTAATGGTAGAATGTATTTTAGGGTTAACGATCAGTCTATAGGTAATACTAAACCACGTGAACAAGGCGATAGTCAATATGGATCTAATTTTCAATCTGGAAAGTGGTATCATATTGTTTGTGTTTACGATCCAAATGCTGCTTTTGTAAACACTAAACAAAAGGCTAACTTTGGTAGAATAATGGTTTCTAGTTGTGATTTTGGAATGGTAGATCCATCCACTGGAAACTCTTATAATTATGTATACTACACCGCTGGAGATGGTACTATAAGTCCAGCTCTTAACTTAACCACTGAAAACGCTGTTTTAGGTGCAGATGCTTTAGACTTGACAAAGAAAGATCCTTCAGTACAATGGTCTAATTTTGCTTTTTTTGATACTGCTTTACCTAACACAGGTGCTCAATCAGTTGATTCACTATACAACAACGGAACTCCACCAGATTTAAGCTCATATGACAACTTGAAAGTTTGGTATCCAATGAACTCTAGTACTAGTACTTGGAATGGAAGTGATTGGGAAATAGGTGAAGCTCAAGCTAACTATTCTAGTGCTTTAGATTTTGATGGGCAGAACGACTACATGACTTTTAGTAATTTTAATTCGTTAGCTGGACTTAATACATTTAGCATTTCATTTTGGGCTAATTTTAATACTGTTGCTTTAAATGACACTTTATTAATGCATAACGTCCTTTCAGGTATTAGAGTTTTCACGGAAAATCTTAAAATGACTTTTAAATGGGTGTCTTCAGATGGTACAAACGTGATTGTTAAATCTGATAATATTGTTCCAGCTAACTCTTGGAAACACTATGCTTGTGCTTATGACAATACAGATTTTAAACTATATGAAAACGGTGTTTTAGTAAAAACAACTAATCAACCGTCAAAAACATATAAAAGTACTCCAAATGAAAACTTATTAATTGGTAAATATTGGTATGGTTTAAGTAGCCTTTTCGATGGTTTACTTTCAAATTTATCTGTTTTCAACACCGCGTTAGACGCTTCTGCTATATCTACACTTTACAATAACGGTACACCTGAAACAAGTATTTCTGGAACACCAGAGAACTGGTGGAAGTTAAATAATCTAACTACAGGTATACAAGATAGTGCTGGTAGTAACAACGGAACCAACAATGGAGCTACTGTTGAAAATATTCAAGTTTCAACACTAAACGGTGTTAGCGTAAACATGAATACAAGTAATTTAGTTCCAACTGATCTATTTAGAGATACAGCTTTTAGCAACTATAGCGTTAGGCTAGATGGTGCTACTAATTACTTAGATGCTGACGTCTCATTAGGTAATTTATTAGGTGATGATTACTCAGGAGCTATATCTTTCTCTGGTTGGATCAAATGTAGTAATTTACTAGATCAACAAGGTATTTTTTCTATATGCAAAGAAAATAGCTCTGGCCAGGAATTTAGTATATTTATAGATTACACTGGAACAACACCATACCTTTACATAGATGTTGACGGATATGGTGATAGTGAAACCGCTGCTAACGTTGGTTTGGTTCAAGGAGAATGGGCTCATATAGTTTGGGTTTATCAACAAAGTGATAGTACTTCTGATGTGTATGTTAACGGTGTGTTAACAAGCATTGCTCAAACAGTTTTTAGGAGTCCAGATTTGAATAGTAAAAAAACCTTTTTAGGTAATTACTATAGTTCTAGTTCACCTAAACCATTTAATGGTGAAATTTCAAATTTTGCTGTTTGGAACCAAAAGCTTACTTCTGACAATGTTAACGAACTATATAATAAAGCAATACCTCAAGACATTTCTAGCTTTAGTCCAGCACCTATAAGATGGTGGCCTATGGATGGATCTAATATATATTATAATGGAAGTGAAATAGTTACTAGAGAACTTAAAAACAACAACTCTGCTACAGGTGTAAATACAGCTACCTCAGACATAGTAGGAGAAGCACCTGGCTCTGAAGCTAACGGTACGGGAAGTAATATTACAATAACTAATTTAAAAGGTGATATGGCTAACAGTATAAATAATTCAATTAGTATTAATATGGCTGATTATGCTAGCGGAACAAACCCAGCAAACTCAGGCAGATCAACAAATGTACCTTAAACAAGTAAAATGACAACATATATAGTAATAGATATAGATACGCAGACTAAGTTAATCGATTTCAGTCAGATAAATACTACGAGTTCGCAAACTATGAGAAGAAACGTAGCTAATACACAAGCACTTTTATCTTATGAAGTTGAACCTAGTTTTATAACTAACGGTAGAGTAGTACCGTTGCAAACTTTAAATCATGAACAAGCTTTAGCTTTATTGGCTACTCCAGAATGGACACAACCAGAACCTTAATAAATAACAATTAAATTAAATTAAATGAAAATCAAAGAAGAACAATTAAATAAAATCAAAGAGCAACAAAAAGAATTAACTAGGTTACTACATGAAATAGGTGTAGTTGAAGCTACTAAACATAGTTATTTACACCATATAGCTGAAATAAATAAAAACGTAGAAGAGTTTAAAAATGAACTTGAGAAAGAGTACGGTGCTGTAAATATAAACTTAGAAGACGGTACTTACACAGCAATAGATAAAGAAGAGTTAGAGGAGAGTAATGTCTAGTATAATTAGAAAAATTAGTATAGGTTCTGATTATAAAAATGAAGCAATGCATTACTCTGTTGGTCAAGAAGTTTATGGTGGTCACACTATATGTAACATACTTAGCAACGAAAAAAGTGGTGAATATTCTATTTATATAAAAAAGAATAACGAAGTACTTCCGTGGAAAAGATTTAATAGTCAAATGGCTATAGCTGTAGAATTTGATCTTAAGTATTGATGAAAAGCCTATACCAGTTCTTAGTAAAGCCATACTTTGACAGATACGATAATACTAGATATATTGATGGCAAAGAATTAATTATAAATACTAGTATTGAAGATCACCAATTTGTAAGCAAAAAAGCCACTGTTGTTTCTACTCCAGCTGCTTTTGATACAGATATTAGACCTGGTGATATAGTTTATGTTCACCATAATATTTTTAGAAGATATTATGATATGAAAGGTAGAGAAAAAAACTCATCAACTTTTTTTAAAGATGAACTATACTTTTGTAATTTAGACCAGGTTTATATGTATAATCTAAAAACACATTTAGATTATTGCTTTGTAAAACCTATATTAAATAAATCAACTCTAACAGTAGATAAGGAAAAAGAACACTTTGGCATACTAAGATATTCCAATAAGTCTTTAGAGGCTGTAGGATTAAAACCTGGAGCACTTGTTATATTTACACCTAACTCAGAGTTTGAATTTATTGTAGAAGGCGAACGCCTTTATTGTATGAAATCTAATGATATAGCCGTAACCCATGAACACGAAGGAAACGAAGAAGAGAATAATCCAAGCTGGGCAAAAAGCAGTTGAAGAGTTAATAAAAGTAGCTAAAGAAAAAATAGTGGATTCAGATGATGATGTTTCAGCTGATAGATTAAAAAATGCTGCTGCTACTAAAAAATTAGCTATATTCGATGCTTTTGAAATATTGACAAGAATACAGCAAGAAGAAGAGATGTTAAGTGAAAAACCTAAAGATAAAAAAGAAGAAAGATCTTTTAGGGGTTTTGCAGAAGGGCGTAGCAAGTGAGTTACGAACAAAACTTAGTACAAGAAATAAAAGACTATATAAATCCTAAGATACTTAAAAAACAAAACAGGTATAAAAAGTGGGAGTATGGTTATAATGCAGATTATGATTTTATAGTAATTAGTAAAACTGGACAAATTGGACAGATCATTGAAATTCAAAATCTCAGGATTGCTTTACCAGCAATCGATAAACCGTTTAAACGAAGCGAAAAGCAAAAGGAACAATATTGGGAAAAACAAGAATACCCAAAAGAATTAGCTAGAATAAAAAGCAGATTTGATTGGGATGAATATCCTAATGACTTCAAAGAAAAATGGTACGATTATATAGATGAAGAATTTAAGTATAGATCAGATGGTCACTGGTTTTTTAATAACGGTGTGCCTACTTACATCACTGGTACTCATTACATGTATTTGCAGTGGTCAAAAATCGATGTCGGAGCACCAGATTATAGAGAAGCAAACAGACTCTTCTTTATATTTTGGGAAGCCTGTAAGGCTGATAACAGATGCTATGGAATGTGTTATCTTAAAAACAGACGGTCTGGTTTCTCCTTTATGTCATCGGCAGAGCTTGTTAACCAGGCAACTATATCTTCAGATGCCAGATTCGGTATCTTATCAAAATCTGGAGCAGATGCTAAAAAAATGTTCACAGATAAAGTTGTACCAATATCCGTTAACTATCCGTTTTTCTTTAAACCAATCCAAGACGGTATGGACCGTCCAAAAACCGAACTCGCATATAGGGTGCCTGCTTCGAAGCTTACTCGAAGAAAACTCGAGTCCAATGAGAAGCTTAGAGAACTGCAAGGATTAGACACTACAATTGATTGGAAGAATACAGGAGACAACTCTTATGATGGTGAAAAACTTAAACTACTAGCTCATGATGAAAGTGGTAAATGGGAAAGACCTGATAATATATTAAACAACTGGAGAGTTACAAAAACTACATTAAGACTAGGTCGTAGGATCGTAGGTAAATGTATGATGGGCTCAACTTCAAACGCTTTAGACAAAGGTGGGAACAACTTCAAAAAACTCTATTATAATTCAGACGTTACAAAACGAAATAGAAACGGACAAACATCTAGCGGACTCTATTCTCTTTTCATCCCTATGGAATGGAACTACGAAGGATTCATGGATACTTTTGGACTACCTGTATTCACTACGCCAGAAAATAAAACAATCGGAAGAGACGGTGTTGAAATTACAATCGGAGTAATTGAGCATTGGGATAATGAAGTAGATGGTCTCAAGTCTGATCAAGACAGTTTAAATGAATACTACAGACAATTTCCTAGGACAGAGGCCCACGCTTTTAGAGATGAGACTAAGAATAGTCTATTTAATCTAACTAGAATATACCAACAAATCGATTATAACGAAGAAGTTAATAACCTATCCGCAACTACAAAAGGTAGTTTTATGTGGAGTAACGGCATAAAGGATACAACAGTAGTTTTTGTACCTAACAAAGACGGTAGATTCGTAATATCTTGGGTTCCACCTAAAAACCTACAAAATAGAGTGATAATAAAAAATGGTATTAAGTATGCTGGTAATGAACATATAGGCGCTTTTGGTTGTGATAGTTATGATATTAGCGGCACTGTTGATGGTAAAGGCTCTAATGGATCATTACATGGGTTAACTAAGTTCAGCATGGAAGACGCACCGCCAAATCATTTTTTCTTAGAATATATAGCTAGACCTCAAACAGCCGAGATATTTTTTGAAGAAATACTAATGGCTTTAGTATTTTATGGTATGCCTATATTATGTGAGAATAACAAGCCTAGGTTCTTATATTATTTAAAACGAAGAGGTTATAGAGGTTTTAGTATCAATAGACCCGACAAGGTTTGGAACAAGTTGTCTACCACAGAAAAAGAAATAGGTGGTATACCTAACTCTAGTGAAGATATTAAGCAAGCTCATGCCGCTGCAATAGAAAGTTACATAGAAACATACGTGGGAGACTTAGATGGTAAGCTAGGAGATATGTATTTTCAAAAAACATTAGAAGATTGGGCGCAATTTGATATAAATAACAGAACTAAACACGATGCATCTATAAGCTCCGGTTTAGCTATTATGGCTTGTAACAAAAATAAATATAGACCTGTCGCGGAAAGAATTAAAAAGCGTATTGACTTTGGTATTAAAAGGTACAATAACGATGGAAGTTTATCACAAATAATAAAATAAATGCAAATACAAACTTATAATGGTAGTTCGTTTCCTGATCAGGTGGTACCTGAAGAGGTAAAGCAGAGTGTAGATTATGGTAGACAAGTAGGTAGAGCTATAGAAGGTGATTGGTTTAGTGGTACTAGAACAGGAGTCTCTGGTAGATATAACACTAATTACAATAATTTTAGAAACCTAAGACTATACGCTAGAGGTGAACAGTCTGTTCAAAAGTATAAAGACGAACTAGCTATTAATGGTGATCTATCTTATTTAAATTTAGACTGGAAACCAGTTCCTGTTATACCTAAATTTGTAGATATAGTTGTTAATGGTATGGACAGTAAAGTTTTTGAAGTTAAAGCTTTTGCTCAAGATCCAGAATCACTAAAAAAAAGAACTAAGTACGCAGAAGCTATAATGCGTGATATACAAGGTAAAGAGCTTATAGATAAAATTAAGCAAGTCACGAACATGGATATGTACTCTACTTCTAATCCAGAAGATTTGCCTCAAAATAGCGAAGAGTTAGGTATACACATGCAGCTTAGTTATAAACAGTCTATAGAAATAGCAGAAGAGGAAGCTATAAACAATACATTAACTTTCAACAAATATGAACTAACTAAAAGAAGGATAGCGCAAGACTTAGTTGTATTAGGTATTGGAGCTGTTAAAACTAGTTTTAATTTATCTGAAGGTGTGACTGTAGATTATGTTGACCCTGCTAACCTTGTTTATTCTTACACAGAAGATCCTAATTTTCAAGATATATGGTACGTAGGTGAAGTCAAGTACATTAGCTTAAGTGAAATTAAAAAAGAATTTCCTACATTAACAGAAGCTGAACTAGAAGAAATACAAAAATATCCAGGTAGCAAAAGTTACAACTACCAATTTAACGGTAGAAACGATGGTAACAGTATAGCAGTTCTTTATTTTGAATACAAAACTTATCAAGATCAAGTATTTAAAATTAAAGAAACACCAACTGGATTAGAAAAAGCATTAGAAAAGCCTGACACATTTAATCCTCCAAAAAGCGATAACTTTGAAAGAATATCTAGATCAATAGAAGTTGTTTATGAAGGAGCTAAAATACTAGGTCATGAAATGATGTTGAAGTGGAGTTTAGCTAGAAATATGGTGAGACCAGAGTCAAATCTAGTTAAAGTTAATATGAGTTACAATATATGCGCACCTAAAATGTATAAAGGACGTATAGAGTCTTTAGTTGGTCGCATGACAGGGTTTGCTGATATGATACAGCTAACACATTTGAAGTTACAGCAAGTGTTAGCTAGAGTAGTACCCGACGGTGTGTTTTTAGATGTAGATGGCTTAGCAGAGGTTGATTTAGGTAATGGAACTAATTATAACCCAGCCGAAGCATTAAACATGTATTTCCAAACTGGTAGTATACTAGGTAGATCAATGACTCAGGACGGTGGGGCTAACCCTGGTAAAGTTCCTATACAAGAATTACAAACTTCTTCTGGTGGAGCAAAAATGCAATCACTTATACAAACTTATCAGTACTATTTACAAATGATAAGAGATGTAACAGGATTAAACGAAGCTAGAGATGGTAGTTCTCCAGATCCTAATTCTCTTGTAGGTTTACAAAAACTTGCTGCAGCTAATTCAAATACAGCAACTAAACATATTGTCCAAGCTAGTTTATATTTATCCGCTAAGACTTGTGAGAATATAGCATTAAGAATATCTGACTCTTTAGAATATCCATTAACTAGAGAAGCTTTAAGATCTAGTATAAGCTCTTATAATGTAGGTACGTTAGAAGACATGTACGATTTAAACCTATTTGAGTTTGGTATATTTTTAGAACTAGTTCCAGATGAAGAGGAAAAAGCTCAGTTAGAACAGAATATTCAAATAGCTTTAAAAACTCAATCTATTAACTTAGAAGATGCTATAGAGATTAGACAAATAAACAACTTAAAACTAGCTAATCAAGTATTAAAAGTTAAAAGAAAAGAAAAAGCAGCGGCGGATCAAAAAGCGCAACAAGCTAATATCCAAGCTCAAGCTAATGCCAATGCTGAGGCTTCTGAACGAGCTGCTTTAGCTGAAATGCAGAAGCAACAAGCTTTGGCTCAAACAGAACTGCAAATAGAGCAGGGAAAGTCTCAGTTTGCTATTAAAAAACTAGAGCAAGAAGCCGCTATAAAAAGACAATTAATGGAGTTGCAGCATTCTTACGACATGGAATTAAAGCAAATGGAAGTAAATAGAATGGCTGAAAAAGAGAAGTTGATAGAAGATAGAAAAGATAAAAGAACTAGACAAGAAGGAACTCAACGAAGTCAATTAATAAACCAAAAACAAAACGATTTATTACCAACAGATTTCAACGACAACGAAGTTGTTGAGTAAAATTAACCAAACAATTATTAATTATTATATTATATTATGTCAGAAGAAATAAAAGAAACAGCAGGGGGCGAATTAACCCAAGGTGATTTTAAAATTAAAAAAAAGCCTAAGAAATTAATTACTAGAAATGAATCAATAAAAGTAGATTTATCTCAAAAAAAAGAGCCTGTAGAAGAATCAATTACTAAGGTTGATTTAAATACAGAAGAAAAAGTTGTAGAAAAAGAAAATCCTATATCTGAAATTGAGAAAACAGAAGAGGTTGAAGTTAAGGAAAGTAAATCTACACAACCTGAAATAAAAGAAGATAAAGTAAAAAGAATAGTAGAACTTCCAGAGGATTTAAATAAACTAGTAAAGTTTATGGAGGAAACTGGAGGTAGTGTTCAAGATTATGCTAGATTAAATAGGGATTATTCTAATGTTGACGAAAAAACATTATTAAGAGAATATTATAAAAATACTAAGCCGCATTTAAATATGGATGAGGTTGATTTCATAATGGAGGATAAATTCGATTATGATGAAGATATTGATGAAGAGCGAGACATCAAAAAAAAGAAACTCGCTATGAAAGAAGAAATTGCTAAGGCCAAAAACTTTTTAGAAGATACAAAAAGTAAATACTACGAAGAGATCAAGTTGAAATCTAACGTAACTGAGGATCAAAAAAAAGCTATGGACTTTTTCAATAGACACAATAAAGAACAAGAGACAAAAAATAAACAGCGAGAAGATTTTGTTAATAATACTAAAGAATATTTTTCTAAAGATTTCAAAGGTTTTGAGTTTAACTTAGGAGAAAAAAACTTTAAATATGGAATTAACAACGTTGACGAGGTGGTGCAAGAACATTCAGATTTACAAAACTTTGTTGGAAAGTTTCTAAACAAAGAAGGTAATATAACGAATCAAGAAGAGTACCACAAAGCCTTGTACGCTGCTAGAAACGCTGATACAATAGCTAAACATTTTTATGAACAAGGTAAAGCTGATGGAATTAAAAATATTGTTGATAAGTCAAAAAATATCGATACAGCTAACAGACCACAAAATAATGAAGATATTTTCATTAATGGTTTTAAGGTAAAAGCAGTTTCAGGTGTTGACAGTTCTAAATTGAGAATTAAAACAAAAAAATAAACTAAAAACTAAATAAAATGAGTTTATCTGGAGGGAGTTTCCCAGCGTCAATAGTGCCAGCGCAAAAGAAAATGGCACGATCAACAAACTTTCTAGAGTTTAATACTGGAGCAGGAAAAGACTTTGCTCAGCAATATCTACCTGAATTGTATGAAGCAGAAGTAGAAAGATACGGAAACAGAACATTATCTGGTTTCTTGAGAATGGTAGGAGCTGAAATGCCAATGACATCAGATCAAGTTATCTGGTCAGAGCAAAACAGACTACACGTTGCTTACAAAGGTTTAGCTGGTAACATTAGTGTAGCTGGTGCTCCAAATGTAGGTCAATTTACAATTCAACCTTCATTAACAGGAACAGGATTAGGTGGTGCAAACCAGACTAAACATGCTATCAGAGCTAATCAGACTATATTAATTTCTGATCAAGCTACTGGTTTAGTTACAGCTAAATTATTAGTTACATCTGTAACTGATACTGACGTTGTTTGTTCTTTATATGGTGGTGATGTATTACCTGGGTCTCTTGTAGGAACCGCGGATATCAACATATTTGTTTACGGTGCTGAGTTTAAAAAAGGTACTGATGGAATGGATGGTTCTATTGAGCCAAACTTCACTCAGTATGCTAACAGACCTGTAATCATTAAAGACAAGTACGAAATCAATGGTTCTGACACTGCTCAAATTGGGTGGGTTGAAGTAGCTACTGAAGATGGAACATCTGGATATCTATGGTATCTAAAAGCTGAATCTGAAACTAGATTACGTTTTGAAGATTATCTTGAAATGATGATGGTTGAAGGTGAAGATGCTAAAACTACTGCAGGTGGTGCTACTTATTTAAGTGGTCAAGGGTATGAAGGTACTCAAGGTATGTTTGCTGCTATTGAAGAAAGAGGTAATATTTATTCTGGATTTGCTGGTGCTGCTGCTCCTGGAGCTGGTGCATTAGGAGATTTCGATGAAATTCTTAAAAACTTAGATAAGCAAGGTGCTATTGAAGAAAACATGTTATTCTTATCAAGATCTACTGCTCTTGATTTTGACGATATGATTGCTGCTATGGCAGGTGGAGGTTATGCTTCTACTGCTTCTGCTTCTTATGGTTTATTCGATAACGAAGCTGAAATGGCATTGAACTTTGGTTTCTCTGGTTTTAGAAGAGGTTCTTATGACTTCTACAAAACTGATTGGAAATATCTAAATGATGCTTCTACTAGAGGATTAGATAAGGCGATTGACGGTGTTTTAGTTCCTGCTGGAACTTCAACAGTGTACGATCAAATGTTAGGATCTAATATTAGAAGACCTTTCTTACATGTAAGATATAGAGCTTCTGAAACTGAAGATAGAAGATTCAAAAACTGGATCACAGGTTCAGTAGGTGGAGCTTATACTTCTTCTTTAGATGCAATGCAAGTACACTTTTTATCTGAAAGATGTTTAGTAACTCAAGCTGCTAATAACTTCGTGTTATTTAAAGGAGCTTAATTAATTATTAACATTTAAAAAAATAAGAAAATGGGATATGTAAAATTACCAAAAGCTAGTGGATATGATTTACTACCAGCTGAAAACATAGGCGCTTTAAAATTCACAACACCAGACTTAGTAGTAAGTTATGTACCTTCAGGTACAGTTACTATTGCTGCTAGTTCAGCTTTTGAACAAGCTGATGTTGCTAAAATTTTAGATGCTGTTGATAAAATAAATGGTGCTTCTGGACCATCTATTGCTCCAGCTGCTTTAAGTCAAAAAGTTACAGGAACAACTGTATCTTAATAAAACAATAATAAGATCCCGCTTCGGCGGGGTCTTTTTTAAATTATTATATTATATTATATTATGGAAAAAACAAAAAAAGCTCCTGCTCCCAAGCAAGAGGTTAAAAAAGACACTTGGGAATATAAAGATAGAAATTATTATTTATTAAATAATAAAAACCCATTAACTTATACTTTACCTAGTAAGCATAATTCTAAATATCCTTTAGTGTGTTTTGATCCAGAGAAAGGTTATGAAAGAGAATTAAGATATGCTACTAATCAAAAATCTATTTTTGTAGATGAACAAAAAGGTCAAGTAACTTTAAAACATATTGTTTTTGAAAATGGACATTTGTATGTTCCAAAAGAAAAAAGAAATTTGCAAGAGTTTTTATACAAACATCCACATAATCAATTGATATTTGCAGAACACGATGCTGTTGAAGTAGCTACAGACGAAGTTGAAGATTTACAACTAGAAGTATTAGCTATGAATGCCGCTTTAGAAATGGATGTTGATTTCATGGAAGCTATAATGAGAGTTGAATTAGGTTCTTCAGTAAGTAAAATGAGTACTAAAGAATTAAAAAGAGATACTTTATTGTTTGCTAGAAGAAATCCAGCTTTATTTATAGAATTAGCTAATGATGAGAATGTTCAACTTAGAAATTTCGCTATTATCGCAACTGAAAACAATATCATTAAACTATCTGGTGATAATAGAACTTTCACTTGGGCTAGTAATGGTAGAAAATTGATGAACGTGCCTTTTGATGAAAACCCATATTCAGCTATGGCTGCTTGGTTTAAAACAGATGAAGGACTTGAAGTTTATAAATCTATAGATAAAAAACTAAAATAACATGTAACAGTAATATAGGGTTCGTTTACTCGAGCCCTATATACTAAAATAAATAAAACAAAATGGCTATAAACGTAAACAAAGTATATAAGTCTGTACTTGTAGTACTACAACAAGAAAAAAGAGGTGTGTTAACACCTACTGAGTTTAATAAAATTGCAACTCAGTCCCAGCAGGAGATATTCACAGATTACTTTGATGAGTTGAACCAGCTGTTAAGACAACCACAAACTAGTTTAGCATATGCGGATAGATACGCCATGCTAGATGAAAAGATATCATTATTTAAGAGAACAGATGAGCTTTCAACAAACGCTAGTTCTAATTTATCTATAAGTAATGTTCAAGAACTTGGTTCTGTTGTTTATTTTGAAACACCAACTAGTGATGGGAGAGAAGTTCAAAGAATACAAAAATATGAAGTTTATACTACTAATCAATCTCCTCTTACGGCGCCTACAAAATTCTACCCTGTCTACACTTATGAAAATAATGTAATACAATTGTATCCAACGTCTATTGGTGCTGCTAGTAACAATGTTCAAGTCAATTATTTAAAATACCCTGATGATATAAAATGGGGTTTTACTATTGATACAGAACTTGGTAATTACATCTATAACCCTAATGACTCTGTGAACCCAGAGATACATGAGTCAGATCAACCATTGTTGATAGATAAAATACTAGGTTACGCTGGTGTTATGACTAGAGACCAACTAGCGTTGCAAATGGCTGCTAGTAAAGAACAACAAATAGACATTGAAGGACAAAAATAAAAAACTATGGCAACAACAACTTTATCAAACGCTTTTATATCGCTCAATGATGTGATAAATAACTTTTTAATTTCATATACTGGACCTGGAAAGTTAATACCGGATGCTATAAGAACAGAAGTAATATTTCACGCTCGTAGATGTTTACAGGAGTTTGCTTATGAAACCTTGAAGAGTCAATTTACAGAAGGTCCAACAGCTGTTACAGCTTTAACAGCTGTTAATTTACCACAAGATTTTGTAGCTGTTATATCTATATTAAACACTGGTTTTGGAGTTACTCCTCTAACAGAAGCCAATGCTTCACCTCCAGCAAGTGGTGAATACTATATAGACTATCCTAATAAAACTATAGAATACGGTGACACTGGTGACGTTACATTAACGTATTTATCCAACGCTCTTACAACAGATGAAAGTGCGGCTATACCTAAACTAGCAGAAGAGGCGTTATATTCATGTATGGTTTATTCTATATTAGCTAATAGAGAAAAAACAAGACCAGATGTACTACAAAGATTACTTATAGAAAAAACTGACAAACTAGAAAGAGCAAAATCAAGACTGGTATTTACTAACTTCGATTAAAATTAAAACATGGCTATTAATGTAAACACGGTATATACAACTGTATTGAGTATTCTTAATAAAGAACAACGTGGTTATTTAACACCGTATGAATTCAATCAAGCTGCAACTCAAGTTCAACTAGATATATTTGAAAAGTATTTTGTTGACATGGATAATCAATTAAGAATACCTCAGAATAATTTTGACTACAGTAATGAGAAGATTAATCTAGATGATGAAATATCAAACTTTAAGTGTTTAGGTGAATGTGTTTATGATTCAACTAATTTACATTTTGACTTACCAGTTACTGATACATTCACAAGTAAAACAATAGTGTTTAATGACAAACCAACTTCAAGTGAGTTTGCTTTTTATAGATTAGGAACTGTAAGTCACGGAAGCAATAATAAGCAAGTTCAAAGACTTCAAAGAAATGATTTTTACAATATAGATAGATCAGATTTAACAGCTCCTAGTGAAAACTTTCCAGTTTATTTATATGAAAACAAACAAATAAGAATAAAGCCTACTTCAATAATTGACAACGTTAATGCTAGTTTTATTAGAAAACCAAGAGATGTTAGGTGGGGTTACACTGTTAATTCCAGTAATGGTGCTTTCGTTTATGATCCTACAGCTTTTGACTCAACTAGTTTACCTACAACAGCTGGATCAACAGATTTTGAAATAAGTAGCAACAAACAGACAGAGGTAGTATTAGAAATACTCAAATACGCTGGTGTAGTTATAAGAGATCCTCAAATAGTACAAGCAGCTGCTCAAGAGCTAGCACAAAAATAAGTAAAATACTAAAAGATAAAATATGGCATTAATAAACGAAACAAACGCGCAATATTATTCTGGACAACAAGTATTTAGCCCTATTTCTAATGTGACAAACCCAACTTTATCTTGCACGTTTAACACTCAATTAATTAGCGCTTTTGATGGTAATGGTACTCAAATATCAAGTTTTTCTAATTACACTGTTTATTTAGATGGAGCTCCGCTTAATGAAAATTTATCTTCTGTAGATTCTGGTAACACTATTAAATTAAATGGTACTTACACAGCTAACAATATTTATGTTCAATTAAAAAAATTTGCTATAGAAGACAACTATGGAGGTTATTCTTATATAACTTTAGACAATATTGTAAATAATTTCATTGTAGCTTATGTTGGTGATGGTAAATTAATACCTTCTGCTAAAAGAACTGATGTGGTTTTTCACGCTAAAAGAGGTTTGCAAGAGTTTTCTTATGACACTTTAAAAAGTGTTAAATCACAAGAATTAACAATTCCACCTAGTCTATCAATACCTATACCTCAAGATTATGTAAATTATGTTAGATTATCTTATATAGATGACAGCGGCGTAAAAAGAATAATATATCCAGTAAATAATTTAACTACTTCACCTACGGAGTTACCAATACAGGACGCAGATGGCATACCTACTCAAAATTCGTTTGGAGAAAACAATGAAGCCGAACAGTCAATAACAGAAGAAAGATGGAACAACGAAACGCAAAATAACATAACAGGTGAAATTGATGACAACGACACTAATGTTTACGATTGGTCATGGTGGAAATTAAATTTTGGACAAAGATATGGTTTGGAGCCTCAAGTTTCACAGAGAAACGGGTGGTTTCAAATAAATGAAAGAACAGGTTGTTTTACATTTTCTAGTGGTTTAGTTGGTCAGTTAATAGTTCTAGAATACATATCAGATGGATTAGCTTATGATATGGATTCTAAGGTACCTAAGATGGCTGAGGATGCACTATACGCTCACATTAATCATTCTATACTATCTACACGAGTTAACATACCAGAATATATAGTACAAAGGTATCAAAGAGAAAGATCAGCAAAATTAAGAAATGCTAAAATAAGGTTATCAAATATTAAACTAGGTGAAATAGTTCAAGTTTTTAGAGGTAAATCTAAATGGCTTAAAAACTAATTATGTCAGAGATTAGAAATACATTTGTTAAATCAAAAATGAACAAAGACTTAGACGATAGATTATTGTCTAAAGGTGAATATAGAAATGCTGAAAATGTGCAAGTAAGTAAATCTGAAGATTCAGACGTTGGTGCTTTAGAAAATGTTTTAGGTAACGGTTTTATTAATCTTGCTTGGCCTGTTAATGTTCCTAATTTAGAAGTTATAGGGCACGTGGTAGATAATTCAAATGATAGAGCTTTCTTTATAGCAACTAACTATACAGACACTTCTTCGGACGAGCTTAGCAATCCCGCACCATACGGTGCAGCTTGTTATATATTAATGTTTGATAATAAAGCTACAGGAAGTGCTAGAGGGAAAATACTTGTAGAGGGTAGGTTTTTGAATTTTTCACAAACTCACCCTGTTCATGGTATAAACTTAATAGAGGATTTATTATTTTGGACAGACAATCGTAATCAACCTAGAAAAATTAACATAACTAAAGCTATAGCAAATAGCTCTTTTTACACTACAGAAGATCAAATATCTGTAGCAAAATATATGCCTGTTAATCCACCTAGGCTTTTTGAAGACGTAACAATAACAAATATTGGAACAGGTGCTTCCGCTGGATATTCTCATAGAGCTACTGCAGGCGGTACGGGTGTTGCAAATTTAAGAGCTGGAATGGAGATTGTTAAAATACCTCAATCTGTGGTAGTTAATGCTCCCAACATGCCTATATACGTAGCGTCTGTTGATTACAATGCTAATATGTTTAGAACTTTAATCCCTGTAAACCTTGGTTCGTTAACCCAGGTTGGAGGGGAGCTTAAGGGTAGCGCAACATACGTTTTTAGAGAAAGAACTTATAATAACGTTGTAAACGAATATCTTCCTCCTTCTTTCTACGTCGTTGTTGATGATGCTAGTGACTATGGCGCAGCTCAATACGAACTAACAGTATCTGCATCTGCTGGTGATAGTGGAATTACTCAACCAATACCAACAACTGGTGCTGGTGTTGGAACTACGTCTAACTCAGCTATGAAGGTTACTGGAGCAGCTATAGATGAAGGTATTAATCTTACCACAGCGAGAGGGTTAGGGTTTAGTTCTGGAGACACTGAATATAGTGTAAGAATTGATAAAGTAACTGGGTATACCGCTTCAGATTTATTTTCAGCAGGAGATGTTCTTTTCTTTTCTCAACCAAATCCACATTACAATGCTAACTGGCCTGGTGATAAAGCTTATTTAGAAGACAAATTTGTTAGATTTGCTTATAGATTTAAATTTATTGACGGTGAATATTCTTTAATATCTCCATTTACTCAATCAGTATTTTTACCTAAGCAAGAAGGTTATTTTATGAGTGGTGAAAGAAAAGGAGGTGAACTTACTAACACAAGGAAAGATATAGATACTTATAAACAAGAAAATTCAACTGCTTCTAGCACAATAGTTGATTTCTTTGAAAATTCCATTCAAGACGTTAAAGTTATTGTTGACACACCTTTTAAAGTGAACGAATTAGCTTCTAAACTTTTAGTTGAAGAAATAGAGATAATATATAAAGAATCTGACGGTTTAGCTTTAAAGGTTGTTGAGACAATACCTGTTACTAATAGTACTGTAACTGGTAATAGCACTAATGTTTTTGAATTTTTATACCAATCTAAGGAACCAATTAAAACTTTAGATCCAGATGAAATAGTAAGAGTTTTTGATAAAACACCTGTGAGAGCTCTAACACAGTCTGTAACTGGTAATAGAGTGGTTTATGGAAACTTTATAGATAAGCATACTCCTCCTGAAAATTTAAAATACAATGTGGGTATAGATGAAAAATACCCTATAAAGTCATCTTCCGCATATAGAATAAGTAGTGGCTGTAGAAACGCTTATCCAACGCATAGTGTTAAACAAAATAGAACTTATCAAGTAGGTGTCGTATTAGCGGATAGATATGGTAGACAGTCAGATGTTATATTGTCAGAGGTTAATTTAGATTCATTTCAACAAAATGGTTTATATGAGACCTATGGGTCTTCTACAATATTTCATCCGTACCCAACTTCTAGAAACTTAACTACTAGAGATAGATCAATATCTTCTGGTAGGTGGAGAGGAGATTCTATAAAATTATTATTTAGAGATGTTATACCTGAAACCGTAAATTACGCGAGTGGTTATCCAGGTCTTTATAAGAGTGGTGAATATACAGTTAAGGTTGATGGTGAAGTTACAACTAGCGATGATATAATTGTTGATGCTTTGGATATTAATATAGCGGTAGGTGATATTGTAGATATAAGTGGAACAATAGTAAGTATAAAAGCTATAGATACTTCTGCTAAAAAAATAACTGTATCAAGTAATATTAGCGTTGGTGATAATGTTGTTTTAACAATATATGGTCCTGGAAATAAATTAGGTTGGTATAGCTACAAAGTTGTAGTTAAACAATTAGAGCAAGATTACTATAACGTATACGTGCCTACTATTATAAACCACGTGCCAAGCGCAGAAATTCCAAATATAACAGGAGAAAATTGCTACACAACTATATTTAGTGATAATATAAATAAAATACCTTCAGAGTTAGAAGAAGTACAACCAGAACAAACGTTATTTAGCACTAATAAAAGTTTAATGTATCCTTTGGTAGCTCAAGTATATAACCCTAATTGTGGAATTGGTACCGGTCAAACTTCTTGTGATGTCGATTATTACAGTAACGAAAGATATTACTTAGGTAAAGAATATATAACAGCTGATATCATAGGTAAATTAAATGATGTAGGTATGGCAGTTGGAGGTGGTGGTGTTTCCAAAGGCATATATAAACCTGAGCAAAATCCTCAAACAGTTGTTTTTACTTCTTTTGGTAATATAATAGGTCAAACAGCATCAGATGCTGATCAAAGTCAAGATGGTTTATTTTTCACTAACTATAGATTAAGTGTGTTAGAAACAGAACCTGTTAGATCTAGAATAGAAATATTTTATGAAACGTCAACATCGGGACTCATAAGCGATCTTAACAAAAATATAACAGATAGTGATTTAACAACAGATTCGTTAGATCCTACACCTCCACCTAGTGTAGACGAATAATAATTATATTAATAAAATATTATGGCATCATTCGCTTTAGAAGTAGATTTTTTTAACACTTTTCTTCTTAGAAGAAATGTAGATGTTTCTTTAGATGACAATTCTGAAGGTATTGGACCTATAGATAGTACCTCTACTATTGTTGGTGGTGGTAGCACAAGTGCGCCTATAGGTCAATTTCCTGGACCAGGACCTGCTTACCCAGGTGCTTTCAATTTCACCGATGACGACGATAAATCTAAGTACAATTGGTACGTAGAAGAATCAAGAATAAGAGGAGGATTTAATAACACATCTACAGATATAGGTGTAAGAGCTTATTTAGATGAGCCTTTTCCTTTACAACAAAACAGAGTTGCAACTTTAATATACTCAGGTCCATATAACTCAAGAACAGGTATAAATAGAACTAACGTGTTTAGCGTTGGCGAAGATATAACCAAATCCTTAGATCCTGCACATGGATCAATTCAAAAAACATATGCTGAAGAAACTAACTTAATAGTTTTTCAAGAAAATAGAATACATAGAGCTTTAATAGATAAAGACACTATATATACAACTGAAAGTGGTACTCAAACTCAAGCTGGTAAAGCTGTGATAGGACAGTTCGTGCAATATAAAGGAGAGTATGGAATAAGTAAAAATCCAGAATCTTTTGCAATATATAACTATAGAAAGTATTTTACAGATAAAAACAGGAATGCTGTAATGAGATTATCTAATGATGGTTTGACAGAAATAAGTTCTTACGGTATGAGAGATTACTTTAGAGATGAGTTGTTTAAGGTTAAATCATCAAAAACCACTAGAACTTTTCAGGCTAGAACTACATCAGGAGCAGCATTAGGAGATATGTCTGTATCTGTTACAACTACTGCTATAGATGCAGGTAACAATATAACTCCAGGTATGATGATCTCAGGTAATACAGGTGGTTATATAACACATGTGTATACAAGTGGTGATAATACTGTTATACTATATTCAACGCCACTAAACGCTATAAGCGCAAACACTGACGTTGTTTTTATTTACTATACAAAAGGTAAGTTAAAAGGTGGATGGGATGTTTATGGTAAAAATTATACTTTATCTCTTCAAGAAAGTCCAATACAAGTTGAAAGAACATCGGGTTATAAAACATTATGTTTTGACGAAGAGATAAATGGTTGGGTAAGTTTCTTTGATTACAAACCTTCTCAAATGTTTAGTATTTTAAATAATTACTATACAATAGGAGCATCTAACACTACAAACAGCACAAAGCTTTATAAACATTATTCTACAACTCCTAACACTCACGGGAATTTTTATGGTGAACAATTTGACTCTAACGTTACTTTTGTTTTAAACCCACAACCTGATATAATGAAAAACTTTCAAACAATATCTTACGAAGGTAGTAATGGTTGGGAAATAGAATCTTATGTTTCAGGTTTTACTGGTAAAGACCCTAATCCAGATGGTACGGCAACTTATATACAAGACAATGATTCTATTGTATCCATAAAAAGCTATGACGAAGGATCTTATGTAGACGCTAATACTGGGTATACTTTGAGAGCTGGTTTTGATAGAAAAGAAAACAGATATGTTTCTAACTTAAAAAATAATTCAGCTGCTATTACTGGTGAAATACTATTTGGAGCTCAAATGAGTGGTATTAAGGGTTATTTTGCTACAGTAACAATAAAAACTGATGGTACTACAAATGTCGGTGGTTCTAAAGAACTATGGGCTGCTGGATCTAATTACGTAGTATCCTCATATTAAATTAAATTAAATTAAATTAAATGGAATTAAACATAAGAAGATTACAAGATAAGGATTGGAATACTTTATGTGGCTGGTGGAAAGAATGGGATTTTGATTTTGTACCTTCAAAAGATCTTTTACCTGAAAACGGAACAGGTGGGTTAATAGTAGAAACAAAAGATGGTGTAGGTATATGTAGCGTTTTCATGTATACAACCAACTCTAAGTTATGTCAAGTTAACTGGCCTTTGTCTAATATAAAATTTAGAGAAAAACAGATAAAAGATGAAGCTTTTAAGTTACTTTTTTTAGGAGTTAAAAACATGTGGAGGCAACACGATGGAAAGTACTTAATGTTTTACGGAGAAAACAAAACTATTAAGTTTCAAGAAAGACTAGAGGAAGCTGGTTTTATTAAGACAGATGATAACACTTATTCAGCATTAATGCAAAAAATTTAAAATATGAGCGGTAATAAAAAAGAGGGAAAAGAACAAGCTGAAGCAGAGTACCAAGAATTAGAAACACTTAGACAAGAAGCTAGAGACGCTGTAAATAACAGAGCTGATGAATTAGCCGCTTTAGTAGCTAATAGACAAGATGTTATAAACCCATATGCAAGTGTAACTAACACTTACGCTGACTTGACTAACCAATTTGCTAATTTAGGTGTTGCTACTCAAGCTGCTGAATTTCAAGCGGAGCAAGCTGACATGGCCCTTGCAAATACTTTAGATACATTAGCAGCTAGTGGAGCTAGTGCTGGTGGTGCAACTGCTTTAGCTCAAGCAGCTTTACAAAGTAAAAAAGGTATATCAGCTAGCTTACAAAAGCAAGAAGCTGCTAATCAAAAAGCTGCTGCTCAAGGTGCTGCTAATATAGATCAATTAAAAGCTCAAGGAGAAAGATCTATGCAGATGGCTCAAGCTCAAGGAGAAAGATTTGCTTTTGAAGTTACTGAAACTAGAGAACAACAACAAATTGATAGAGAATCTAATTTATTAGATCAAGAAAGACAAGCCTTAAGCGACGCCATAGCCGCTCAAGACGAAGCTGACATGTACGAATCACAAGGAGGATAAAAATGAGTTATAAAACCCCCACAAAAATAACTAAAAGTTCCATCACTGGAGGAGGTTATTCAAATTCTATAGCTGTTAAACAAAACAATACAAGCGTAAACAATAAAAATCTATCTTCCTTAATTCAAGGAGGTTTAGATGCTGTTTTAGCTAAACAAGATGGTTTAAACAACTTAAACAATAAGGTAACAAAGTCTGATTTAGAAATGTATAATAGAATAGAATCAGATGGATTTAAAACTGGTTTTAGTGAGTTTGATGGTAAGATGGAAAATTTACTTTTTAATTCTATAACTAAGTTTAATAAGATTAAAAGTAGTATAGAAAACGGTACGTCTCAAGATTTAGAGTTAAGCAAAAGAGGTTTAGGATCTATAAACAACATGGTTGATCAAGCTGGTGATGGCACGAAAAATATTCTAGCTGTTAGTAGAGCTATACAAGAGCAAAGTAATAGTAATAAATTAGATGAACAGTTTAGTGTTACTGGAGCACCAGCACATCAATTAGCAATAATAGAAAAAGCTAAAAATGGTAGTGGAGATATAGAAGTTTTAGAAGAAAACGACAATATAATACTAATAGATAACAACCCTGGAGAGTGGTATAATGAAGACGATGATGGTAACTTAACAAAAGGTGTTGGACCAACAAGGTTAAACATGTTTGAGTTTAATAGGAACTTGATGAATAAGGATAACAACTACTTGAAGTATAAAGTAGATCCTACAAAAGTAGAAGAATCAGCATGGGGTGAACTTGTTAAACAAGACAGCGGATATAATTCTAATTATGTAACAGATAAAGATGGTAAATATAGTATGACTTTTGAACAACAAGAAGCTTTTAAAGAAAAAGTAACAGGTTTAACAAACTATGAAAAAAACGATAAGGGTTTTTATAATGCTTTACCAGGTGATAACAATAATGAGTATAATGGATTTTCTACATTATTAAGAAAAAGAGGAGAGAGTCTTTGGGAAGACGAAGGTAACATGCAGACGTTTGTTAAAGAGAAAGGTTTAAAATCTCAATGGCCTAAAAGAATTCCACAACCAGGTACTAAAGAGTTTACCGATTTTGTAGACGATCAATATATACCTGCTTTAAAGTGGTTAGCTGAGGAAACATTAAGAAAAAACTCTCAAGATATTACATTGTTAGATAAACCAGATAACAACGCGCCAGGTAATGAAAATAAAACCAATAACGTTATTAATTTTATACCACCTTCAGATTCGGTAGAGAGTGATAAAAAAACAAATAAAGAATTACCTAATTTAGAAAAACATCAGGGAATTGGTTTGGTTTAGTTTAATCTAAAATAATTATGGAAGATAATAATAAAAGTCCTTACAAAAGTCAAGAAGAGTTTGACAACGCTTGGAATAGCGCTAAGCCTGGAGAAAAAATTATTGGGCTTGATGGAAAACAATACACCAAGATTGGTGTTCCTGAAAAAAACGACGAAAAAAAGGAAAAAGCTGTTACAGAGAACACTGCGAATGTAGCAGCAGAAGATCAAAGCAGTACGGATTTAGTATCGGAAAATGGTTCATCGGATTCTCAAAAGAGTAATTTTCAAAAAGATATTAAAATTTCAAACGTAGTTGGTGACGACATATCTTTTAAAGAATTTCAAAGCGGAGATGAAGAAATAGTTTTAGAAACATTACAGAAAAGATATAAGTGGCTAGAGTTTGATGAGCCAATAATATATAAAGGTAAGTTCCAAGGTCAGAATAGAGACGTTATACAAATAACTAATCCTACCACTGGTCAAACAGCTGACTTTGATTTAGGAACGAACTATAATAAGGAAAGATATCAAGATGTTTTAAGTCCTAAAGAAAGTTATGACAATATGCTTTCTTGGATAAACGATCAAAGATTTGACAAAGAAGGATTACCTATTAGAGATAAAAGAGTAAGAACCTTTAGTGACGACTATTTATTAGATTCAGGTGAAAAACTACCAGTATCTAAACAAATAACTGATGAAGCTTTAAAGCTTGTTAAACAAGATGTTGAAGGCACACTAACTATGGAAGAAGCTATAGATAAAGTAGCTGAGTCTAATCTTGGAGAAATGAACATTGCTTGGAATTCTAATTTTTATAATGAAAAAAATTATGAAGAAACAAAACTTGTTGAGAAAGTTGCCAAATTAGATTTTAACCCTAACGTTACTAATAAACAAATTGAAGATCCTAATTTCTTTGTGGGTTATGAAAAAACTATGACCAATCTAGGTGTTCCTAAAGAGGTTTTTGAAACAGATTTAGATGAAGATATTTTAAAAGCTAGAGTTGAATCTAATAGTTTTTCTACGAGTCCTAATGATAAAGCTAATGAATTATTTTTAGATAAGCTAGAAAGACAAAGAAATTCTAAAATAAAAGATCAAGTAAATAATTATTTAAATAATGATCCTAAAGGTCAACTTATACAACAGGGTTACCAAAAGTCTAAGACTAACAGTGAAAAAGAAAAATATAATGAACCTCTTATATTAGAGGCAGAATCATCTGTAAACGCGGAAGATGAAAGGGTTAAAGATTTATCTAAAAATCTACAAAAAACTCAAAAAATAAGTAAGAAAAACGCTGATAAACAAGCCTTGCAAGCTGTTATAGATGAGCAAAAAACTACTCTTATTGACAATAAGGTAAATGATGAAGGTAATAGAATATTTGAATATGAAGCTAAAGTTGGTTATGGTATTAGCAATGAAGAATTAAAATCTTTAAAACAAGAAGGACAATCTGCTAAAACCAAAGAGGAGAGAGAGAATTACTTGGAAAAAGTTAGAAGCTTAGTTAACGATGGTAAAATAAACTTACTAAGAAATCCAGATGGATCTTTCGTAAATGAAACTCTACAAGCTCAAACATCAGAGCTTAAAGAAAATCAACAACAGGGCGAACAACTACAAGAATACATGTATAAAAGTCCTGATGAACTAACTCAAGAGCTTTACAATCAAAACATAGAATTAAAAATACTAGCTGAAAATATACTTAATGAAGGCTATGGTCAAACAATGCTAGATGCAACTGTTGCTCAACAAATAGGTGAAGCTTTTACTTTTGGACTTGGATTTCTTGAGAATACTAAAGGAACTAAAAGCTCAGCTTACAACGATTTTAAAAGAATTGAAAATTGGATTAACACTGGTGAAATGCCTGTTGATTTAACAACATTACCTGAAGCATCTGGATCTAGTGAGTTAGTTAGAAAATACAATGATTTACTAGAAAAAAGATCTACATTGTTATTGGCTAAAGAATTAAATGTAAACCCACTAAGCCTTGGTAGAGCTGAAACAGGTTTAGGTAGAGCGGTTAATTCATTTAGTCAAGCTATACTACCTGCTTTAGGTGGTAGATATAAAGGTGAAGACGAAATGAGACAAGATGCACTTGAAATATTTGAAAGTGCTTATGGTATTGAAAGAACTCAAGATCAAGATGATTTAGCTAATTATTTTGATATATACGAAAAAGGTGGTGAAGCTAGTGCTAGTCTTGCTGTTATGGCTGGTGAGATGGCTTTAACATATGCTCTAACTGGAGGTGCTGGTAATTTACAAAAAGGTATATATTCTTTAGTTGAGGCTGGTTTAACTTCTGGTGCTAAAAAAACATTGATGAGCCCTAGCATGATACGAGCTACAGCTAGATATACCTCAGCAGTTGGAACAGAGTATATTGGTCTACTTGGTAGTAACGCTATAGAGCAAGGAGTTTTTAACAACGAAGGTATACATAACCCTTTGTTATTTGCTGCTGGTGCGGGAATGGCAAGAGGTGTTTTTGCTAGAGGCGGTCAGTTATATAATGATGCTATTAAGCAAGCTGCTAAGACAAACCCAGGACTGAAACGAAGTCTACTTTGGATAAGCGAACAAGATTTAACGGCTTCAGGTAGTGGAGCTTTAAAGTATGTTAAAACAGGTGCGCAAGCTGTTACTAGAAACGCTATAGTAAAACCAACATTATTAGCTGGTGAAGCTTTAACAGGTGCTATTGGTATAAACGTAGGTGAAGGTGCAGCTGGAGCAGGTAGCGTATTATTTGGTGATGAGACTAAGATAAATAAACAAGGAGAAGAAGTAGCTAATACAATGTCTAATTTATGGAAAGACATAACAGATGTTAATTCTTTAGTAGAAACCGCTGCTGCTCTCTTATTTATGAAAGGATCTAGACCTGATCAATACGTCAAAGCAGCTGTAGGTGATTTCTATGCTAATGTAGACATGGTGGCTGGTAACAATCCTAAATGGAATAGACTTAGAAGAGGTTTAGACTTAAAACCTTTAACACCAAGCCAAGCTAAAGAGGAATCTAAAAATCCTAATTATGAGTCTAAAATAACCGAAGCTTATAATAATAAATTATCAGAGATACAAGAAGGCAAAGGAGAATACGCTGATGTAACAGAGGAACAAAAAAGACAGATAACAGATAATCTTAGTTATCAATATGATAAACTATTGATGAAACCAGCTTTGGATAACTTAGCTGAAATGTATAGACAACCTGATGGTCTTATTGGTTCTTACAGTGATTTAGAATTAGCTGCTTTAAATATAGCAGAAGGCAGTATGAACGCTAAGGATATAATAACTATAGCTGGAGCTGCTAAGGCAACTAAAGATTTAATGGACGTGGCCTCTGCTGGTGAAACTAGTGTTGGTTCTTCTCCAGTTCTGCAATTAATGGCTAATGGATATAGCGAAATAGCTGCTACAGAAATATATAACTTTTCAACTTCTTTAAAGCAGGTTGGCATGGATTTATTTGCTGGTAATTTAAGAAGTGACAATTTTACAAACTACGTTAAATCCAGAATAGAAGAAAGCGAATTAACAAACCAAAAAGAAACTTTAGTAGATAATTATAAAAAAGGCAAGGTAAGTCAATCTGTATATGAAATTAGAAACGAGGCGTTAGATAAAGCGATAGATGAAAAAGTTAATAATCAAATAGAGTTAATTAAAAAAGCACAAGTAGATAGAAAAGTTAATGAATCTAAAAATATACAAGAATTAAAAGATAAAGGTATTAACGTTATAGAGGGTGACTCTAAAACAATAAAAGAGTTTCAAGATAAAAATGGTGGTGAATTTAGAGAAACACAGTTAGGTTTACAAGGTATTGACAAATCTACAGGTGAAGGAGTTGTGCTTATAAATACCGAAGCAACTAAAAGAACAGGTAGAGCAGGTACAGAGACTCATGAAGTTTGGCATTTTCCTTTTGAAAGAAAACTAGGTGATAAAGCTTTAGAGATTGGTGGAGAAAAAGCAGTTGAAGAGGCTGAACAATATGTAGAGCAGTTTAAAAACGGGTTAGAAAAAAGAGGTATATTAGACATTGTTGAAGCTGAAATGGAGCAGAGACCTGGATTTAATAACGCAATGAAAAAGATACTTGCAGGAGAAAGAATTCCTATGTCTGAAATGAAAGAATTTATAAATGAATTTATTCAATTAGATAAAAACGGTTCTTTTGATGCTACTAAAAGTGATGCTCAGAGAAAAGCATCTACTAGACAAGAAGGTAAAAATATATCTAAACAAGAATATGATGTATCGTTAAAAAACGCTGACTCATTTGTAGATTTTGTATTGAGCGGTAAGTATAAGTCTAAAAATATTAATGACTTTTTAAAAGCTGAGCAAGATGCTTACACTAAAGAATTTGGTGGAGATAAAGATGTTACTACACAAGCATCGGAAAGAACTGGCGATGTAAACGAGTTAGCTTTAGCTTATGAAAGTGAAGGAGGTAATGAGTTGTGGAAAACATTTGGAGCTGACGATGCTATTAAACAAATGAAAGAAAAGGATTCTGAAGGTTTAGGAATGCTCGATCGTCTTATAGCTTCTAAGTCTAAAGATTTTGAAGGTGCTCCTGAAGGTTTTGTTGACAAGGTTTATGCTGAATTAGTACCTCACATAAGAAATTATAAGCCTGAAAGACAAAATGAAAGTGGATTATTTGGTTGGATAAATCCACAGATAAGAAATAAAGCAAACGCCGTATATAATAGGGAATATAAGAAAAGTGAAATAGATCAAAAATCTAAACGTTTAAGCGACAAGGTAGATAAAGAAGGAAATAGAGAATTTGATGTTGCGGATCAAGGTGCTAGAGAAGCTGTTGAATCTGCAGGTGAAATTGGTTCTACTAGTAGAGAAGTAGTAACAAAAGGTGTAGATCCTAGAAGAGTAATGGATGCTGAGACTAGAGAAAAATACAATAAAACAGTTAAAGACAAATTATTAAAAGAAATAGTAAAAGTAGATAAGGAAACTGGAGAAAAAACTATAGACTTAGAAAAATTAGATAAGTTAGATTATGCGGATAATAAAATCATGTCACCAAAACAAGCAGCAGAATTTTTTGGGATAAGTGAATCTACGTTATCTGGCAAAAACCCACTTGATTCTAAAAACACTACTAAAGGTGATATAAAAATCAAGGATGGGATGAGAAGTGAACAAGGTAGTGAAGCTTACAATTTGAATAAAAAACTATGGGATATATCTGAAGAGTACTCTAGACTTTTAAATACAACGCAACTTCAACCTAAAGATATTATAAGAGAAGATATAAAACAGCTAGAAGAAAAGTATAAACAAACAGGTTCTGAAAAAGATAGAAAAGCTTTACAAAAAAGAAAAGACATGATGCGTGCTCAAGATGGTCAACGAGCAGGTGATCAAAGTAAGCAAGGCACTTCTTTAAATATTGATCCGTCTATTGTTAAAAAGCTTTATGAAAAGACTGATATAAGATCTATGGGTAAAGGTAGCCAACCATATATTCAAACAGCTAAAAACTTTACTGCTGAAAGTTTTAGAAAGAGAGCTGGTATAGTTAATCCTAAAGAATTTAAAGGTAAAAATGAAGCTAAAACTGCCGCTGATAAAAAAGCTTTAAGAAATCAATCTACATTAAACACTGCTTTAGCTAGAAACTACATTAGAATGGTTGAAGGCAAGATACAAAGAGAAGCTTTAGAAGAATTAAAGAAAGATGTAGATAAAGAAACTCAACAAAAAATTGATAAAGGTATACGTGAGTTATATAAAGGTGCTAGTAAATTTTCAGCATCGGAAAAAGTTGCTAAGTATGTAAAAGAAAAATTAAAAAATCCTAATCTAAAAATAAACGATTCTTTTGTTAAAAAATTAAAATTAGACAAGGATGAATTAGCACTAGCAAGATCTTATGGTAAGCTTGATGAATTATCGCTCGCGGAAATAGACAAGGCATATAATCAAAACTTAAAAGAGCAAAACATATTAGACAATATTCTAAAAGTAGATAGCAAAGCAGCTGAAATTTTAGCAAACGAAATAGTAGAGTTAAATCCTGATTTAGATAAAGCAGAAATATTAAAAGAAATAGAAGAAGCAGGTACTAAATGGAAAAAATATGCTAAGGAAAAAGGCGTTGAATATATACCTTTACAGGAAAAGCTTTCATCTAAAAATATAAAATCATACCAAAAGTTTGGTAATGAGTTTATAAACTACTTAGAAAAAGAACTAGGTGGAATAGATGCTTTACCTAAAGAAATACTAGAAGCTATTAATTCTACAATGGGATTTGGCAATGCTTTAACAAGTAATACGAGGACAAATTCAAAAGGTAATCTTGTTCCTAGTGTTTTAGCTAAAACTCAATTAGCAACTAAAGCCGAAGTAGAAGCCTTAACAGTAAAAAAAGATAAAATAGTTAATGGTAAAAAGGTAAAAGTTGAAGTTCCTATAAAATACAAACCTGATTTTAATTACACAAAAAGTGAACAAAGCATAATAGCTAGGTCTATAAGTAATGCTGAAGCCCTTAGAAGATTACTTGGTAAAGAAAAAAATTCAAAACCTCTTACGGAAAGATCTAAAAAAGTAAAATATGCTTATCAACCTAAATGGGATTACTCTGCTAAAGGAATTAAAAAATTAGGTGAAGAATACGCAGGGCGTTTAGAAACAGATAAAAATTATAAGGAGTCTGACTTTGTAAATGACATGCGAGAAGTTTTAACACATCCAGATTTAAAAGGAACTAAAGATGGGTACGAAAAAACAATGGAGGCTAACGCTGAATTGTTAAACTTAGCTTATGAAAGTTTAGGAGACTACTATTTTAAATCTAAAAACAAAACACAAGCTTTAAAAGATATTTCTAGTTTTTTACAACAACAAACAAACGCGGCTACTGGTTTGTTTAAAGGTTTTTCTAGTATGGAAAGCGCTACAAAAAAACCTAGCTTCGATGTTAAAAAAGCAACACACAACGAACATCAAACAGATTTGTTATCTGCTAACCAGAAATTTATTGGGCTGCTTGAAAAGTACTCAGGTAAAAATAAAACAGGTTACAAAGAAAAGTTAAGAGAACTTACGGATGAATTTAAACAAGCTTTAATATCCAGAGAAACACAGAAGTTTAAAGATGATCCAGCTAGAGGTGGAGCAGGTAAAATGTCTGCAAAAAATTATTTAGCTAATACTTTTGCTGACGGTTCAGCAGCCAATCAGATAATGCTAGGAGGTCCTAATAGAGGTAAAACTGTATTAGAAGTATTACAAAATAAATACGGAAACAAAGCTGCATTAGAAGCTCTTAAAAGTATACCTAAAAACAAGGTTAACGCGGAAGTAGTAAAAGCTATACAGAGAATTGAAAACGCTAAAGAATTAGCTAAAGTTAAGAAAAACAATATTGAAGTAGCTAAAGAAGCTACCATGAATGCTAGTGAAAAACTTACAGATAGTCAAATAAGAGAAGAATTAAGTAAAAGAGATAAAGCTTTAGCGTTAGCTAGAAAAGTTAATAAAAAACCTAAAAAAATTAGAGTATTCGACTTTGATGATACTGTTGGTACAAGTAAAAACAAAGTGTTTGCTGCAAAAGATGGTAAGAGAAAAATACTTAATGCAGAACAGTTTGCTAAAGAAGGTTTAGATCTTATAGATAAAGGTTGGGAAATGGACTTCTCTGATTTTAATAAAGTAACTGAAGGTGGTAAAGGTCCATTGTTTGATCTAATGAAAACAATGAAAGAAGCAAAAGGTGAAAGAGATATACATATACTAACAGCTAGAGCACCTGAGGCAGCACCTGCTATACATGAGTTTTTAAAACAAATGGGTATTGACATACCATTAGAAAATATAACAGGTCTAGGTAATTCAACTGGTAAAGCAAAAGCTGATTGGCTAGTTGGCAAAGCAGCAGAAGGTTATAATGATTTTTATTTTGCAGATGATGCTCCTCAAAATGTTAAAGCTGTTCGTGATGCTTTAGAAGTATTAGATATTAAATCTCAAGTACAACAAGCTAGAATGAATGCTAGTGAGAAACTAAGTGAAGACTTTAATGAAATACTAGAACAAAGAACAGGTATAGGTAGAGAAAAAGTGTTTTCAGATATTAAAGCTGAAATAAGAGGTAACAAAGCTAAGAAAGTAAAATTCTTTATACCACCATCAGCTGAAGACTTCTTAGGTTTATTATATAGTACTTTACCTAAAGGTGAGAAAGGAACTAAAGCTTTAGATTTTTATCAGAAAAACTTATTTGATCCATATACTAGAGCCACTGATAACTTATCTACAGATAGAGTTAATTTAATGGCTGATTTTAAAGAGCTTAAAAAAGAATTAGACGTACCTAAAGATCTTAGAAAACAAACTAAATCTGGGTTTACTAATGAGCAAGCTGTTAGAGTTTATTTATGGGCTAAAACTGGTATGGAAATACCTGGTTTATCTAAAAGTGATTTTAAAGAACTAAATGAAATCGTGGAAGCTGATGGTAAATTAAAAGCTTTTGCTGAGCAAATATTAAGCATAACTAAAGGAGATGGTTACTCTGCTCCAGGTCAACATTGGCAAGCTGGAACTATCACAACAGATCTTGTAGATGTTTTAAATACTACAAAAAGAGCTAAGTACTTGGAGCCTTGGAAAGAGAACGTTGATATTATTTTCAGTAAAGAAAATATGAATAAGCTAGAAGCTGCTTATGGTCCTAAGTATAGAGAAGCTATGGAGAACATGCTCACAAGAATGAAATCTGGTAGTAATAGAACAGCTGGTGGAAACAGGTTGAGTAATCAAGTTTTAGATTATATAAATCAGTCAACAGGTGTTACAATGTTCTTTAACACTAGATCAGCATTGTTACAAACTATATCTTCTGCTAATTTTGTTAATTGGAGTTTTAATAATCCATTAAGAGCAGGTCAGGCTTTTGCTAATCAACCTCAATACTGGAAAGACTTTGTTGAATTAATGAACTCTGATTATTTAAAAGATAGACGTAATGGTTTAAAATTAAATATATCTGAAAGTGAAATAGCAGACGCTGCTAAAACGTCAAAGAATAAAGCTAAGGCAGCTATTAGTTATATAATAGAAAAAGGTTATATGCCAACTAGGTTTGCTGATAGTTTTGCTATTGCATCTGGTGGTGCTATGTTTTATAGAAATAGAATAAAAGATCTTGTTAAAAAAGGAATGACAGAAGTTGAAGCTAAAGAAATAGCTATGAAAGAGTTTAAACAAGCGTCTGAAAAATCTCAACAGTCTTCTGATCCTAGTAAAATATCAATGCAGCAATCCGGTGATTTAGGTAGGGTAATACTACAATATGTTAACACACCCATGCAGTATGCTAGAATACAAAAAAGAGATATACAAGATATGGTTAATAGAAGACCTATGCAAGGTAAGACATTGGCTCAGAGTAATAGAATTAGAGTATCAAGAATAGCTTACTATTCTTTCTTACAAAATTTAATGTTTAACGCTTTGCAACAAGGAGCATTTGCTTTAGGATTTGGAGATGATGACGAAGAGTTGACAGAGAAGCAAATGGAAAGCAAAGCTAAATTCAAGCAAGATAAGTTAGTCAACACAGTAAACGGCATGCTTGATTCTCAATTAAGAGGTTTAGGTTTAGGTGGTGTTACTATACAAGTTCTTAAAAACTTAGGTATAGATATATATAAAAGATCTAAAAAAGATAGACCTGAATATGCTGACTCTTATTATAAGTTATTAGAATTTTCACCATCTATAAAAAGTAAGTTATCTAGATTTAAATCAGCTGCTTATCCTTTTGATAGTAAGAAACGTAGACAAGAGGTTTTTGACAAAGGATTTAGTTTAGATAATCCAGCTTACGAATCTATGGCTAAAGTTATTACAGCTACAACCAACGTTCCTTTAGATAGAATGTATACTAAAATAGATAATCTTAAACACGCTATGGCTGATGAGACAGAAGCTTGGCAAGCTGTAGCAAACGTATTAGGTTGGCCAACTTGGCAGCTAGAGCAAAGAGAATATACTAATAGTGTTGAATTAACACCTCAGCAAATAGAAAAATCTAAAGCTTCTAAAGCTGTTGAAGAATATAAAGCAGCTAAAGGATCAACAGATTACGAGTCTATTAAAAAGCTAACATCTTCTCAACAAATAAAAATGTTAAAAGAGTTAGGTTATGACAGTTACGCTATTAAAAAAGCTAAATCAGAAAAAGATAAGATTGATTTAATAATAAAAGTGAATAGCGGAGAAGAAATAAAAGTAAATAAAGAAGAGAGAGAAGTTGCTAAGTATAAATCTTTAAGTAAAGCAGAGCAGGTTAGGAAGTTAGATAGCTTAGGATTAAGCAAAGCTGCTATAAGAAAGTTAAAGTATGAAGCGGATAGAGTTAAAAAGCTTTTAAAATTAATGAGTAAATAAGGAACAAAATAACTGGGCACCATACCCAAAGTTCCTGTAACCAAAAAGGGGAAGTCGTAATGACCTCCCCTTTTATTGTTTAGCAGCCTTCGCAAAGACCTTCACATAATTCACACATAGCTTAAGTTTTTAAGTTAATATTATGCTGACTGGTATAAATCATCTTTACACACTCCAGCTTTTACACTACAACCACTAAGTAATTTCACAAGCGCCACCAGCGCAAGCAAGCTCACCACTAAGATCAGTGTTGTCTTCAGTTTCGATAACATTTTCTAAATTTATATCTTTTAAATGTTGTAACTTATTTATATAAGTTCCTTCATCAATATCCTCGAAAGGAGCTTGAGTATATGTTCCACCATCAAATGGTAGTACAGATAAACCATTGTAGTGTTTTCTATTATTCCACATCCACTCTCCAGCGTCTTCCCACTCTTCAGCTTTTAAACTAACTGTAGCAGAAACATTGTGAGTATTGGATCCTTTTCTATGACCAGGGGTAACCCACTCTGTAGCAACCTTTTTTATACGTTCAAGTAATTGAAACGGTGATTCAGTTCTAAGTATAGAACCTTCAGGTGCTTTTTGCGGTATACTAATTACAGCAGTGTCATGAGGTCTAAAGTATTCATCTTCAACTAGCATTGGGTGGTTTTCCACTAAGTATTTATATATACTTTCATTTTTACCAACCCTGATCCTACGCACATAATAATCATTGTGCCATGCATGAATACCAGATGATGTTCCCAACGCCAGAGATGTTGTCCCTGCAGGCTTTACAGTTGTGCATCTAGCTGATTCATTAATTCCAATCACTTTCGCGACTCTTGCGTTTTCTCGTTTTACTAATTGAGCG
>JAAHTH010000337.1_pt1 | contig 44388 bp, 50 predicted proteins | sample 6116091 | NCBI WGS metagenome assembly JAAHTH01 (sample SAMN13939990, study PRJNA603662) | sponge metagenome | isolation source: marine sponge | host: Mycale hentscheli | place: New Zealand | collected 2006 | reverse complement strand
CGACTCTTGCGCATGTCCATAGTGATAACCTTTCTTGATTATCTAGGACAGCCCCAAATTTATCCAGCGATTTCTAGTGGCTACCGGAATTGAGTCTAATGCAGCTGTTCTTAAAAATTACAAACAGCGAGTAAACTCTTTTTCTGGGTGTGATGGAGCCATTGGATCTATTTGGGCATTGAATGCGCGGAATATTCCTTCACCATCGATGTGGGTCAGCACAAGTATTATGACTAAGTAGCCACATCCACTTGCATCTTAATCTTCGCTCGGTCAAGCGGCCCCTGCAGGCAAAGCTTCACTGCAATAGTTTCGGAGAGCTTCGCTTTTTTGGCAATCTTGAGTGCAAGAGAAGGGCTCACCAGTTGTCTACCTCGTTCGATATCGGAGATAACACTTTTCGTGACACCAAGCTTTTTCGCCATTTCTTCTTGAGTAAAATCTAGTGATGATCTGGCTGCTCTCAAAAAGCTGCCAAATGATTTAGTAGGCATGTTTATGTACCTCCAAGATGACGGCTCTACCCCCAGTGTCTTGTTCATAAATCAAACGATAAGCTCTACTCAATCGAACCGAACTCTAGCCCTTTCGCTCGCCTTGCAACGGTTCATCATGGTACCCTTTGATCTTTTTCGTCTCTGCAAGACCTAACGTTTCCACGGTTTCAACCCAAACTAATGCCGCTTACTTGATATGGCGCGAGAGCTTTCGTAACTGTTTTTCAAAACGCCGAGAGGTAATTACTTCAGTCATCATTCCTAATATTTTATCTGTCTTTGCCTCTGTGAAGTTAAGAACGGCAGCAAGTAGAGGAGCAGGCAGTGTCACTGCAGCAGAAGTGATGGCATTTAAGTTGATGCAAGAGTGTGAGAAAAAGTGGAGGTTAATAATTCAGTTCATCCAACCAAGAGGGAGTTGCCTAGGCTCTGATCTACAACTTTTGGGCGTATCTCACTTGAATCTCAAAAGTTGGACATCAAAATTATTTGATAGGCTCTCGTTCATAAAATGCTTGTATTTTGATGAGCTAATGCGGCGCGCTCATATATCAGCTTGGTCCATCAAATTATTTTGATGAAATGAGTTAGTGGCTAAGTTCAAATTAACCCTTTGAAATCGAAGGTTTCAGCCACACACTAATTTTATTAGTGACTGTGTAAAAATACTTTGATAAATACTGCGTAGCGGCATATTCGGGGGGAAATTACTGCTACAGCTAATCGTTCAAATATCAGCACCTTAGAAGTCCACGCGAGCATCCCGATTTTTGGTCCGTTAATTGCCATAGGCAGCGGTGGGGGTTCGACATGGAGTATAAAATCCTTGTAATTGATGATCTGAAGAAACAGGCAGAAAACCTACAGGTTCTAACAAATCAATTTTGTCCTAAGTCCATATCACTCAAAATTGATTGGGCTCAAAGTGGAGAGGATGGGATTGAAAAAGTCCGGGCTGATCGTTTTGGATACGCTTGTGTTCTTGTGGATTTCCATATGGATGGGAAAAACGGCGCTGAAACAGCCAGAGAACTAGCCGAACTAAATCGAAGACTCTTTATTATTTTCTGTACTCAAGACTACTCAAACGAAACTCTGCAAGAACTTTTGAACGCTGGGGTTGCCCGAGGGTGCATCATCAAGGGTAAGTCCCCACATCAATACATTGATTACATCACCCGAGCCTGTAAAGAATATTTAGAAGAAAGCAGACTAGCAGGCCAGACTATTGGAAAGATCAATACAAGCAACGAGCTAGCCGCTATTGGTCTAAGTGGACAGTCCGAAGCCTTAAAGTATATTTGCGCTCAAGTGAAAAAATACGCTCCAAGAGATTCTAATGTCCTGATTGAAGGTGAGACAGGTACAGGAAAAGAAGCTATCGGTAGAGCACTTCATGGCGATCGCCCAGGCAAACCTTACGCAATTGATTGTGGTGCTATATCAGAAACTCTCTTTCAAAGTGAATTATTTGGCCACGTGAAGGGTGCATTTACTGGTGCTGATCGCGACAAAGCCGGTGCACTTGAAATTGCGAAAGGTGGAACGATTCTCCTAGACGAAGTTGACAATTTATCGCCAACTCTACAGAGAGCATTACTTCGCGCTCTCCAAGAAAGAACCTTTCGAAGGCTTGGCGAAACTAAGGAGCGTAGCTTCAGTTGCAGGATTGTAGGAACTGCAAAATCTAATATTTCAGAAAGAGTCGAAGATGGTGAATTTTTAAAAGACCTGTATTACCGGTTGAATGTCCTCAATATCAAAGTTCCTCCATTGAGAGAAAGAAATGACGACATTGAACCAATCGTGTCTGATTTTTGCCTATCTTGGAATGAAAACCATGGCCAAGATCGACGATTTCATGCTGATGCACTTGAAAAATTAAAGTCAAATGAGTGGTCAGGAAACGTCCGTGAGTTGTTGAACTACCTGGAAAGAATTTTGGTTGATGTAGAGGCTCCTATTATTGAGGCCCTCCACATAGATCGTTATGAAGAGATAAGAAGGGAAGTCAATGACAAGGTATTCTATCTAATGCATGACAAAAAACTAGATTCCGCCAAAGCTGACTTTGAACGACTATACATTGAGGAAATGCTAAGACGTTCTCAATCTCAAAGGGAAGCGGCTGACCGTTGTGGATATTCACCGCAGCGACTTTCCCATCGAATTAAAGAATTAAACATATTGAGTCCGTTTGCGAAAGCAAGCGAATCAATGGGCTGAACACAAATGGAGGTAGCCATGGAAAATAAAGAGAAGCGAACGGCGAATAGGCCATTACTGAAGAAATGGACAAGGGTTATTCCCATGTTTTCTTTCTTTGGCACATTCCCTCTCCTAAAACTTGTGGAGAGATTGAATGAACTGATGGCTAACGGGCCAACGTAAAGAAAGAAGAAGGGCTGTTGTGAGTGGAGTAATACTTAATGAGCGAAAATTGGAAAGTGGGATGCACGTTCAAGTGTATGAGCATGGGCGTGCATCCAAAGCCCTCACCATTATATTTCATGGATTTCCCGGCGAGGAAAAAAACGAAGACATTGCTCAGCTAGTATCAGGCGAACTCGGTCATCTCGTCATATTGCCTCATCATATTGGCTTAGGTAAAAGCGTAGGTCAGTTTTCCTTTTACACTTCTGTGAGAGAAGGCATTGATTTCCTAAAATCAGCTCAAAATGAAATATCGCCACTTGAAATAAATGTAATCGGTCACTCATGGGGTGGATTGATTGCGATAAATGCTTTCAATGAAATTTCAAGAGAAAGAAGGGGGAAGCTGGTGCTAATTGCCCCCTTTAGCTATTTTCCGGACGACAATACTCTCAGGTCAATAATTGGACAGTTTGTGGCGGACTATCCTTCAATATTCGAGAACTATCCTATCAATCACGTGCTTAAAGATATTCGGATGATCGAATCCAAATACGCTCCACGTCGTATTATCGAAGAACTGGAAGTCAGTTCGGCGGACCTTTCGTTCGTGCAGGGAACTTACGATGAAACTATACCTTTAGAAACCACAAGGGAGCTTCGATCCATTTTTTCAGAGAAATCAAAACTCATCGAGTTAGATGATGACCATAAGTTCACTGGAGATCGTGAGCAAATTGGCAGGGTAGTTTTAGATTTATTGAAGGGCGGCACGCAATGATTGGTTGGTATCGACGATATTCCTCTCTAAAACGTATTTCCTTGGGCGACAATGAATCAGACATTCTCTTTTCAAAGAGGACAAGCCTCCGCTTTAGCGAAAATGCTAAGATTATCGTTAATGGAGGGCCGCTTTCAATTGGATATTCACTTCCAACTGCACCAGCTTATCCCACTAATGGAAAGACTCTCATACAGCTTGGCAAGAATTCAAAAATTGTGACTGAAGGTCCCGTCTTTATCGCTCCTGGGGTGACAATTCGATTATTTGAAAACACCACCCTGACTTTCAAGGGTAACAACTTTGTTGCACACAATTCAATAATAATGGGATCAAGAGAAATTTGCTTTGGAAAGAATACTTCTCTCTCTTGGCACACAACCATCATGAATGATGACGGGCATGCGTTTACCTATAATGGGAAACGTCGAAAAGCACCTGTTGCTCCATTGATCCTAGAGGATCATGTGGCAATTCAGCAGTACAGTAGCATCATGCGTGGAGTAACTATCGGCAGGTCTTCTGTCATATCGGCTCATACAGTTGTTCGAGAAAATGTCGAGCCCAATTGTCTTGTATACGCAGAGCAAACATTGAGGAAAAAAAATGGTATCACTAGCGGATTTGAGCTTTCAGAAGCATCGGTATAGCTCAACAAAAAGTATTCAGTTTTTTAGCTTTCTTGCATTGGCTGGAGTTTGGACACTATTTGTAACAAGCGCATTCAATTACTCTCACTTCACTTGGTTCCCTTGGCTCATTTCTTCGAGAGTAGTGATGGTTGCATGCGCCCTACTTCTAGCATCAATAGTTTGGTTTTCAAAAAAATTGTATCCACACATCCTTGAATGGTATTTAGTTGCCTGCCTTTTCACGCAAGCTTCTCATGGAATTTTGGAAGATCCAAATAAATCTGACTTTTATTCATATATAGGAATTGTATTCATTTTAATGGCCCTTGCATTTCGTGGAAGTATGACAACCTGGCTGAAATATTATCTACCAGTTCTTGTTTCAGCGTTGGTAATTCCGATTCTCTTTAAGGAGGAGGGACATAGGAATACCTTGCCCAACATTATAGACAGTTTTAGCCTTCCCATCGCAGGATTTGTATTCGCAAACATTATGGCAAAGATAAATTCGTCCAACTGGAAGCTATTGAATCGAGTTAATTCTTTGCAATCAGAGCTATTGAGCAATGAACGAGAGGCAAATAAAAAACTCAATGAGCAACTAGAAATGGCAAAAGCTAAAATAGAAAAAGAATCAAAATTTTATGCGATCGGAGAAATGTCAGCCTTCGTAACACATAATCTCGCAAATGACCTAGACAGCCTAGAAATATTTTATGCCCTTGTTGAAAATGATATTCCTTCAGAAAAGATGAGAGTGTTGCGCAACAGTCTGGACGGATTTAGGACAACAATTGCAAATCTAGGGGAACAAGCAAAAAATAGAGACAAGGAAAAAATCAGACGAACCCCAACGATTATGGAGCCTCTGATCCAGGATGCTTTGCATTCCTGCCGTATCCGTTACATGGATGATCAGACACTAAATCTCTCTTATAAAAGTTTTGCTGCAGACTTTTGGGCAATTTGTAAGGTTGATGATTCTGAGTTCTCCATGATGTTGAAGAACATGGTTCACAACTCTTATCAAGCTGTTCGATCCGCAGGCAGAGGATACGGAAAAATAGAAGTAAAAAGTGGTATCGGCCAAAATAGCTTTTGGGTGTCTATTCGTGACAATGGTTGTGGAATTTCAAAATCTGATCTTCCTCATGTTTTGGAAAGTGGATTCTCAACAAAAGGAACTACAGGTCTTGGCCTAGCTCATGCTAACGCAAGTTTAGGTGACTGGGGTGGTAGGATTAGGATTTTCTCTAAAGAAGGGCACGGGACAGCTATAAAAATTTCCGTTCCTCTTTCTTTAGATTATCACGTTTCCAGAGTTACAAAGGCAAAAGAAAGTTATGGAGAGGTGGTATCATTAGACGACAGCGACCGATCTTCAGATAAGATTCGATCCATTTTTGCCGGGAGAGCCAAGTTTAAACACTGCTCGACGGTGGATGAATTCAGCCGTGAAATGAATTCACCCCGCAGAAAAAAGAAAGCCCCTTTTGTGACTGTAGACTATCATTTGAATCCTAGTGATAACGTAAACGGGGTAGATGTAATTTTGAGTCAAAATCTAACTGGCTCTGTTGTACTCGTTTCTTCAGAATACAAAAGTCAAGAGTTGCTAGAGTCACTAACTCGCCACAAAATCCCATTTTACCCAAAGAACTTGTTGAACGCTGAGGCGTGCTTAGCATAGCGACTGAACCGTTGATGGTTTTATAAAATTTTTTTTCTCTACTTCCTACAAAATCAAAAATTTTTGATAGTCCAATCGCCAAGTCACTTTCATTTGCATTTGAAGCAGAAAATTGCTGGCACACTTCATGTACTACCTTCCCTTAGAAAAAGGAGGGCGAATGGAACACTCAGTCCAGTTCAGTCAAAAAAAGAAATCAGAGCCCTGGCAAGATCGCCAAGGTCAGACTCTGCCAGTTCCTGTACTTGAATTAGTTAGTCAGCGATGGTCACAGGATACTTGGGAGCGATACTTAGCAAGTCTTGAAGGCTCTAGGGGTGAGTCTTTACTCGAAAAACCACAAGAGATTGAGCAATTTTCAGAATATCCCACAATATGGGACTGCTTGGGCAATGATCAAATCTGCCGAAAGGAACAGATTGAAAGCGAAGTTGCTGAAGCTCTGAAGTTACTTACGGAAAGAGAAAAAGAAGTTCTGCAATTGATTTTCTGGGAGGGATCTAGCCTTGGTCAGGCAGCACTCTGCTTAAATCTCAGTCGCTCTTCGGTAAGGGAGTATCGCAATAGAGCACTAATCAAACTTCACGACTTTCTGTGGGACTCATTTGAATCTAACTGGCAGCAAGTTTTGGAATTTTCTGTACGACAAAAACGGCCTTGTCGTACAGCTCCCGTATATAGGGGGAAAGAATCTATTGCTGAATACGAAAGGAGAGAAAATGCAGCTTCTTAAAAAATTGAGTGGCACACTCGGACGAATGTTGACATGGGCTTCAAATGACTTCGACAGAGAGCTGGACCAATATATGCGCTTAGAGTTCGGTTATGGGCACAACAACTACCGCAAGGAAAGGGAAACGATGTATGGCTAAATTCTGCCGTAGGAACATCGACATCATGCGAATGGCGGTGGATACACTCCCATTTGAACATCAGATGGCTATTTCGTTTCGATTTTGGGAAAATTTTTCCATTCTCGAAATTGCAAAACGACTTGGTGTTACTTGGGATCGAGCAGATCAACTCATAGAAGAGGGTAAAGACATGCTAAGCGAGGTCTGTCTGTCTCATCCTGAGTTCACCTTGCATCCTCATTCTAAGAAAAATGAAGAACAGATACATATGCCAAGGGGAATGGTGGCAAAGCAAGTCGCATAACTTTATGCAATTAGATCGGCTGTAGTAGGTAAGAGTTTTAAAAAATCATGGAGAATATTTTGAATCAAAGAAAAATGAAAAAAGAAAATCTAATTTGGATGGATCCTCAAACTGGAGAGAAATACCATGCCGGTGTAGCATTTTTTGAGGATCGTTTTGGCGAGTACCGAATGATTTTGGATGCCCCCAGAACTATTCTCTACCTCCGGCCTCAGAGTTCAGAAAATGATAAAATCGCATACACCGTTCACGCACCTATTGAGAAAAATGGGAAATTCGCAGCGAGGGTGCTTGTGGGTAATGGTTATAGTGATGAAGGAACAAATGGACAAGTATACATGAAGATTGGACGTTACCTTCCACAACGACTTGTCTTAATTCCAGAAGAAACCATGGTAAGTGAGTCAGCAATAGCAGCATAAATGAAATTACCGACCAAATGGTCGGTGTGTCTGGTTCTGGGCACAGTCGGATTACTATTTTTACTTCCAGAAGTCGCCACAGCTCAAGTAGGAGGCGTGGGAGCAGGAGAACTTGGTAGACGTGTTGGTAGTCTTACAAATAAGATCACTTCTGTAATTCTGCCAGCCGTTTCAATTCTGGGACTTGTATACGCAGCGATTCTGGGTGCATCGGGTGATCAGTCTGCGAAACCCAGGATGATACTCATTATTGTGGCATCGGTCGTGGGATTTCTCGCAAAGTTCGTCATACAGTGGTTTCAGTCTGCCTCAGGAATGTAGGCAATTATGGAATTACAAAAGTCACCTGTTCACCGAGGACTTGATGTGAAAATGAAGGTCGGGGGCTTAGAGGCCCTCGACCTCATTTTTGTGCTCATCCTTGCCGGGGGGATGAATATGCTTGGTATCCCCAGCCTTATTGTCCTTAGCGTTACAGTATCAGCTCTCTGCACACTTTACTTAGGGAAAAGAGGAAAACCCGAAGGTTACCTACTCCACTTACTTCGATACTTAACTACGCCGGGGAATTATTCCGCAGGAAACATGCTTAACCTTCAAATTGGAAAAGGACGCATAACAGATGGAAAAAAATGATCACGTACTATCAGGACAACTTCCATTTTGGCACTTTGATAGTGAATTAATGGTTTACAGTGATGGCTCACTTGGAGGTGCCTTCAAGCTCACTGGGTTTGATATCTCCTGTCTAACTCCAGATGAAATTAATGGATTTACCCGTCACATAGAAAACCTACTGATTTCAGCAGACGAAGGGTTGCGTCTTCAAGTTTTTTACCGACTTAGCCCAAACGTCCAAAAGCTGATACAAACTCATGCTGATGTTTCGAGTGATGCTTGTGATAGGTATAAACCGATTGCAGACGCACGCCTGAGCTACTTTCGGAAAAATGAGAGCAACCGTATCTATTTCGTGCCAGAAACCTATTTCTTTGTACGGAGTAGACCACATACATTCAAGAAGAGAAGATTGTGGGAGTCTCCAAAGCTCTTTGAACACATCTTGGCGGAAGAATATGAAAAGCACAAGAGCAAATTCAATCGTGCTCTGACACAAATTGAATCATCGCTAAATCATGCTGGGCTTGAACCAGAACGACTTAGCCGGTGCGGATGGTTTGAATTGATATTTGAATATTTGAATCTGGATCGCACTGAAAGGCATGGTCGTCCAACACTAAGAGACGAAGACGATATATTTTCTCCTTCTCTAGTAGACCAGCTCTGTCTAACTGATCTTGAGGTCTTTCCAGACCATTTAAAAATAGGAAATCTTCTTTTTCGGAGCATTACCCTTAAAACCCTTCCAGAGAGTTTCACCTATAGCAGTATGATTGAGGAATTTACTACTCTTCCTTTTCACTTTTGGATAAGCCAGAGTGTCTTTCTTCCTAACCAAAGCAAGGAACAAGGAGCCCTCGAATTAAAGCGTCGAATGGCATTTGCTATGGCTTCGGGATCTGAAAATGTCACTGACTTAGAAGCCGAAGGCAAGCTCGGACACATAGAAGGTCTCTTGCGAGAATTGATGGAGGGAAGTGATCGTCTTGCTTCCTTTGACTTTACTGTAATTCTCTGGGGACGCTCAAAGGATGAATTGGAAGAACGCACTGATGAAGTGCTCAAAGCATTTCACCGTTTGAATCAGTCGGAGGGAGTGGTAGAAACTTTACCTTGTTTTGATGCATTTATACACTCGCTACCTGGCGCGTGCACAGGCTTTCGGCACAGAAAGATAAAAACTAGCAATGCAGCCCACTTACTTCCCCTATATGGTAGCTGGTGCGGAAACAAACGACCAGTCTGTTTGATTCCTAATAGAGAAGGTTCATTGTTTTCTTACGATCCGTGGGCGAAACACTTGCCGGCGTGGAATGGTCTTATCATCGGCCAGACGGGATCAGGAAAGTCATTTGTTGTCAGCCAACTTATGCTCATGCTTTATGGCACGAAGCCTACACCTCGAATTATTTGGATAGATAACGGGGCGAGTTCAGAAAGGTTACTTGAGGTTCTTGACGGTGAATTTATAGATCTAAATCTTGATAGTGGAGTTCGTATTAATTTGTTCGATATTCCTAAAGGAAGCACTCGGCCTAATGCGAGTAGACTGAAGCTGATTCTTGCTGTACTTGAAGCAATTTTGAAGGAACAGGATTGTCGAGGACTCAAGAAAAGAGAACGAGCACTGCTTGAGGAGGCTGTTCTATCGGCATATGACAAAAGGAAGGGCTCACCATATCTGTCAGACCTGAAGCAAATACTTGAGTCCCATTCCGATCCAGATCTGAAAAAATTTGCACAGATTCTTTCAGGATGGGTTGGCGATAGTGGCTACGGGAAGCTCCTGGATGGCGCTAGTAATATCGACCTTTCTAAGGACTTGGTGACAATTGAGGTTCAGGGATTGACAAATCACCCTGAACTGAAGGACATACTTCTGCTACTTCTTACTGCTCACATTCAAAACATGGCTATGCAGGATATTGAGCGCCCTACTCAGCTCATAGTAGATGAGAGTGAACGCCTTTTTAAAACTGAGCTTGCTAAGCAGTTCGTAATTACGTGTTACAGAACATGGAGAAAGTACAATGCTGGAATTTGGGCTATTTCACAAAACTATCGAGACTTCCTTTCTGATCCTGAAGTACGAGATGCACTTATGCCGAATTCAACGAGTGTCATTGTCCTGCGACAACGGAAGATAGATTGGGCTCATTTTCAGGAAACATTCGATTTTAACGATGCACAGATTCAAGCAATTAAAAGCCTTGAAATTGTAAAAGGACAACATAGTGAATTCTTTCTCATGCAGGACGAAAGGCAGATCGTACTTCGCTTAGTTCCAGAGCCACTAAGCTATTGGATATGTACGAGCGATGCCAGAGACAAGGCAGAAATCGCAAACATGGAGAAAACATATCCCGAACTTTCAAAGATTGAAATTTTGCAGAGACTTGCATTCAATAATGAGGAAATCAAGGAGGCGGCATGAAGAAAATCCAACGTATGGTAGTGTTAGGGATTGTGCTTCTGGCACTTCTATTGCCAGTTAGATCCGTTGCATTTCTCGGGGACGGAGGTGCTGGCTGGGCACAGATTCCATACCTCGTAAAAATATTAGCTGAAAATGTAAAACGCTACCAGCAACTACGAATGGTGATAGAGCAGGCCAAGGGACATGAGCAGTATCTTCGGCTCATCAACTCGGGAATAGAAAATTCAATTGATCTATTGAACTCTATTCCTGTGAGAGATGAAGGATTATTGGAACAGCTTCGGGACTTTCAAAGTGCATATAACAACGTACTCGAAATCTATGGTCAGATCCCTAAGAGTAAAGAAGCAACTTTACAGTTATTGCATGACCAATTGGCCGCAGAATCTCGCAGAATGACCAATTCATTTAAGGAGTATGCTAGAGAGCAGGAGGAAAACTCCATAACACTTGCGGTACAAAGTAGGCAGGCATCTCCCAAGGGCGCGCAAAGAATGCAGGCAGAGGCATCAGCTCATATTATGCGGAGTCTATCGCAATTGATTCGGCTAAATACACAAATGCTCAAGCTCCAGAGTGAGCAACTAGCAATGAATAACAAACAGGGAAAAGACAGAGTAGCTGCATTTCAGAAGTTTAACGAGGATTTGGGTGGCGGCTTTAAGAAATTCAAACCTGAAATGAATCTCACGCGGTTCTGATGTTTGAAGCCTTACACCTGCACGCAAAGGCGTTGCACGGTGAAATGGTTGGAATATTTTGGATCATGTTGCCGCTAGTTGTTTCGTTTTTAGTACTGTTTGAAATTTTAAAAGGGCAAGATCAATCTCCTAATGTAAGCGAAATTTTGAGACGAACTGTAATCTCGATTTTACTTATGTTGTCGTTTGACACAGTGATAACCGCTATTAGTGTTATTGCTGATGGGATTGCGAATGAAATTCAGGGAACGGGAAATGTTTGGGAGGCAATTCAAAATCTTGGACCAAATTCACAGGGTGAATCAGGGAGCCTCTTTAATTTTCAGAGACATATTATTTACTTCTTTGCAATCGGTGCCTATCTCATTGCATACATTGGCTACTTTGCATCCGTTGCTCTAGTAAATTTTGCTTGGGGAATTCTGTACATATGTGCTCCCCTTATGATCCTCTGTTATATTCCAAGAGCAACTGCAAATGTCACGGGCAACTTATATCGTGGACTTGTTAGCGTCGCTACTTGGAAGATTCTTTGGCATTTGTTAGGAGCTTTGCTCTTGAAGATGGCGCTCGATCCGAAAGTAGTTGGTGTTGAAGATTATATATTGTCAATGGTGATGAACCTTCTCATAGGTTTGTCGATGCTTCTCGTTCCATTTTTTGCTCGCTCTTTAATTGGAGATGGCTTGCAATCAGCATCAGCCGCTCTAGCGGCAGCTCCTGGATTAATGGCAGCTAAAGCAACCACTTTAGCAAGCAAACAGTTAGCGAGGCGTGCGGCAGGGAAAACTGCAAATGCTGGAGCGTTTGCGGCCAAACCATTGACCAATCCTTTTGTTGGTAGGGCAAAAATCCTGGAACGACGAACACGCCCATTGAGAACTAAATTACGAAGAAGATACAAGAACATCGGGCTTCCACAAGAGGCTCGATAAATATTAAATTAGGAAAGGAGAGAAAAATTTGCAAGAGAACACGCCCGTCGAGGGCAATAAGATTCTAAGTCAGTGGTTGTCCTTGAATAGAGTTTTGTTTCTATACAAGGTGGTAGGATTATCCCTGTTGGGTCTCTGCTTACTTTTGAGTATATTTTTATTCATTTTAGCCACTCGAGACCCGGTAGTGATTACGTTAACTGAGGAAAGCAGATTTTACCATGGAGGGCGGAGTCCTATTAGTTTGACCGAGCAGGATATAGCTCATTTTGTTAAGAAATATATTAATCTACGATACGAATGGGCATCACTGGAGCTGGAAGTAATTGCCCGGAACATTTCACCACTTATAACGAAGGGATTTTACAAAAAGTCTTACACAGAGATATTGCAAGTAAGAAAGAATCTTGGTGATCAATCCTCTTCTGCTAGCCAGACGGTTTCTGGTGTACAGACAAACATCACCAAAGACAGTGCCGTGGCTACTTTTGATCGCATTCTTCGGGTTAGTGGAGTTCCATTAGTAGTACCGACACAGGTCTCATTTCGACTTGTAAAAGAGGTGAGTACTAAGTGGAATCCTATGGGGCTTTATGTTCACAGTATTTCAGTGCATGAAGGTAAATAGAACCACTGCTGTCGGTTTGGTTGTAGTCTCACTCTTTTGGGTTTCCGTTCTTGCAAATGCGGGAGTTGTTAGAGTTGTTTCTACGAACGGGAAGAGTATGGCTTCAATTCGATTGAGAATCGGACAGAGTACGGTGCTACGCTTTCCGGAAAAGCCCAAAAAGGTGGTTCTAGGAAATGCAAATTACTACTCGGTTGAATTTATTGAAAACGATCTTGCATTGCAACCTCTGGGAACTGTAGGAACCAACCTATTTGTGTACGGGGAGAAAAATGTTTATGGCTTTCTGCTTTCTACTCGAAGCGCAGGCAGATATGACGATCTTGTTCATGTTCAATGGGAAAATAAAGCAGAAGCCCGAAAAGCTTTGGCTACAGTCATACTAAAGTCCTCACCTGTTCGGAAAGTATCAGAGCCAGGGATCAACTTTGGCGTAGGTAAGGTGCTCAAAGCAAACATTTTGCAGGTTAAGCGGTTTAGGAATAGAGACACCTATATAGTTGATGTGGGCCTACATAACGTGACGAAGAATAAGTTGTTGCTTAGAGAGGTGGAGTTTGAAGCGACGAGAGCGAAACGTGTGCTACCTATGCAGAAGTTTGTTGTGATGGATGGGTCGATCGAGGCTAATGGCAAGACTCTAGTTCGTCTATTCTTAGAACTTCCGGAAAAAAGAGGATTCACGCTTCATGTCCGCTTGAAGGATGAGGCAGGAAGCAAAATTGTACCAAGGCGATATCTGTGATCTCTAGCTTAAGAAACTTATTAGACCGATACTTTCGGGTCGAAGAAGGAGGAAAGCGGCGCTTCAATAAAAAGCGAGTGGCATATGTGGGTGCTTCCGTTGCTCTTTTAGTGATTCTTTCCGTAGTTGTCTTCAGCGGAAAGAATGATGATGAGAGCCATATTCATCATAGCTCAAAGCCAATAGCTTCAACCCATGAAGATAAGGAGCGGAAGACTAAGCTTGAATCGATTTCGTTGGGAGGTGTTCTTGATTCGACTGAAATTGGTAATGACGACAATAATTTATCGACTGGATTACCACCACAGAGGAAAATTCGCTATAAAGCAAAGCAAGTCATAAATAGAAGCGACCAAACAGGAACTCCTACATCAATACCTACAGGGGCTAGCTTTGTTGGAAAGACTCTAACGAGCATAGATACACGAACTGCCCACACAGTTAAGGTAATTCTCCCTTACGATGGCACTCATAAGGGGAGCGGCGGCAACTTACCTCGAAACACGATATTGCTTGGCCGGGTGAGTTATCCTGGTGAGGGAAATCGTGTCTATGTTCAATTCACAAAGGGAGTTCTACCCAATGGCGAAGAGATTACCCTCCAAGCGCAGGCTATGAGTAGCAAAGATTACTCGCCTGGAATCTCTGGAGAGCTTCATGGAAATACGGGAAACCGTGTGATTTCTGTTTTAGGTCTGTCAATGATTGGTGGAATGTCTGATGTACTAGTCGAAAAGGAAGCTCTTGGCCAGGGATTTACTACAACCCCAAAGGCCACCATGCGAAACGCTGCTTTGAGTGGTGTCGCCAGAGTTGCAGACATGGAAGCAAATTATCAGGCACAGAAGCTCTCTCAAACACCGGAATATGTCACATTGAACGCAGGTGCCGATCTGATTGTGTCACTAACCGGAGCATATATTGAACAGTCAAAACAGTAGTAGGGGCAAAAGTCAAAATGATGGCCTTGAAAAATTTGTCTGGGCTCTTATGGTTGGGATATGTTTCTTATTCATATTTGTTTGGTATGGAATCAGACGGATAAACATTCGATCGGAGAATTTCTGGTTTCCGGTTGCCATTGGCATCATGCTTTCTTTCGCACTTGCCTATGGTGATTATGCCCACCTGAGATTCCTGTATTGGATTTGGTCGGACTTTGTAACAAGTAGCGATATCCATGCTCTAGAGGGGTATCCAAAATGGATACACTTCATTGGCCTTTTATGCTTCTTCGGATGTGGAACTTTGGGGACCCTCGGTCTCAGCATTTTTCTGGAAAGGTTACGCTATCAACGTGATTTGGATGAAGTAGGACTAAAAAGTGCTAAAGGATCTAGCCCTCGATTGTCCAAAATCATTCAACAAAAGGAGGGAAAAACAAAACTTTTCGTGCACGCAAAAGCAATAGGTGTTGACAGGTTCGAGGCAAAAAAAGGTGATTTTGAGGCATCATTTCAGAAAAAAGTAGATGCAATCAGGACTACCCCGAATCGGAAATTTGTTGAAATCCTACTATGCGATCATGAGCTGACAAAATTGTTACCACTCTCTGAGCATGTTAATAAATTGCGGTCGCCTTATGCCTTTATCGTTGGAAAATCTGCCGAAGGCATATTGGTTAAAAACATTCGTGACATTCCACACATGCTGGTTGCTGGAGTGACTGGATACGGAAAATCGATCTTCTTTAAGCAGATGCTTTACAGTCTTCTGCTTTCCCAGCGCCTTCAATTGTATCTGGTGGATTTGAAACGTGTAGAAAGTACCGAATTCGAGGAATTTCCAAACGTAAAAATTATCAAGGAGGAAATGGAGGCAGTCCAGTTGTTAGAAGCAATCAAGGCAGAAATGAATCAACGGTATGTGCAAATGGAAAAAATGAAAGTCAACAACCTTGACCCGAAGGTGCATAAACACGATCTCATCATAGTTGCGATAGATGAAGCCAGTATCCTGTTTGGTAAAACGAAAGTGAGCAAAGCCAGATCGGAAATGGTTTTCCGTGCCCGCGAGCTACTACATGACTTAACGAAACTCGCCCGTGCGGCTGGTATTCATGTCATAGTAGCAACGCAGAAGCCAGTCAGCGAAGCACTTGATACCAGTGCTCTCGAAAATCTGCCTGGCCGAATGATCTTCAAAATGTCATCGGGGCCAGGGTCGCAAGTGGCACTTGGGAGCAACCGTGCTAAAGAGTTGCCGAATATAAAAGGACGGGGCATCTGGCGAGATGGAAACAAATTTATTGAAATTCAGGCACCTTTTATTTCACCGGAGGAACTTAAAGAGGCATGTACGGTATTGGCAGGTAAGATAAATAGTAATTCGCAATGGAATCAACAGCCAATGATTGATGTTGAGCGTGACAGCGGGAGCGCAACCAAAAACTTTAATCGAACTATGGTAAACCCACCTGTTGGTAAAAAAGCAACTGCGGCTTAGGGTGCTGATTACTGATCGGGATATGCAAATATTCAAATTTTTGTTTGAGCAAAAGATCGCAAGCCAGGAACAAATCGCGCGTATCTTTTTTCCGAATGCAACGAGGGTTACAGTTTTGCAACGATTAGCGAAACTTGTAAATGGAGGATACCTCCGCAAATATGGGATGGCCTCAGGAAATCGAATGGTCTCGGTTTATGGGCTCACTGGTCAAGGGTTAACCAAGTTTCAGCAGCTTTACCGTTACAAAATTGCTCGGCCAAATTTTAAGAGTGATTCCATGCTCCACGATATTGGACTGGTTGATGTTCGCAGGAGTATAGAATCTGCAAAAATGGTGGAAGACTATCTGACGGAGAATGTGCTGCAAACTTGTGCGAGTATTTCCAATGAATGTGCATTCCAAGCCGGCACAAAGTTGAATTCGGATGCAATGGTTGTCGTGAGAAATCAGTCAAGTGGGATTGATTGGCTTGCAATAGAACTGGAACTTAGTGAAAAGTCCGGAGCAAGATATGAAGAGAAATTGGCAAACTATTACCTTCACTCATCAATATCTGCGGTTCTCTATATATGTGGAAGTGACAGAATAAGACGGCTCATTCACCAGATCGACAAAAAAATTGGGCTTGAGTTTGATCCCAAAATTCTCACATGCAATGTAAGAGATTGCCATTTTGAAGAAACGCCATTGGTGTTTTTAAACCGAGATGGTGGCAGTTTTCTACTCGAATAAGAATCCTACAGGGCCCCTACAATTGTAGGACCTTTATTTTTGTAACTAGCTGAAAATACAGAGTCAGCATAATCAAAACTTGCAGCAGTCGAGCACTATGCGGACTTTCGGACTAACGAAGCAATCATGACAACGATTAGGAGTCATGGATCATAAATAATGGAGGTTGTTATAGATAATAGAATCCTTGCATGGATGTTTTTAGGAATGTTTATTTTATCCGGTTGTTCAACAATTACGAAATCAACTTTACTTGGCGCAGGTGTTGGTGCTGCAGCAGGAACTGGAGGCACTGCTTTGTCAAATAAAGACAAAGGAAAGAGTGTGGCTGTGAGTGCACTTGTTATGGGTGTAGTTGGTGGAGTAGCTGGCTACTTTTCTCATCAAAGGTTGGAGAAACGGGACGCAGAGGTACGCAAAGAGACACTATTCAATTTAGAAAAGTTTGGAGTATCTGGATTGAAGAATGAAAGCAATTTCACCAGTGAATCAAAATCTAGTGAACGCATACTAATCTTTACAGATGACCTTGAACTGTTCAGAAAGTATAAGAAGAACAATTGAAAGAAAAATCTATTGCACGGAGAATAGCTCTTTCTCCCGCCCTCTTATCGCGTCTTGAGTCTGAGGTAAGCCGCATCCGTGGGCTAGGGTCTCACTATCGTGTAAACGAGTCTAAACTGGCTTCTGCAATTTTAAGCATCTTTTTTGATCGTTACTTAGAAAAGGATCGTGAAACTCTTGATAGTCGATTTGTCGATCGTAAAGCATATTTAAAACAGATCGTAAGAGAAGCATCATCTGAAGAAGAGCTTGCAATCAGGCTAAATGAGTACCTTCAAACCAGCAACTCAAAGAGGCGAAGAGGGCGAAAACGAAAGGTTGAAAAATCTCATGCTCAAAGCAGATCAGAGTTACTGGTCAGCGACTGAGGCAGAACGGAAATAAGTTGCAGATTCCAATTTTTTAAGGAACATGGATCTGCCACCATTCTTTTTGAGGCGAAGTGGGACACCACTTCGCCTTTTTCATTAACAGGAGTCATTAAATTGGGAGAAACCCTAAAAAAGATTTGCACTAAGTGCTTAGTGGAAAAATCATCTAACGACTTTTATTCTAAGGGAAATCGGCTGGATAGCATTTGCAAAGAATGCAAACGATCCAATAGAAAAGCTAAGTACGTATCCAAAAAACAATGTGATGAATTTAATAGCCTGACTGCATTTTTCGAGATAATTTTTGACAGTGAAATTGAAGAATTAAAGCGACTCAATCAGAATTGTGACAGAATTTTGAGAAGCCATCAGCAAAAGGAGGCAGCATGAATAAAGGAAAGGAACCTTGCATAAGATGGATTAGAGTTTCACATGCTAAGCAAGATGAAAACCACTCGAAGCCCGCGCAATTAAAAAGTACCGAAGAATATTGTCAGCAAAATAATTTAAAAGTTTGGAAGACATATGAAGTAACCGAAACCGCTAGTAAGGAAAAGAACAGGCATGAATTTGTCGAGATGATGAACGCCGCCAGAGACCATGGGATTAAACACATTGTCTGCGATAAAGTTGATCGCGCAGCAAGAGGGTATTGGGCAGCTTACGAACTTACTCAGTTTATGGAAGAATTTGGTGGAACATTACACGTCAGTCGGGAGAGGTTTCGGTTCAATAGTGATTCTGCTCCAAATGAGAAGTTCCTTTTTGGCATCAGTATCCTAAATGGAAAGTTTCAGATTGATAATATGCGAATGGAACTTGCAAAGGGATTCTCACAAAGGTTTCACGAAGGTGGTAAATGGAACCACATTGCGCCGATCGGATACCAACACATCCGAATTGGAAAGAAATCTGACCTCCATCTAAATGAAAAAGAAGCTCCTTATATAAAGGAAGCCTTTATGATGTACAAGACCGGCAATTACTCTCAGGCTGACATTTTGAAGTTTCTGAAGAGTAAGATTACCCACAGAAAAGTTACAAAGACCATGGTGGAGAGTTTGTTAAAAAACCAATTCTACTACGGCCTTATGAGGACAAGCTATGGTGAACGTATGGGCGTGCATACTCCAATTATTTCAAAAGCAGACTTTGATGATATTCAGCGAATCAGGGGACGAAGGGCTGTTGGGCATGAGCCAGGAAAAAATGCAAAAATCGCTAAGCCATTAATGGGCCTTATCAAATGTGGAGAATGTGGAAGCCGTATCACGGGCGAGGTCAAAACAAAGAAAAGTGGCAGACAATATGTTTATTATCACTGTGCAAACCAGAGCTGTGTTGAGAGGCGCAAAAACAGCCGTCAGGAGATCATATTTGAGCAGATTATTGATGCCTTTGCCCCATTTTCTAAATTCACCCCAAAGGGTACCGCAACTCTTGTTGAGAAATTTCGGAAAAGCACAAAAGACCCCACTCTTTACGCTGAGCAAAAGTTGAGCGAGTTAGCAAAACAGAAATTGGAAGCACAATCAAAATTAGAACGGATTGAGAAGCTGTATGCTGATGGGTTAATTGAAAAATGGGAGTACGAGGAGATTATGCGCGAAAAGAAGCGAACTTTTGCCGCCATTGGATCACAAATTGACGATATTGGAGATACGACAGAGCAGGTTCAGGCGGAAAGCCTAAAGGTTATCGAACTTTTCAGTAAGGCTAATAAATTCATGCATTTAAGTACAAATGAACTAGACAAAGCAAGACTTGCAAGAGTGGTGCTATCGAACCCTGTTTTGAAAGATAGAACCCTTTGTTTTTCTTATGCTAAACCGTTCGATAACCTTCTTAAAATTACTGTTGACAAAAATTGGTGGACCCTAGGAGAGTCGAACTCCTGACCTCCTGAATGCAAATCAGGCGCTCTACCAGCTGAGCTAAGGGCCCAATCTCGAAAAAGACTCAAGGATTTATCTATCTGAATCCAACCCATTTGCCAAGGGTAAAGGCGGCGAGCCAGAGAGATGAGTCGTTTTACTGGTTTAAATTTTTTAATGAATTGGTGTGCCTTCAGGCGCGCTTTCTGATTCGCCTTCAACAATCTCGGGCTTGTCTTTTTGAAAAGCCTGCACTTGTAGGTACTTTAAGTGACGGATGTACTGATTAATACCGTCTTCAAGGCTCGTAAACTTCTCGGGAAAGCCTGTATTCTTTAGTTTCGACATATCGGCTTCAGTAAAATATTGGTAAGTGGAACGAAACTGTTCCGGCGTATCCATCCAGTCAATTTTTTCTACAGTACTCATAGCTGCAAAAGTCGCTTTTGCCATATCGTAGAAAGTGCGCGCTTTTCCGGATCCTGCGTTATAGATTCCACTCTTCGGCTTTTTTTCAAGAAGGAAGGCAATCATTTTAACTATATCTCCAACAAAGACAAAGTCGCGTGCTTGCGCACCGTCGGTAATACTCTCTTTGTGCGAACGGAAGAGCGGGCAAGACCCTTTTTCTCGAATGCTATGGAAGCTATGAAAAATTGTCGAAGCCATCCGGTCTTTGTGCTCTTCATTCGGACCATAGACATTAAAGAATTTTAGGCCGTACCAATTCGGCGGCGTTTTCCCAGTGGCTAGTTGTTCTAATGCCCAAATATCAAATTCTTGTTTGGAAACCGCATAAGGGTTCATCGGCTTGAGTTGCGAAACTTGTTCGTGGGAATCGGAAAAACCAAAGCCCCCTGTGCCATAAGTAGCGGCCGTTGAGGCATAGACCAACGGTACACTATGCTCTGTACACCAACTCCAAATTGACTTCGTATACTCCGTGTTCCATTTACGCATTTCTTTGAGGTCGCGGTTTTTATTCGTGTCCGTAATGGCGCCAACATGAATAATGGATTCAATTTTTTCGCCCTTAGGAATCAAAGATTCGGTTGCTTTCTCATGCTTTGGCTTAATTTTATCCAGTAGCTTTGGAAAATAATCTCTATCGATGATTACATGCCTTGGATCTACTTCGATGGCGCGCGCGCGGTCCCAATCACTGGTCTCCTCTGGGCCAAAATAGCGCCGGTCGCGGAAATGCTGTGGGTTATCAATGAGCAGTAAGCGCGAATCTTCACCAAAAAATTTTGCTATGTTGGAACCAATAAAGCCAGCTGAGCCTGTAACAATAATCATTGCGCTAATTTAGCAGGCCAAGACCACTTGTCAATGCATGCCGAGATCGCTTGTCAATTCTAGAGCTTTGCTCTATTTTGCCCCTATGGACACTGCGCTTAGTGAAATCAAGGATGCTTCTCTCAATGAAATCAAGGAACAGCTCTCTCTGCAATGTTCCAAGTTAAATGGCCTACGGAGGTCTCTTTGACATTGAGACCAAGGAGAGGCGAATTCAAGAGATTCAAAATTTAGAACTCGCACCTGACTTTTGGAATGATCAGGACACTGCGCGAGAGATTCAGAAAGAAAAAGGCGCGCTCTCCCTGGTCCTGGACGAATGGCAGGGGCTTTTCCAGCGTTATCAAGATGCGGAAGCAATATTGGAACTTGTTCAGGAGTCCAGTGGGGATGATTCTGAAATACTTGCAGAGCTTGTCTCGGAAGTCGCTGCCTTGGTCACGCCACTGGAAAACTTAGAGACGCGCACTCTGCTTGGTGGCGAGGGTGACTCCAAAAACGCTTTCATTAATATCAATGCAGGTTCCGGTGGAACGGAATCGCAAGACTGGGCACAAATACTTCTGCGGATGTACCATCGCTGGTCCGAAAAGCAAAATTTCAAAATAACGGTGATGGAAATGAATGGAGGTGATGAAGCTGGTATTAAGAGCGCAACCCTGCAGGTGGAAGGCGCTTTTGCCTATGGCCTCTTACGTTCGGAGTCAGGCGTGCATCGTTTGGTACGTATCTCTCCCTTTGATGCTAATAAACGACGGCATACGAGTTTTGCCTCTGTTTACATCTATCCTGAGATCGATGAGGATGTGGAGATTGAAGTTAATGAGGCGGATCTTCGTATTGACGTATTCCGCTCTAGTGGGGCTGGTGGTCAGCACGTAAATACGACAGACTCCGCCGTGCGGATTACACATAATCCGACGGGAGTTGTAGTTTCTTGTCAAAACGAACGCTCGCAGCACAAGAACAGAGCCACTGCAATGAAGATGTTACGCGCGCGACTCTATGAAAAGCATCTTGAAGAGGAACGAGCTAAACAAGCGGAAGTCGAAGCCGGAAAGATGGCCAACGAATGGGGCTCGCAAATTCGTTCCTACGTCTTGCATCCGTATAAGATGGTCAAAGACCATCGCACCACTCATGAATCCTCGTCGGCGGAAGATGTTTTGGATGGTTCGCTCGACTCCTTTATGCGGGCCTTTTTGCTCTGGGATAAAGGCATGGTGGAGCGTGAGGGTGAGCTTTAGCTGGTATACCAACTACCAAGAAATCTTTTGCTAACTAGCTGTGTCGATTGGTAGTCTTCCGCGTAGGTTTGAAGTTAAGCTTTATCAACCAGTTTTACCGACGATCGAGGTGAGTTAAGTGCATGAAATTCAAGGATGTTTTGGGTGATTGAAGTAGTATGTGGCTGCATGTTTAGTGGAAAGACGGAAGAGTTGATCCGACGTATGAAGCGTGCGCAGATTGCGCGGCAAAAAGTGCAAATTTTTAAGCCTGCCATTGATACGCGTTATGGTGAAGATTGCGTGGTAACTCATGATGACTCAAAATTTTCCTCCACTCCTGTAGAGACAGCAGAAGATATTCTAAATTTTCTGGATGACTCCACGCGTGTTGTGGGCATTGATGAAGCACAGTTTTTTGGTGAAGAGATTGTAGAGATTACTGAGCGTTTGGCTAATCGTGGACTACGTGTAGTAGTTGCAGGACTCGACATGGATTATAAAGGCAAGCCCTTTGGGTCTATGCCGCGCCTACTTTGCGTTGCAGAGCAGGTTACGAAGCTTTCAGCCATTTGCGTAGTCTGTGGTGCTCCTGCCACACGATCACAGAGAATCTCTGCAAATGAGGAGCAGGTGGTTGTAGGGGCCATGGATCATTACGAGGCTCGGTGCCGAGACCATCACTACTGTTTAGATCATGTTCTAGATAAACCTGAGGCTTTGGCGGCGGTCAAAGCAGGCAATTTAGGCCTGCAGGTATAAACCAATTCGATGCGCCACAAGCCTTGATTTATTTCGTTGCGCCAAACTTAATTTGGCGTTTAGGCACGAGAATACAGCGCTTCATTTTGCAACGGATCATATAGGATAGCATTTCCTCCTCGTAGCGGTCGAGGCAGGACTCCTCACAGGTCTCGCAGTTAGCGGCATAGGTGTCGATCCATTTTCCTAGAAAGGAGGCAGCATCTCGATTGAACAGCCGATACATACAATCGAATCCGCAATGGGCTAGGCCGCGGATGCAGTCCGTGTCTTCCTCACAGGAGCGGGCCAGACTATGGAAATGATCCACATAATTTTGTCGTAGTTTGCAGTCACTCCCGTGCTTCTTGACAGCATTGGAGTTGACACAAACGTGGAGAAAGCAAGCGGGCTCGGGAGCGCTAGACATTGTCTTTTTGTCCACCACGCACTTCTGTTTGGTGCGGAGCTGGAGGTTGAGCTCCTCCCGTTTCTGGGCATAGGCCTTATTCATATACTCCCAGCCGCTGCAGACGGCTTGGATGGCACTGCAGTCGTTGGCCTGCTGACACTGCACTTCTTTGGGCAGGAAGTTGTAATGGCGCTTAGGCTCCAATCGTCTAGAGCTGCCAGCTTCAGCGGCAAGAGGAACCAGGCTTATCAGCAAAAATACTGTAAGAAAAATCAATATTAAGTGGCGCACATGACCCCCGTGATGCTCAATTCAGCCCTTTTATCCATTACTTTCATCCATTTTGCCTTGAGTGCTTGGAATTCTTCAAGGTTTCACCTATTATGGCATCCTACGCCCGGTATTTTTACCGTTATGCGTTAGGATTTTATTTTAGATCTTTGTTAAGGTACTAAAGAATTATAGAGGGAGAGCGACATGCTGCTCTGCAATAAAGGTTCTGGTTGAGATGGCAATAGAGCGCCCAGACAATCCGCGCGTGCTGATACCTGAAGAGCAGGTTCAGAATCGCGTACGCGAATTGGCAAAAGAGATCGAAGATGTGTATCACGGGACGGACCTGACTATGGTCTGTGTGCTGAAGGGGGCCTTTGTCTTCTTTTCCGATTTGATACGTCAAATTGATATGCCGATATCCTGCGAATTTCTGGGTGTCTCCAGCTACGGCAATAAAATGATAAGCTCTGGGGAAGTAAAAATCACGCTTGATTTAGCTATACCTGTGGAAGGGAAGCATTTGTTGTTAGTAGAGGATATTGTCGACTCTGGGCAGACCTTGCAGTTTCTTTTGCAGACTTTGCAGGCCCGAAATCCGGCCTCAATTCGAGTTTGCACCTTACTCCACAAACCGCATGCTCAGAAGGATCCACTCGACGTGGATTTCTTCGGCTTTCAAGTGGGCGGTGAGTTTGTGGTTGGGTACGGAACCGACTATGCGGAACGATACCGAGGGCTCTCCTACATCGGTGCAGTGGAAAGACCACTCTAGACTCGCAGATAAGAGCATCTCTTAGCGATCTTGTAGTCACCAGAAGGAGAATATATGCGAATCACTAGTAGTGCTCCTACACGAATTGATTTGGCCGGTGGGACGACCGATATTTGGCCGCTTTACTTATTTCATGACAATTCAAAGACGATTAATATTGCGATCGACCAAAGGGCGCAGGTAACGATTGAGCAGAAGAGCGGGATGGCAATCGAAATTGAGTCGAAAGATTTAGATATGTCGATGCGCCTCACGTCTATTGATTATGTCGACGAAGTTGAGCCTGGGCATCCACTAGAGTTAATCACTAAATTGCTAGAGTTCTTTAGGCCACAAGGCGGAATGTCGATTACCACTTCTTGCATGAGTCCAGCAGGTTCGGGCTTGGGCGGTTCTTCTGCGTTGGCGATTGCTCTATGTGGCGCTTTCAATTTTATGGTCGACTCTTACTATTCAAGGGAAGACTTGATTACGATTGCAAAAAATATAGAGACAAAGATTCTGAAAGTTCCTTCAGGTGTACAGGATTACTATCCTGCAATGTACGGTGGGCTGAATTCGGTTCTCCTCGACGTGATAGGGGAGACTTTTATGCGCCACTCACATTTACTAACGCATGCTCTTGAGCAGCGCTTAGTGCTTGTCTATAGTGGACAAAGTCGCAATTCTGGAGTGAATAATTGGGAAGTGATGAAATCATGTATAGATCAGGACGAAAAAGTTACTGGTGGATTAGAGGGCATTCAAAAAGCTACGGATGATATGGAGTATGCGCTAAAGACAGGCAATTTCCAACGGGTCGGGGATGCGCTGCTTTTGGAAGTGGAACATCGTTCTTCTATGTGCTCAACGATTGTCACCGATGAAATGCAAGAAATTATCAATTTCGGTAAAGAACATGGCTCAAAAGCGGCCAAAGTATGTGGCGCTGGTGGTGGCGGCTGTATAGCTTTCTGGGTTCCATCTTCCCGAGACAAAATGGAGCTGATTAAAAAATTTCGCGAAAAGGGTGTGCAAGTGATTCCGTTTCATGCAGATTCTGAAGGTTTGCAAGTTAATTCCTATCAGTAAAAATTTGGTTCTATTCAGTAAAAGGTCGATTCTATTTGAATACGCAAAAATCAGAGGAAAAATTTGCTGGTTTAGAGCTAGGTGGTGGAAAGAGCGACCGAACGGCCTTAGTGTGCCTAGAGTTTTTTGCCCAAGATAGTCGAATATTTTTACGAAAGGTTTTGAAAAACCTGGGTGCGACAACACTGGGTTCTGCGGATGAAGTTTTAATCCAAGAAATGAAAAAGGCTGAGGCCTCTATAATCGGGGTGAATGCTCCCTTAGGTTTTCCTCCATATGTTTCTTGTGATGCGAAGCATTTGGTGCCTGTAGAGTTATCTCAAGACGAGTCCGTCGTTTGGATGATCGAAGAAGCTAAGCGCTCGGGGTTAGCGTCACGGAAACTGCCGACGCCTTATACCCAGCGCTCGTTAGATGTATATTTACGCACAAGGGTGCAAGCGAGGTTTGAGTTTGATCTACATCTGGAAGAAACGATGGGGTCGGGTAGAGCGCCTCTAGCGACCCGTATGCGCTATATTCTTTCGCAAGCCCCGGGGATTGAGTTTCACGAAGCCTTGCCAAGGCTAGCACTAGTCGTGCTGGCAGAGTGGTATTGCATTCCAGATAGAGAATTGCGCCGCTATCGTGATATTGAGGAGGGGGCTGGGCATCGGTTGTCCATGCTCCATTATTTGCAGAGCGACTTGCGTGAAAAGGGGCTTCCGCAGTTGTTTCTTTATGACTCTGATATGGATGGGTTGGCAAAAGATCTTTCCGTATTTAACGCACTTCTTTGCGGATTGATGGCGGCCTATTATCGTGTTGGCTTAGTGGAGAGTCCGGGTAGTGATTTTCAAAAGCACTGGGGGTTTATGATAATTCCTAAGCGACCGGAGTGCCGCACTTAAAAGCTAGGATTTTCTGGGTCTAGAGCTGGGGCTTTCTGCCTAAGTCTTGGACATTGTTAAAATTTTTAGCGACAATTATTGTCGCAATTCAGAAAATTCCAGGGAGCAATAGCCTAAGCCAGAAATAAGCCTATAATTTCATGCGTTTAGACTGTTAAATATAATAAATATTGTTAAATAATTTGGCGTGGTTTTTGCAAGTACTTATCCAGGAGTCGTTTTGAAAATCTGGGGATGGGACTGGCAAAATTGGTGGCGTCAAACTCGGGCGCAAGCATGGGTAAGAAATATTTCTAGCGGTCTCTACCTTCTATCCCTGACCCTCACCCTCCTTTTCGGCGCTTTCTATCTCCATTGGCCAAAATCGAGTAAGAAACAACCAACCCACCAGCGTGTGCCAGAATCTGTAACTCGCCAACGACGTCTATTGCTGCAGACTGCGGATAAAATTATTCGCTACCAGCATTATTACCGTGAAATTTTTGGTCGGTATGCCGGTGACATTCAAAGTTTAGGGATTCCAAAGAATTTAGTTGGAGGAACAACGGACGCAGTTTTTCATCACTATGAAGTCTTTATTGAGTTGCAACAAGGGCGACGGTTTTTCGTTCGCGCTCGGGCGCGGCCAACCTTGCACCCAAATTCTGTGCAGTCTAAGGATATCTTTCGTATCGACCAAGACTTTATGATCCACAGCAACTTTCCAGAACCGCAACTAACGCGTAAGTTCTTGGTTCAGGCTGCAGGTCGTGTTTTGCGATTGAGAGAGCGGGAAAAGGAGGTCATTGTCGGTGTGGCCGAGAAATATTGGACCTTCTCCAAGGAGAAACTCGGAGGTTCAGCGTCTGTCTGGACTGCATCCGGAATTCGTGGTCGAGTCCGTGGCACTCAGCTCGGCAACCAGCAAAGTGGTGTTGCTAGCATCGATACTATCGATACTTCGGATGCAGCAGTTGGTTCACGAAGTCCATCGGCGGTCACGCGCACAAAGATTGGTCTTAACGAAATTTATCGATTCCTTGGGCTAGGCCGTTATGCCCAACACGTGTACTTCCGAGAGCTAGGCTACTATGCAATCACTTGGGATGACCTAGATGCACATGTCGGATTTCGTTTGATGGAATTGGGTAAAAGCTATAGCAATATCAGCTTGGAGCCTATTGAGTTGTCGAGAAACGACTACCGCTTACAAGTACGGGGCACGGCGGGCAATATTTTAGGTGAAGTGTTTAGCATGGACAAGTTTGGCAATATTGAGCAAATTCGTTTCACAGACGTGATTGTGGAACGATTACGGGCGACTACGAAATTTTTATCGAACCCTGGGCGCTTTCAGATCTCTGAGATTCCAGATGAAAAATCTCTGATAATTAAGCAGGATCGTCGACAAAAGCTAGATTCGAGCCCTTGAAATCGTCTTAGATGTCGTTGTGGTTGTTGACAGAAATGTTCGATAAAACTACAATCGGGAGCTGGAGCGGGTTAGAGGATTTATGTACCGAAGTTTTAAATTACTTGTTGCTATTTTCTTACCATTGTTTTTGATGGCCTGTGCGGGCTCTCCAAACGACCCAGAGCGAACAGGCCTTTTTGAGGCCGATTCTCGTGGTGGAATTCTGGGTTCGGACTCCTCGACGGGCCCTAGCAGCTCTTTCACTGAGATTTATGAATTTGCAGGAAGGTACTTGCAAGTTACCAAGTTCGATATCCCTATCGTGAAGAACTCTCGAGTGGAGTTTTGGGTAGAGTATTTTACTGGGCGGGGCCGGCGAACCTTCGGTCGTTACATTGAGCGTCTAGGGAAAATGAAGCCCCTGATGGAGCCAATGTTGGTCGAGGCTAATATGCCGAAGGACCTCGTTTATTTGGCGATGATCGAGAGTGGTTTCTCCCCAAAAGCTAGATCTCGGGCTGGAGCCGTAGGGCCGTGGCAGTTTATCCCCGCTACGGGTAGGAGTTACGGGCTTGAGCAGGATTGGTGGTACGACGAAAGACGTGATCCAGTGAAGTCAACTAAGGCAGCAATTCGTTATTTGTCGGTGCTGTACGAAGAGTTCGATGATTGGAAATTAGCTGCCGCCGCCTACAATGCAGGAGAAGGCAGAATTCGTTGGGGCATCCGAAAATACGGGACCAGAGATTATTGGGAACTAGCTCGACATCGTGCTATCCGTCGAGAAACCGTGGACTATGTTCCAAAGATGATGGCTGCCGCTATCATCTCTAAGAATCCTGAAGTATTTGGATTCAAGCCACCGGTTTGGGATAGCTCTTGGTTGGAGACAACAACAATCACCTTAAAAGGACCGGAGGCCATTTATTCTCTAGCAAATGCTGGTGAGATTACCCGTAAAATGCTCCGCACTTTGAATCCGGAACTGAAGCGTTGGAGTACGCCTCCGGTTCAAAACTACGCTCTACGAGTTCCATCCGAAGCAGTTAGGAAGCGCTTAGAGTTTGCAATGACGACGGGGAAGATTGGTAAGTTTCGCAATTTTGCGCGCTATCGTGTGCGTCGCGGAGATACTCTTTCGCAAATCGCAAGTCGGTTTCAAGTGGGGATTCGGCCGATTATGCGTCTCAATAATTTGGCATCAGCACGGCGAATTTGGCCAGGACAGATGCTGATTATGCCGGTAATGCGAGGGGCAACCCCGAAAAAGCCTCATGTTCGGCGGCAGGCAACTACCCGAATTCCAGCAGAATTTCGTAACAAGCTGCACGTGCTCTATGTTGTGAAAAAGGGCGATACACTGTACGACATTTCCAGGAAATACGCGGTAACGGTAGGGGAATTGAAGCGTTGGAACAGCATATCTAAGCACAGGAAAATTCGCCCAGGCAAGACGCTGCGGCTTTATGTGAAAAATGACCAACCAAGAATTTAACCATTCAACTAACAATTCAGCCTTAGAGGCGCCAAGAAGTATGCTCGAATGCGAGACCCTTGTGGTGGGTGCCGGACTTTCTGGAATCTTAGCTGCGGCTAAGGTAGCCCAGGCGGCGGTGACCGAAGGCAAGGGCATTATTGTGGTGGATTCAGCGGACCGGGTTGGGGGGCGCTGGTCTCCAGAGCGTCGAGAGGGTTTCCAGTTTGGGGCTGGCCTAAATGTGGCAGATAAGAAAACCTGGGACAGGGTTTTCTCTGAACTCAATCTTGCAACTGAGGATTCCGTCACAGTTGAAAATGGTAGTTCTGTTGTCTTTACAAAGAAAGGGTGGCAGCCTGAAACTAATTTACCGGATTGGGAAAAATTTTTGGCTCAACCGGTGGAAGCAATGCCTTTGGGGGGCGTGGCAGGCTTCTTAGACAAAGTCCTGGAGCAAAGAGCTTTTGACCTTCGCTTGAATTCTCCCGTCACCGAGTTGGTAATTCAGAACGGTCGAGCAGATTGGGCGAGAATTGGTGTTGATCAAGGGATTCGGTTTAAAGAATGTATATGGGCGGCAGATTCATTGGCCTTAGCAGAAGTTTTAACCGGTGAAGGTGCGCCAGAGGAAGGTATAGAGCGCTCTGCTTGGTTGAAGCAGTTTGTTGTTCACAACCCATCGCCGGGTGTAGTTTTAGAGTTTGCACACGGAAGGAAATTAAGTGAGTTCACAGAGACGCTCGTGTTGCCTTTACCGGGAGCAGAAAAAGATCGCCGTTATTTAGTCGGAGCATTCTTAGCGAACCGTGATTCATCCTTGGCGCCTAAAGGGCGAGAAGTTTCGGTTTGGTTGCTTCCGTTGCGTGAGCATGAATGGGAAGATAACCATGAAATTATGAAGCGGATTCGCGGCGCAAGGCGAGTAATCGAAAAGTCCTTTCCAGGGTTTGAAAAGTCCATACTTTTTGACCGCGTACAAGTTCTAAGTCACACAATTACTCCACAGAACCGTAAATCGAAGAAAATCGCGAAGGAAAAAATTCCACCTCCATTTTCGAATCTGCGAATTTTATCGGATTGGTCTGCGCCGGCAGGCTCTCATTTCCCTGGAGTAGTTGCGCATTTGCTCACCGATAGAGCAGAGTTACTCAACGGTCGAGAAGAGTGGCCTAGCTAGCGATAGCGCGAACTAAGGCATAGTTTCTGGACAGATTTTGCCCCCAACTCTAGTAAAGCTATCTCCGCCTGCAAGGTGGAGATTCCACTGGTATACACATCATCGACTAATAGAATATTCATGCCTTTCAAATGTGCTTTATTGATCATTGGGTTTGGTAAAATAAAATGGTGTGAATTTCGTCGATCTTGAAACGATCGGGTATGTTGGCTATGGGACTGGTCTTTTCTTAGTAGGTGATCCTGAAATGGAATATTTGTTTTCCTCGACAGATGTAAAAGAAACGGTTTCATCGGCGAGGCGATAGAGAAATTTGCTATACCTCGTAACTTAGTTGGCACTACGGTTATTAGGTTAATTTCATTTCTTATGAGTAATTCCAAAAGCATTCGAGGTGAGGCCAAACGGTACAGAAGGCGAGCCCAAACTGGACTGTAGGAGCTACGTAGGACATGAAGCATCCTTTGAATTTCTGGAGTGTAGGCGAAAATATGGCTAGGCCTATCTCTTGGATATAAATGGACACGTGCTTTAATTAAATTTGCTTCACAGAGTGAGCAAATTATATGGAAGGGTTGGCGTTGTTTTTCACAAAGAGCGCAATAAAACATATTGCCCTAATAGCAAGATTCATACCATTGATCGGTTAGGCATTTTGTCACAAATCGACGGTGAACTTCATCTGGTGACAAGGCTCCAGCTGCTCCACCAGCAACACCGCCGACGGCAGCGCCACTCACTGCTCCGCCTCCGATATTACCAGTGAACACGCCAGTTACAGCGCCAATGGCTCCGCCGAGGAGTGTCCCTTTGCCAGCATTTCTAACGATCTTCCGACCTGCAGGAGAATCTAAATATTCGTCCGCTCGTTCATCGCACTTTTCGATATCATATGTATCCATTTAGGTTGCTAGCGCCTCCACCAACGCCAAAAGATCCTTTTGAAATGTTTTTCGCTTCTTAAAGGACTCAACGAGTGGACTCAATACGAGGTCTCTGCCGCGAATTCCACCCATTGCATCCGTAAACCCCTTCGCTAATTCCCGTACAGCAAAGGATCCCAGGCCACTGGCCACTTTTCGATCACGCGCAGTTGGGGATCCACCTCGTTGAATATGGCCTAAGATGCAGACTCTAGAAGAATATCCATATTTCTGCTGCAACTGATCGGCAATGCGTATGGATTTGCCCGATTTATTGCCTTCCGCCACCACAATGATGCAGGACTTTTTGCCGCGTTTTTCTCCACGCTTAATCTGCTGGGCAATTTTTGCTACGGATAGAGGTGCCTCCGGAACTACAATTGCATCTGCCCCTCCGCCAATACCAACGTCCATCGCCAAAAAACCAGTGTTTCGACCCATTACCTCAACTACGAAAATTCTTTCATGTGAATTTGCTGTATCACGAATTTGATCAATAGCTCGCAGCCCAGTGTTCGTCGCAGTATCAAATCCAATTGTAATATCCGTACCAAAAACATCGTTGTCAATTGTCCCAGGAATACCAATGATCGGAAAGTCGAATTCAGTAGCTAGTGCGTGGGCACCACGGAAGGAACCGTCACCCCCGATAACCACCAGTCCATCAATGCCACGGTTGCGCAGGTTCTCTGCTGCTCGTTTACGCGCCGACTTTTTGAGAAACTCTGGGCAACGGGCTGTTTTCAAAATTGTTCCACCACGCTGGATAATATTGGCTACCGCTCCCAAGTCCATTGGATGAACATCATTATCCAATAATCCCGAATACCCACGATGCACTCCAAATACTTTTAGACCAAGGAAGATAGAAGAACGGACCACAGCTCGGACGGCCGCATTCATCCCAGGAGAATCGCCGCCGGAAGTAAGCACGGCGACCTGTTTAATCTTCTGCTTGTGTCGCTTTATTCGCTGCACTGCCATTGCTTCCCTTAAGAGATTAGTGATGGTACTTCGTTCCACGTTGAATGTGAAGGGCACGATAAATTTGCTCAAGGATAACAAGGCGAGCCAATTCATGCGTGAAGGTGAGTCGAGATAGGGCAAGCTTAATCGCATTATATTTTTTAATGTGTTGCGAAAGGGTGGCCTGGTCAAATCCGTAGGCTCCACCCAAGAGAAACACTAGTGGGCGGCGCCCATTTCCCCAGTTCTTTTGCAGCACATTAGCAAATTCTAGTGATTCATATTCTTTGCCTAATTCATCGAGGAAAAAAACAGCGGGTGCCGTTGAACTATTTTGCTTAATCTTCTCTAGCTGCTCTAAAATATTAGTTGTTTCTCGGGCACGGTCATCCATGGCCTCCTTGACCAACATCCACTCCACGTTGGCGTGGTTAGAGATTTGTTTCACATAATGATCGCAAATACTTGCGATGTCTTGCTCTTTAGTTTTACCAGGACTAATAAAAATAAATTCCATACGAAATGGCTCCAGTCGAAATCTTGCCTGTGCTCACTTAAATGGTCGTCTACGAGGATAAGTGCGTATTCGTCCCGACACAATACATATGGACAAATAACTGTATTTTGCTGGATTAGGCCAATGTGCCTAATAATACGAGCATGGATACCAAAACGACTCCCATCGTAGTGGCGATCGCCTCGCCTAGTCGAATAAAACTCTCAATTCCAGATTTCGATTTCTCCAAAATATCATTGTCGATCGACCACTTTCCAGGCTCTCCCAGGACGACTACGGTTGACCCGCCGAAGAGGAAATAGCCATTCCCATCGCCTCGGTTGAAATTACTCCCCTGATGAGACATTACAATCTTGCCAACACAAATCGCGCCTACGGGAATAAAGGCGAGGCGGCCAAAATTCTCTGTTTTCAGAATTTGGATCAATCGTTCATTTGTAAAAAGAATATCTGGCTTGGCTTTGAGTGCTGTTGGGTTCACACTTTCCAACGGCCCACTCGCGCGGTATTGAGCCATGACTACACCTGAGTCAGGAAAATGAAATCGGTGGTAATCCACCGGGCAGAGTCGTGCAATATAGGCTGGGCCATCGGAAAAAACATCGATCCATTCTTTTTTTTCTAGGAGTGGCGCTACAGAAAGCCAAACACCTTTCACCGGCAGTTCTTCATGGCACGAAACTCGCTCATAGGCTAAATACCTCGCTTCACAGGGGGCAGGCATTCTCTCTTTTGCAGAGACAAAATTTCTTTTCCCTGGCAGAAAGCGGCGAGTAAAGAAATCATTAAAGGAAGTCCAGTCTTTTGATTCATATTCAGATATATCAATCGAAAATTTCTTCACGAAGCCCGGAATTTTATTGCGGCTTAGGCGGGCACTTTGTAATGCTCCATAGAGTTTGGAAAAAAAATGTCGGGAAAGTAGGTTCTTACCTAGTTTCTGTCCTATGGGATTTTCATAGAGAAAGCGCACGGCCTGTTCGCCATAGACTTTTTCCTCCATTAAGGATTGATTCTGACGATCCCAGAATTGAATGCTTTTATCTTCCATAGGGAAAGCCGCCACTAGCCAACGCAAGAGTCTGAATTAGCTTGCCCTACTCGTGCTGCGTTAGCTGGTTCCTTCTCCAAATATTGCTGCCAACGAGCTACGAGGTGCTTTGGTATTTCCTCGTAGCAGTCTTCACAATAGCGTTCTCGGATATTGAACTCAATCTTTAAACGAGAGTCATTTAAAGGCTTCTGGCAAGCTACGCAATAGGATGTGTTTGTTTCGTGTAGATTCTCGTCCACCGCACAACGGTGGTCAAAAACGAAACACTCGCCATCATAGTATTCACCGCCAACTTCCTTAAAATAATTTAGAATGCCGCCATCGAGCTGATAGACATCCTTAAAGCCGAGGTTTTGCATATAGGGAGCTGCTTTTTCGCATCGAATACCGCCTGTACAAAAAGTGACAACGGTTTTATCCTTCATCTCCTCTGGTAACGCGTCTGCCATATCAACGAATTCAGTGAAATTATGGATATCGTAATGTACAGCATTCTTAAATGTACCGAACTTCACCTCGAAGGTATTACGTGTGTCCAAGAGAATCATTTCTTTGCCGTTATCATACCACTCCTTGAGCTCTTTTGGGCTGAGGTATGGTGCTGGCTTACCAACAGGATTAACCCCATCTTGCTTGAACGTGATAATTTCCTTTTTTTTGCGCAATAGTAATCGGCGGAAGGGGTGGCTCTCACATGGATTTTCTTTGTATACGAGTTCCCCTAGATGTGCTTCTAAGTGTTGTTTACAGGTGCTAGCATCCTGACTGCGAATAGATACAGAGCCATTCACGCCCTCGGAGGCTACAAGAATCGTACCCTTTGCAGATAGGGCCACTAGCGGTACGCGCAGGGCCTCTCTCATGGTGTCAATGCTATCAATTTGCAAAAATTTATAGAACGTTAATACTTGATAATCCAACGCCAACGCTTGATAGTTCATATTCGCTTCATATACCTGGCTTGCTTTGGCATTTCAAGCGCTGCGGGGTGGTGGAGGAGCTTCACGGATCACTTTAGGATCATCTTAGCAATTTGTTCGCCAATTTCGAGCACTCCATTGGGTTTTCGGAGTATTCCCGCGATCTTTAATTCTGGAGGAGCTGTGAGGTCTGGCTCGCCAGTGATGAGCACAAATGTCGAGCTAGGTGAGTGCTTCGCAACGGCACCATAAACTGTGCAATAGTCCCCGTCTGGGAGATTAGCATCACAGACAACGATGTCGAATTGCTTAGCAGCGATACTCGCAATTGCCTCAGCAGCATTTGCATTTACTGTCGTATCGGCGCCTTCATTAGTGATTGATTCCGAGAGAATGCGCGCTAGCTCTGGTTCGTCTTCGATAAGAAGAACGGACTTATCCTCGAGACTGCTTTTCTTACCCATAATGCTCAGTTCAGGTAACTGCTCGACGAAGTCGCGCGGAGATCGCATCGATTGTCATAACTAGGACAAGGATCACAATCATGAGCGTGGCTACCTTCTGGTATTGAAACAAGCGCATATACTGTGTGAGTAAGAAACCAATACCGCCAGCACCTACGAGGCCGAGTACTACCGCTACCCGAACATTCAGCTCGAAGCGGAAAAGGAAGTAGGTAATAAAGAGTGGCGCCACTTGTGGCCACACTGCCCAGCGAATTACGGCTAATTTACCACCACCTGCACTCTCCACTGCTTCTACAGGACCTTTATCGATGGACTCAATCGCATCAGCAAAGAGCTTTCCAAGCATACCGACAGAGTGAATACCAAGGGCAAGTGTTCCTGCAAATGGACCAAGGCCCACAGCACTTACGAAAAAGAGGGCCAAGATCAATGCATCAATAGCGCGGTCCATATTTAGTAAAAAAACTGTGAAACGACGAATCCACTGATTTTCGAAAATATTGGCTGCCGCAAAGAAGGCAATAGGTAAGGACAGAAACCCGGCTATAATTGTCGCTACCCAGGCGAGCGCAACCGTTTGTAAAGTATCGCGCAATACGCGGCTAAGGATCGACCAATCTGGTGGGAACATGCGCGAAAGGAAATCGGCCATAAATGGCGTGCCTTCTTGCAGTCGAGTGATAGAGAACTCCACCTCTTGGCTGGCGTAGTAGGTAAGTGTTCCGAGCGCAATGACGACTGCATAAAGTGCGTAACGCTTCCAAGAGAACGGTTGTGCGATCGCATTCTTTGCCGAGATTACCGCCGTCTTGTCATAGGAGTTACCGGATGTAGCAAAGGAAGTGGGTTTACGTGGAGCTTGTGTTGAGTCCATGGACTACATTTCCTCCAACTTGTCAGCATCGACATGATAAATTTTTTCGCAAAGCTCATCGGTCAGCTCATCCGGCTTGCCATCGAAGGCTACTTCGCCGGCGTGGAATGCAATGATTCGTGTTGCGTAGCGCTTCGCTAATTCCAGCACGTGAATATTTACAATGACTGTAATTCCTCGGTCGCGATTGATATCTTGCAAAATATTTAAAACAACTTCCGAAAGCTTTGGATCGAGTGAAGCCATCGGCTCATCGGCGAGGATGATTTTAGGTTGCTGCACTAACGCTCTAGCAATGGCTACGCGTTGCTGTTGCCCCCCAGATAAATTTTCAGCTCGCTCATGGTAGCGCCCTTCCAGTCCCACTGCATCAAGCGCTGACTTTGCGAGGTATTTGTCTTCATCGGAATAGAGTCCCGAGAGCACGCGCCAGAGCGGGGCGTACGCGACCCGTCCAACAAATACGTTCTTTAGAGCGGAGATATTTTTTACTAGATTAAATTGTTGGAAAATAAAGCCAACTTTACGACGAAGGTCTTTGAGCTCTCGCGGCCTTAGCTGTGGAACCTCTTTATCGAGCACCTGCATGGAGCCGGTGCCCGGCAGGTTAGTGCCATTAATTGCTCGGAGAAAGGTACTTTTCCCTGCTCCAGAGAGCCCAATGATAGTCACGAACTCCCCTTGAGCAATTTTTAAATCGACGTCCTTGAGAGCGTATGTTTTTCCGCCGTCAAACGTCTTCGAATAGCCCTCGACCTGAATCGTCATCTCTGGTTTGCCTCTAAGATTACATTATGTTTTTCAACTACATTACGTTCAACACTCGAGCGGCAGCGCGAACAGGCTCATAGTCCTCAGATGTAGCTGGAACCATAGAGTCCATGCGATACAGAGCCTTTAGGATTTTTTTGCCCTTTTCGTCCTTTCCCATCTCCACAAGCATTTGCTTTGTCTTTTCTACGAGTGCTTTGTTCTTTGTGTAGAACTTGTTTGTCGTAGTCATTGTGTCGCCCGTAATTGGATCTGTCACATAAAGAACGCGGATCTTACCCTGGTCTTCTGCTTTCTTGAGGAATAAGTGCCAGGAACCATTCTTACCCTCGGGGTCGTTGGCGAAGGTCGCGCCTGCATCCACAGTACCGTTCAGAACCGCAAGTACGAGTGAATCGTGAGATCCGGCAAAAATCTGCTTACCGAAATACTCGTCTGGATCAATATTAAACTTAGTCATCAAGTTCGCTTTCGGGAAAATATGCCCAGAAGTAGAAGATGGATCTACCCAAGCAATGTTCTTACCTTTCAGGTCTTGTACAGACTTAATATTTTTATCCGCACGAGTAATGATCGCAGAGTAGAAGGCAGCGCGGCCGCGGCGAACAGCTTTTAAAAGAACTTTCGCGTCGGCAATTTTTTCTGCTTTTACATAAGAAAATGGAGGCAACCAAGCGAAGTCGATTCGACCACTGCGAAGCGCTTCGATGAGTGCGGTGTAATCTGTGGCGATAAAAGTTTTCACTTTATAGCCTGTTTTCTTTTCATAATATTCAGAGAAGGCTTTGCCGTTCATTTCAACAACGTCAACGTTCTCTGCTGGGTTGAAACCCATTACAATTTCTTTGTGTTCTATTGCTGCTTGCGCAGTGGCAGTGCTGACTAATATCGCTACAGCAAGAGTCCAGAGGCTAGATACACATTTCATGATTTACTCCTTTAAGTAGATAAATTACGCGATCAGAGGGGTATCAAATGCAGCAGTTCTTGAAAATGGAAAAGACAGTTTTTTTCTTGATCATCAAAAAAATGCGGTGCATTAATTGAGCAAGAGTTGAATATGATTATGATTTGGATCATTCTGTTAGCATGGTTTTGCGAAGCACAATGTTGGCATTATTGTCGCGCACCCAGTTCATATTGAACTCATTGGTGAAGAGTAGAACTGGGTTACCAAGGCGATCCTCCAATTTCAAGCAAGACCCAGTTATCTCACCGATATCCTGATCGTCGTCTCTGCTAGTATCTTTTGTTTCGGCCCACCGAGCAACGCTAAAAGGCTGTAGTTGCAAAGTCACTTCCACGCCGTATTCATCTTTCAAGCGAAAGAGTAAGACATCAAACTGGAGCATGCCGACGGCACCAATAATCGGATCTTGGTCGCCTACACGCGGATCGGTGAAATATTGAATAGTGCCCTCCTCACAAAGCTGCTTTACGCCCTTGGCGAGCTGTTTGCGTTTCATAGGATCTCGTAGCACGAGTTTGGCAAAATTCTCTGGTGAAAACTGTGGAATGCCACGAAAGCGGATTTTTTTATTGCCCGAATAGAGCGTATCTCCAAGCAAGCAATTGCCCGTGTCGTGTAGGCCGAGTATGTCCCCGGCGTAGGCTTCTTCGACACTTTTCCTCTCTTCGGCAAAGAATTGTTGGGAGTATGCCATCTTGAGATCTCGCCCTAGCCGCGCATGATGCACGGTCATTCCTCGTTCAAACTTCCCCGAAGTTATGCGCAGAAAGGCAATGCGATCACGATGGCGTTTATCCATATTGGCTTGAATCTTAAACACAAAGCCGGAAAATGTATCACTCGTCGGCTCAAGGTCACCTTCTGCTAGACCGATGATTTGTGGTTGTGGCGCCCAATGGACAAAAAAGTCTAAGAAAGGCTGGACACCAAAGTTTGTGCGAGCAGAACCAAAAAACACAGGAGTCTCATCACCTTTTAGAAAGGCCTCCTTATCCCACTCGCCAATACCGCCATCGACTAGTTCAATTTCTTCCTTAAACTCCACCCACTCGTCTTCAGGAATATGATCCTGTACCCTTGGGTCATCGATGTCCAATATGGCCGCTTCTTCCAGTTCCTTGGTAGCGTACCCAGACTCTGAATAAAGAATTAGCTTTTTCATTCCGCGGTGATACACGCCACGAAAACGACCGCCACAGCCGACAGGCCAAGTAATTGGGTTGCAACGAATATTTAGCGTCTTTTCGATTTCATCGAGTAGCTCGAAGCCGGAACGGCCTTCGCGGTCAAGCTTGTTAATGAAAGTAAAGATCGGAGTCTTTCGAATGCGGCAAACGTCAAAAAGTTTCTGCGTTTGCTTCTCCACACCTTTCGCATTATCGAGCAACATCACTGCAGAGTCCGCTGCTGCAAGTGTGCGGTATGTATCTTCCGAAAAATCCGAATGGCCAGGAGTGTCGAGAAGATTCATACGCAGATTGGAATATTCGAACTGCATCACAGACGTGCTAATCGAAATACCTCGGTCCTGCTCTAGTTTCATCCAGTCGGAGCGAGCAGAGCGCCGTTGCCGCTTGGCCTTTACTTCACCGGCTTCATGAATTGCTCCACCGTAGAGAAGAAGCTTCTCGGTCATGGTGGTTTTACCTGCATCTGGGTGAGAGATAATAGCAAATGCGCGGCGTCGTTCGACTTCTTTCTTTGTTTCCACACTCATGCATACGGTCCTAGCTTGAATCGTTGCCATTGAGCAAGGTTCCAGCCCAAAAAATCTTGCCGGAAATGATATTTGTCGAGCAAGGACTCGTCCCAAGTACCCAAGAAAGCGGCTGCGATAAATATGGCTTCGATTGTGGCAAGTCCCCCGTCTGGGTCCAGACCTTCCTGTTTAGACTTACGCGGATAGGAAGTAACAAAGGTGGGTGGAATTTTTACCAAGGTGGGAAGGTTACCTTCGATACGCCGAACCGTGGGGTCGACTCGTTTCCAAGTGCAATCAATTACGGCCAAGGAGCTTACACCTAAGGAGTTTGCTCCTAAATAGCTAACACCGGGCCTGCTTGTATCTTCCCTCCGATTATTCTTCCATTCATCTAAGGAAATGCCGTCCACGTGCAAAAATACATCTGCTGTAAGAGGGGGGAGGGGAGAAGTTCCTCGATCAAAGTAGCATAGATGAAAGTCTTCTCTTTCCTTTAAGGGGTAAATAGAACATTGTTTTTTATTCTCACGCTTGTCAATTAAGATTTCATAATTCATTTGAGATTTCGTAATTCATTTAATTAGCTGTTTGATAGCGAGTAAACTGCTGCGCTTGTTTAGAATGCTAGGGATTTTTCGTTTCTCCCACACACATCCGGCAGCCTCCACTCCGTCCTTTGCGGAGCGGGCGACTGAATAGGTAACGACACGAGCTTGTGGATTTAGGTGAAGCCCCAGGGCTTGAAAAATTTCTTTTGACCAGCAAGCTTCAGTCGAGCTTGGAGAGAAAGGATCAAAATAAACCACGTCAAACATCGGGCAGGCATTGGATTTTAAAAACGTCAAAAAATCACATTGAACAAGTGTTACAGAGAATGCACCTATCTTTATGCGGCTTTTGGCTAGTGTCCTTTCCAGACAATCCAATTCAAATTCTGGAAGACTAGATCGTGTTTCTGAATTTGTCAGAAAGAATTCTAGTCCGCTCAAGTCACTTTCGACGGAATAGAGTTCGACCGTATTCGCCTCAGAGAGGTTCGCCTCGGGGAGGCTTGCCTCGAGGAGGCAGCGCTGAGTTTGTAGAAAATTCGTCCCTAGGCCAAAGCCAAATTCAAGTATTCGGAGCGGGCGCGTAGCAAAGCCGGGATGCTCTAAAAGGCCAGGACGCACGAAAATTTCAAGGCTTTCCGTGCTGGCAGCATGCCGGGATCTATAGGACTCAGCGACGGTGTGGTCAAAGAGGGTGTAGCTGTTATCCTGAGTTGCTCTGAGTTCGAATCTTGCCATGCCGCATTCATAGCATTTTCTTGCCTGCGTGGGGTAGAATTTACTATGCGTAGGTGGTTGGCCATTCTTTTGGGGCTAGGAATTTTCTCTCTCTATCCCATTTTCTCTGCAGGAAAGTCGCAAATTCCGTGGAGTTTTAATGCGGGGAGGCCTCGACTGCTGCTATCTGATTTGGAAAAACACCTACAACTGAGTACCTATTTCGACCATAGACGAAGCCGCATTCTAGTCGAGTCGAAGGGACATATTGCCTTCTTCCTGCCTGGGAGTTCCTATGCGGTGATTGGCGGTACGTTTGAGCAGATTTCCACTCCGCTAGTGCTGGCAAAAGAGGGTGCTGACTTTTGGATGGATGCCTCCTTGGTGCAGTCGCATCTCTTGCCGTTCATTCCAGAAAAACACCGTTTAGATCTATCGAAAGAAATCCAGGGCCTCTTGGTCAAAGATAAGCATGCGGTCTGTGCTTTGGAGCGCCCAGTTCGGCGAGTCTTCCTCGATCCGGGGCATGGGGGGCTAGATTTTGGAGCGAGGCGCGGCGGTGCTTTAGAGAAGGAGATCGTCTTAGAATTCTCTCAATTTGCCAAAGCGGAGATTGAAAAGTTGGGATTTGAAGTGATGTTGTCGAGGGAAGAGGATATATTGATTCCACTTGACCTTCGTCCACACCTAGCGGCGGAATGGGAAGCCGATATTTTTATATCGGTTCACGCTAATGCATTTAAAGGATCAAAAATTCGCGGACCAGAAACCTATATTCTCAGTTCTGAGGCAACCAATGCGGAGGCGAGAAAGCTCGCTGTACTTGAAAATAAATTTGTGGAAGTCAAACTAAATAAACGCACGCGCAAAGAAAGAATTCTCGAGAATATTCTTTGGGATGTGGGGCAAACGGCCTATCTGCAAGACTCAGCTCACCTGGCTTCGGCTGTACACACGGAGTTGCATAAGGCGGGCTCTATCCTGATTCAGAAACAGGAGAAACGGAAGTGGGTAAATCGAGGCGTTTTGCAAGCGCCTTTCCTTGTTCTGAAGCAAGCAGCAATGCCCGCAGTTCTATTAGAAATCGGTTATTTATCTAACGTGAAAGATCGGAAATGGTTAAAATTAAAAAAATTTCAGCAAAACCTAGCCAAGGCATTGGCTAAGGGGGTAAGAAAATACGCAGAGCACTGTAAGCGTAAGTAGTAAGTGCATATGGTAAGTATAAATAGCATTTGAGGTTTCTTATGACGACGAAAAAAAAGACTCAAGAAAAAGGCAAGACTCAATCAAAAGGGAAAACTCGATCCAAAAGAAAGATTGCTTCCAAGGCCGATCTGGTTTCAAAAATTATTGACCAAGCAAAAGAGCCCATTGGGTTGCTCGATACATTGAAGGAAGAGGGTCTTGCGCGCGCAGGTTATCTTCTAGGTGTTGCTGCTGGAACCGCTTCTTCCCTCACAAAAGAATCTGTTCAGGCTCAGGTGAAAGATGTGGCAAAAATTTTAGGTCTAGTGACGAAGAAAGAATACGATCGCGTAAAAGCACGTGTGGAAGATTTGGAATCACGTTTCGAAGCGATGGAAGAACACCTTGGTTTATCTGTGATGGATGCGGATGAGGAAACTGAGGAGGAAACCGAGCGTTTAGATGTCGAAGATCAAGAAGATGAGGATTGATTGTAGAAATATGGCATAAGGAGTTAGTCATGAATGGAGCTAAAGAGGTGTCGACACAAGAAATAATAATTTCAGAAGAGAGTCGAGAAAGAGCAAGAAAAATGCTTGAGGCGATGACTTTTGAGCCTATTGATATTGAAAAATATCAAAAAATTTTGGATCGTTATTGTGAGGAGTTTGGGGCTTCGTCCTATCGTGAGCTTATGAGTAGGGCTGACATGACAGAGTTCTCTCCTGAAATTTCTTCTGAAATCCTAGAGTATTACGAATTAGTAACAAGGCCAGTTTCTCTTTAGGCTTATTTTTATTTATGGGCAAAAAGCACGGAGAATGGTTTGATCTAGAGAAGCATCTTGCTATTCACGATACTGTTATCGAAGATTTTGAATGGCGGATACAATCGGGGGATACAAGGTATCGTATAGACCGTTTCAAAGAGGGGGAGCAGAAATTTATCCGTCATGAAATCAAGTTTAAAACGACGAATAGTTTGCTTGTTGAAATAAAAAAGAAAACTATACTGTCAACTGATAAGAAATATGGACTAACCCGTTTTTTTAGTTATAACTGCTTTGATTTAGAAGGTAAGCCAGTCTTACAATATCATTCGCGCCATAGTTATGAGTTGAATCCTCTTGCTCCTTGGCATCATCATTGCCATCGTCACCAATACATGGGTAAAGTTCAAAAAATAGTCATTTATCATGAGGATGATCGGCCCGAAGATCAAAGAGAAAGTAAATATACCTGGGGGAATGATCAAAGTGAGGTCGACCTAACTTATACCTCTGATGATTGGCCATTTTTTTAGATGAGTTAGATGAGGTTGTTAAGCGTGAAGAGGATGAAGAAAAAGTATAACAAATCGCACTATGGCAGGCAAGATTGGTATTCCAGTATCAGGACATCAAACTGATTAAATTGTAAAAGTGTCATTACAAGGGGAAACTGTCGGTCTAACTACGTAAGCGCGCTAACTACACCATCTTCCCAGACCAAAGAATTTTGAGTAGACTCCGCGCCAAACTAACGCATGGAGTGTAAATATGGAAAACAAAGAAATTGGCCCGGCAGAATATCGACAGCATGTAGTTCGCGCAAGGTCGCATTCAGGATCGGACGCTAATTATTGTAGAGAGCATGGATTGAATTATGCTCGATTCTCCTATGCAAAAGTGACGCTTGCTCCTAAGGTGGGTGTCCAATTAGCGAAAGCAAACCATGTGTTGCCTGACCCCAAATGGCTTGCTGAATTTCTTCGCGCATTTGAATCATGAAACACACAATTTTTGATTTTATTCATATCTATATCCATCGCAATCCAGTGGACATGCGTAAATCAATCACAAGCAATTTTCTTTTAATGAAATTGAATTTGAAAAATCCACAGATCCTAATGCTAAAGAGGATGCAAAAGAAACAATTACCTACATTCGTCATAAGGGGAAACAGAAGAAAAAGCCCCTTCCAGATAACCTTGAGCGAGAGGTGAAAGAAATTGATCTTCCTGAAGAGGAAAAGTTCTGCAATAAGGATGGATCCCCGCTGCAGGAAGTCGGTGTTGAGGTAACGGAAAAGCTAAAAACGTATCCCGCACGTCATGTTGTGGTGGTGGAGAAAAAGAAAAAATATGCGTGCCCTACGTGTTCAGAATGTATGAAGCAAGCGAGGGCTGAAAGTATTTTGCCTGGGACGATCGCAACAAGTGAACTCCTCTCTTACATTATCTTCTCGAAGTTCTTTCAGGGTTTACCACTGTATCGTCTAGAAGAGCTCTATCAGATTCATGGCATTAAGTTATCTCGGGGTACAATGGCAAGATGGCTTATTAAATCAAGTAAAATGCTTACTCCGATTGTTAATATTCTAGAAGAACGAGCAATGGACACAGGATATATGGCAATTGACGCGACTAGAATCCAAGTATTAAAAGAGG
>JAAHTH010000334.1_pt1 | contig 44606 bp, 29 predicted proteins | sample 6116091 | NCBI WGS metagenome assembly JAAHTH01 (sample SAMN13939990, study PRJNA603662) | sponge metagenome | isolation source: marine sponge | host: Mycale hentscheli | place: New Zealand | collected 2006 | reverse complement strand
TATTATTTGCGGAAATACAAACCAAAGAAACGTCTGTATTTGTCGGACAAGCGATGGACCTGCAACTAAAGATATGGATCAAGCCATACCACAATCAAAAGTATGACCTTACCGTTTCAGCCGCAGACATGTTTCGACTTGTCAAAGAGACTACCCATTGGGGACCATTCCAAGACACGTTCGAGCAAATTTCAAAATCTGAGGTAACCCTTCACAGTCGTGAAGTCTTTCGCGACTCCCCAGATGGCAAGCCACAAAAGTATTATCTTTTCGAAATTGAAAGCCAATATTACCCGACCAGCGAAGGGCGAATAAGTCTTGCCGATGTTAACATCAAATTTAATTACCCTACCGAATTGTCGCGTTCCCGCGATCCATTTGATCAGTTCTTTCAGAACTCGCCCTTTGGCCGGAGTTCTTTCCAAAACGACTTTTTCGACGCATTCAATCCTTCGTCCTTTGGAAATTCGCTGGCGATTTCGCGTACTCGTCCAATTTCAACTGCCCCCGATATCGCATCCGTTGACGTCCTCCCAATTCCAACGGAAGGGCGACCTGTGAATTATCGCGGCGCGGTTGGTAGTTACCGAATGGTCACGCAAGCCAGTCCGACACAAGTAAAATCGGGGGATCCGATTACACTAAAAATCGGAATACAGGGTACTGGACCCATGAAATTAGTACAGGCTCCACCTCTCAACACGCTCCCAGCATTAACCAAAGATTTTAAAGTCTCAGAGGAACCCCTTGCTGGCATCGTCGAAGGAGACATCAAAGTCTTTACGACGACGATTCGCCCAAGGACCGCCAGCATCACAGAGATTCCATCAATTCCATTTAGCTTTTTCAACCCAGACACCGCGCAATTCATTTCTGTGCAAACTGCCCCCATTCCAATCATTGTTAACAAAGCAGACGAACTTGCCTTGGATTCAATCGTTGGAGTATCGGGAAGTAGCCTGGAAGTTGGATCCCAGCCAACTCGGAACAAATTGGATCTCAACAATGTTCAGGAGATCAGCTTTGATTCACCACAACCAGCACTAGCAAATCCCTCCATCATTTGGCTGTTCTTATTCGCTCCTCCAATTGCACTTGGAATTTTCATTGGATTCAAAAAAATTCGACCACACCGCCCACTGCTGACATCGCGTTCTTGCCTAAGAAAGATAGCCAACGCGAAGACTCCTCACGAGATTTCGAAACAAGTCATGCATTGGCTTGGCCATCAACTCGATCATCGAAGTGACACACTTACGCGACCAGAAGCAATTGCCTGGCTTACTCCTCGCATCGACAATTCGACACGTTTGGAATTAGACAGCCTGTTAATGGACTGTGAAAACGCAACTTTTAATGGAGGGCATGCGATTTCCCTGGCGCCGATAAAACAAAACGCTGTGCAGATCATTAAAAAAATCAAAGCACAGTTACCGTGTTTCTCTCTTGAGCTCAAGGGACAGCGGCTACGCCAACTTGCAGTTGTCGTACCGCTGGCCCTCGGGTTCTTTTTGGCCACGATGCTACTAACAAAATTAGTCAACTCAACTCAATTGCCGCAGTCTGCCTCCAGTTCTCAGTCACCAGCGGATGCAAACATTCCTGTTACTCAACTGGATTCAATACAAAAAACAGAAATTTTTGAGACTGCGAATCGTGACTATAGTCACGGCAATAAAATTAAAGCAAAAGACACTGCCGAAGCTGCTGCTTTATTCTCGAATGCTATTGAGAATTATCAACTGCTCGTTGATGCCGGGGTTCAGAACACGGATTTATTCCTAAACTTAGGGAATGCCCATCTACAGAATAATGCGATTGGATACGCCATCGCTAATTACCAAAAATCTCTTCGCCATTCTCCGTTTAATCAACAGGCAAGTCAGAACATGCAAATCGTTTTAACGGCAACGGATTCTCAAAAATCAGGCGTCAATGCTTTGTCGACGACTCTCAATTGGATTTCCAGGTTACCTTCCTCCATCGGAATTACAGTCCTGCTATTAAGCTGGACCGTCATTTGTGGCTTAACCGCATTTAAATTCTCAGTTCCTTTCCGGGGTCTTAAACCTGTCTTTACTACTGCTGCATTATCCTTGTTAATTGGGATAGTAATGATCCAAGGCTCAAATTCATTTCGCTCAATCGAAAATAAGGCAGTCGCTGTGGCTAGTGAGATAACCATATTTCAGGGCAGTAGCGAATCCACTCCTTCCATCATGACATCCGCGATTGCCGAAGGTGAGTCGGTTCGAGTTCTCAAAGAACGTGGTAAATGGTCAAAAATTGAATCTGCTTCGGGAGTCCAGGGCTGGGCTCGGTCTGAATTATTTGAAAAAGTTTAAAAAGCCAGACAACGCAAATTCTTCCATAGCTACCTATAGTGAACCTGCAATCAAACGTGTTAAATTGGTTGGTTTCAGTTGGGAGTGAACCACCATGCGGTTGTTTGAGGGCACAGAATTTGATCGACCTCCTCGTTGTGAGAAGTGTGAACTGCTCGAGGCGGAGTGCGTGTGCGTCTCCGCTCCGCCACCCCCAATGCCTCCCGAGGCTCAAACGGCAACAATAAGCGTAGAAAAGCGTAAAAAAGGGAAATGGGTCACCGTCATTAACGGCTTGTTTGATGGGCATCCGGGGAGCCACTTCAAGGAACTTCTAGCCCAATTAAAAAATCAATGTGGTGCTGGAGGCTCGATTCAGGAACATCGGATCGAAATTCAAGGGAACCATCAAGAACGCCTACGCTCGATTTTAAAAGCAATGGGCTTCAAAGTCCGCCCATAAATTTACGGGACAACTCGTCGCAAAGGCACGACTGACTAAAAATTGAATGAAGATTCAATTACAATAAAACCTCTAAATTGTCCTAGTCGAGCTTTGTCCGATGAATCAATCTGCAGAAAATTCCAATCATCCCAAAACCTTTGAACTTGAAATCAAAGATGCCCAAGTCATCTTCGATACTGTCTGGGAATCACTAGAAGAAGAAGTCGGCCACCAAAACCTCCGCTTCCCAAAAGAGCTGATTTTGCTCGGAGGTGCTCCCGGTTCCGGTAAAGGCACACACACGCGGTTTATAATGCGATCGCGAGGACTTACCTGCCCGCCGATCATCATTAGCCAACTCTTGACGACGCCCGAAGCAACGCGCATCAAAGACATGGGGCAAATGGTGGGAGACACCGAGGTCATAGGGATCCTCTTTCGTGAGCTCTTAAAAGAAAAATACAGAGACGGTGCTTTGCTCGATGGCTTTCCTCGGACGAGGGTCCAGGTCGAGTGCCTTAAGATGCTGGTCGATCAAATCGATCAATTGAATAATGAGTATGCCGATACTGAATGGGCAATCCACTTTCGCCGGCCCATAATTCACGCCATGGTGCTGTTTGCCAGCGAACAAACAAGTATCGAAAGACAGTTATTTCGTGGTCGACAGATTGCCGAACACAATCGCAAGGTAGAAGAAACTGGTGTCGGAGAAATTCAGGAACTTAGGGGCACAGATCTCGAGCACGTCAAAGCAGCGCAAAGGTATCGTGTCTTTAAAGAGCAAACTTGGGATGCCTTGCGTTCCTTGAAAGAAATATATCACTATCACTTTATCAATGCCGAAGGGCCGATCGATGAAGTTGAATCAAATATCGTAAAGGAACTCCAATATCAAAGTTCGCTGGAACTCGATCCAAAGACATTTGATCACTTAAGCCCTCTTCCGCTTGCAGAAGAAATTACAATTCACGCCAGGCAAGAGCTGGTCAAACGTCTTGATAGCTATGTCCTCTCACACACCGAGTTGTTCACAGAAATCATTGAGATCATTGACAGTAAATTCATGCCCATCGTTACGCGGCACGCCCTGTCCGGACGTGCGAATGTCAATTCCGAAGATCGAATTTTTGAAAACCCAATTGCAATTTCAATGCTAATCGATATTTTTTCAGAGCGAGGATTTCATGCCATGGTCGACAAACGGATCCAGGAAGTGCCTGAAAGTGTCGACCTCAGCACCGGTCAAATTTCGTGTCGTCAAAAAACAGTGTTCCGCATTCAAATTCACTTTGAAGGATCATCCATTCGACGCGGATAATTCATGCGGGATTGACGAAGGAGCGGACTCTTTGTTCTGGCTTCCCCCAGTCTTCCTCAACAGAAATCATTTCGCCGACTCAACTTCCCCTGAAATTAAATTGGCCTTCTTGATTTCACTATCGTTGAAATAAACCGTCTCGAGTGCCGGCAGTGCAGCCAATTGCTCCAATCCCGCCTTGGTAACTTGAGTGCGATTGAGACCCAATCCGGTTAACCGTGAGAGCCCAGCGAGTAACTGCAGATCATCGTCACCGACTCCACAATCAGCTAATTGAATTTGCTCTAAATTCGGCAAGCCCTTTAGAATTTTCAGCAAGTCTATTGAAAAGTCATCAGGAGAAAATTCAATTGCATAAACACCGCTCTCGTCTGAACGCTTCAACAAAGTAGTATTTTGACGCACTAATTGAAAAATCGAAACGGGATCATCCAGCGCACATCCGGCGATGCCTGAAGAGTTCATTTCAAAAAACTGGCGAGCCGTCAGCTCCTCCAATTTTTTTCGGGAATTGATTTGATAGTAATGACTCGAAACAGCCCAGCGTGGATCTCGAATATGCAACTTATCTCCAACGCTCCCCGTAAGAACGAAGTAATCTCGGTATGAATTTTGGACATTCGGGAATGGAAACTGAATATCGTCCCACACTTCAAGTGATTCAACACCTTCCGCTCTGGAGGCGAGTGCTATAGGCAAATTGCCGGAATAGAGTGCGTGTGCAAAGCAATGTCGAATCAGACCGAAATACATCCCCACTGGCACGATTAGCATTGCCACCACCAACACGCGAGGGACAGGCGAAGTTGGAAAAACCAATGCAGACTGTACCAGGTCCGGACCTTTGGTCTCCGCATTGCGAAACAGCCAAGCTCCCACGATTGCAGTACATAAATTCCAGGGGATTACACTGGTGTTCCAACCAATGCACAAAAGGAAAATAACGATACTGCAATGCAGACCAATGCAGCCTAACATCACCTGCCTCGGTCTGGTCCAGGCTGCGATGGCTAAACCAAGCTCACCTAATCCAATCAACAATGCAAATCCTTGATACACTCCGTCAGGATTTACACGAGTCTGAGAGAGAAGGCCGTAACTAACATGAGTAAACCATTCGGATGAACCTAATTTATGAATGCCAGCCCACAGCCACATCGAAATTAGAAACCATAGACATAAACGACGCGCTGGCACCCAAACGCACGCCGCCATCATGAATGTAATCGCGATCACTTGCGGCTGACAACGAAATTGATCCATCCCAATCGCCACTCCCAACGTGAGCAAAAACCCAACCATTCCATATTTTCGTGGACTGATTAAGACAAAGGCCAAACTGATAAGGAGCATGAGACCACAAGATAATTGCGGGGTCATCGCAATCCACGGTAGATTCGGTGGAAATTCTCTTGCTTGCCATGCCGGCCAGGTAATCAAAATAGTCGCGACTTGCGAAAACACGGTGACAACTAGGAAACAGTAGCTCTCTAAGCCAATCTGTTTAAACCCCCAGCCTGCATCCTTCAAATCACCCTCGCTTGCCCCTGCGCGAACTGCAGATTTTCTTTTGGATTTCTTCGAATTCCTACCCATCGTTTTCTCACCTAACCAGCGTTCGCAGAAAACCCCTTGCCAACCGGTTATCATTAAATCGAAAAGCACGAAACAAGGTCAAGGTCAGCGCTATCACCAACGAGCCATTCAATCAAAAAACTGACATAAATCTTGAAAGGAAGGCAAATTTTCAAAACCACCTTGTTCAATTTGAACCGTTACCTGACAATCAGACCATCTCGCCCATACGACTAAGAACGTCATCATGCATCTCCAAATTTTTGAAATCTGTGCAGTCATTATCGTATTATCTGCGTTATTCGGATATCTGAATGCAAGGTTTTTAAAGCTGCCCAACACGATCGGCTTAATGATCGTTTCTATTTGCTTCACCGGATTTTTATTCGTCAGCACGATCTTCACTGATTTTTTCTTTGACACGGCTCATCAATTCATCAATCAAATCGACTTTCAGGAAGTACTCTTGGAAGTCATGCTCGGTTTTTTGCTATTCGCTGGTGCAATGCATACCAATTTTGACCAACTCCGTGTCCAAAGGTGGCCAGTCCTGGTTTTCTCAACACTCGGGGTTCTCGCCTCAACTCTGATCTGCGGAGTTTTAACCTATTTTGGTTTTCGCCTCCTGAGTATCGAGCCTAGGTTCATTCACTGCCTTTTATTCGGTGCTCTCATTTCCCCTACGGATCCAATCGCTGTCTTAGGGATTCTCAAACAAGCCGGGGTTCCGAAAAAACTCGAAACTAAAATTGTTGGCGAATCCCTCTTCAATGACGGCGTGGGAGTCGTCGTTTTTTTGACAATTTTCCATCTCGCAAGTGGCGCCTCGGTAACCGAACACGGCACCCATTCGCAATTTCAGCCTCCTGTTAAATCTTATTCCGCAGTGACCTTCCAGGGAGCCAATCAATCAACTTCGGCAATCGAGTCGGGTTTCCCTGCAGACCACCAACAAGACGAAACTGAAGCCTCACACGAAATTGAAGCCTCACACGAAACTTCCCAGACCACTGCCTCACCCAGTGTCATGGATCAGATCAAAGGCGTTATCAAATTATTTTCATGGGAAGTTCTCGGTGGAATCATACTTGGCCTAACTCTCGGTTACCTTACTTTCCTCTTACTCCGATCGATCGATGACTATGAAATCGAAGTCCTAATAACCCTGGCATGTGTGACTGGCGGATACGCGTTAGCGACCGCCCTACATCTTTCCGCTCCCCTCGCCATGGTTGTTGCTGGCCTGATCGTTGGTAATGACACCGTACGAGGAACCGCGATGTCTCAGCAAACAGAAATGTATGTCAACCGTTTTTGGGAACTGATGGACATTCTCCTCAATGCAATCCTATTCGTTCTGATTGGACTCGAACTGCTCATTCTTAATGACAGTATCACCTTGACATTTATTTACGCCGCAGGCATGGCAATCGTTATCGTGCTGCTATCCAGATTCCTATCGCTATTAATTCCAGTCCGATGCTTTGCAAAAAAACTGGAATTCGTTCCACACACTACAACTATCATGACTTGGGGCGGACTTCGCGGGGGCATTTCGATCGCACTTGCTTTGTCACTAACCGCCGAAATGAACAGAGATTTATTTCTAACAGTTACCTACGGTGTGGTCATTTTCTCAATTATCGCGCAAGGTCTGAGCGTTGGAAAACTTGCCAAAGCACTGATTGGCATCGAAGCAGACGACCATTCGGAATCGACTGAAACCGCTCACTAGCAACAAACACCCAAACCGTTGTTCGTTTACGGATCAACCAGCTCTCCAAAAAACAGCCCGTTCAGAAACACTCGGCTTGTCGCTTTCCAAAACCCGCGGAAATTCGGGTCATCAGCCATCAGGATAAAGCGGCCTTTTCCTTTTGGCTCGACCACCACGCTCGCGGCCCCCTTAAACCGTTCGATATTTTCAGCCGAGCAATAACCAGCCATCAGAGGCGTTTCAGAATCGTAAACCACTGGATTGCAGTATGGATTTTCCGACGGCTCTAAAAATCGGGCGTGGTTTCTAAAGACGGCCAAGGATTGATCCTTAAAACCAAAAAGGAGAGGGTGGGACGGATCGATTGTCGTTTTGAAGATCGCACCGCTAATTAATTTCAATGCTCTTTCGGTCGCTGCGGAATCAAATGGCTTTTGAATTACGGGCGTGGCGGTTGCTGCAGGAGTCAAGCTCGCTCCAGACCCCAGTTCCCGCTGCACCGTTGCCGCAAGACTGCCAATCGCTAAGACAGTTCCTCCCCCCTCAGCAAAATCTTCGATTTTTTCCCAATGCCCACTTGCCAAGGCTCCACCCGCCAAAACCAACGTCGAGTAATCATCAAGTCGAGACTTGGAAAAATCGCTGGACTTCAGCAACGTTACCGGCATGCCAATTTGAGTATCGAGCAAATGCCAGACTGAACCGGCGGAATAAAAAGATGTGCCCTTACCAACAAGCAGGGCGACTTTTGGAGCTTTCAGGACAACAAAGTTCGAACTACCCAAATCCGGCCCTGTCACACTTAACCCTGTCGTTACCGGCGACACCCTTGCACCTCGTTTGACAGCTTCTTTCAAGACCCGGTCGATTGCAATGTGTTTGGATTTTTGATTCTTAGAAATTACCGCAAGCGTCCCATAACTAAACTTTTCCGGTTCTCCATCACCAATTCTCATCGTAAATGTTTTTTTTGCGACTCGGACATTGACGTTCGCCTGCAGCAGTTTATTCAACACCCACGGACCAATATCGTCTTTGAAATCGATCAGATACCCAAGGTCTTCCTCAGACATCTCGAACTGCTTGGCATTGGCAAACTTTTGCATCTTGAACGGCACGAGGGCATCCAGTTCAAAATCGTGCTTCAACGAGTGCTGATTCAATCCGTAGGCCAACGGCAGCGTCCAGCTAGACACATCGTAGAACACATTCTCTTTAAAATCAGTTCGTCTCATTAGGAGCGATTGGAGAAAACGAAATTCAGCCTGAGCTGTAGGAACGACCAGACTATATTCAGCGGGAAAAACCTCATCACCATAGGCAAAATCTTCCGGAAGAAAATACGATTGTATATCGTGTCGTTTCAATACCGCAGCGAATTCAAGCAACCGCGAGCGATTCTCATGGCTTTGAAACACGTATGCTTTCACTTTCTGCGCCTGAGCTCGCTTCAGTGAATTGAGATAAAACACTTTCTTGTAGTTGTTTAATTTATCTCGCATCGCAGTCGTCGCTCTCAAACTCGACAACGACGCCGTGAATTGATTTGCAACTGTTTCATGAAACCTCAACAGACCATCTTGATTGTTCTGCACAACGCCTCTCGAACTTGCTTGCTCAAACAAGATTCCGACGCTCCCATGCAGGTCCGGATAAGTCGATCCCTTTCCCATGTAGAAATCATCAAATCGTTCCTGAGTAAAATATAAACTTCCACGTTGATCCAGAGCCTTGGCATGAAAGGCGCCGAACTCACGAGTCAATTGCTGGTTCCTTTGGGGAGTCAACGGATTCGTTCTTTGAGGAATGCCCGGTTGAAAAAAGAACGTGGAGTTCGTGCCCATCTCATGAAAGTCGAGCACCACGTTAGGTTTCCACTTGTGATACCAAGTCATCCTCCCTCGACTTTCAGGATGAACCAATGGCAACCAATCTCGATTTAAATCAAACCAGTAATAATTTACGCGACCGGCAGGCCACATTTGATTATGCTCCGCATCCTGAGAATCAGGATTGGGCACGCGGCCACGATACCGATTGACCCAATTCGCAAACCGATTGAATCCATCAGGGTTCAAACTCGGATCTAACAAGATTACACACCGCTCCAACCATTTATTAATTTCTTCGCCTTTGGCGGCAGCCAAATAATAGGCTACCAGCGGCGCACAATTAGTCGCACTCGCTTCGTCCCCATGAACGCCGTATCCCATATTGATCACCGCCGGTAGTTCACTGAGATCCACTCGATCAGAGTTCACTTTGGTCAACTGCCGGTGTGCCTTCTGAATCTCGCCCAACCGTTGCCGGTTTGTCTCAGAAGTGATAGTCAACAGCAACAATGGGCGACCACCATGCGTTGACGCATATTGCTCGATCGAAATTCGAGGTGATTCTTGCGCGAGTAAACGCACATAAGCTGCAACCTGGTCATGAGAAAGATGTCGCTCACCGATATCGAATCCAAAAAACTCACGAGGCGTTGAAATGCCCAGGTTTACTGCCACTCCCTCTGGCCACATTGAGGTTGGTAAATCGTCAGCAGGAACATATTCAAGGGGCGTACCATTTAAGGACTTATCGCTTAGCAAAGCGGAAGGCTGGCCGTCAGAATTCGCACTCGCAACGCCATCCTCTCCACAAATTTGTAAAATCAAAACGACGATCGAAAAGAAAGACAATCGAATAAACTGACGCATGAATGAACTCCAAAACCTCATGAACACAGAGCTAGAAAACCCTGCCAAGAAATACGCGGAACCGTAGCGCTTAATTATAGCCCAAGAAAAACTGCATTTTGGCTAATTTCGATCACGATTAATAAAACCGAACAAAGACTCAAAATCAATTTTTCGCAACCGCTGGGAGAGTAATCCCCCACACTTTTCCTCGGCTTCTGTTGCGCCTAATCGGATTTTGACGGGCCTTCTGAGCAGACCCCGCTGCCGCGGAAACATCGCGATACTTGCCGTGATTGGAACGAGCAATTGACTTCAACTGTTCGCTTCCCTTACCGGAAACTTGCATTCCCAGGGTATTAACAACAATTTTTCGGCGATGAGGTGCGGTTAACAAATTCGTTGTGTTGTCAGTGAAGGCCCCATCGCCCAGCACATAAATGACATCAGGCTTGAGCATCAATGCGGCGTTCATCGCCTCCGCCCCTTTGGTCTTTAGACACATCTCGACTGTGTAAAGCCATTGCCGCAAACGGTCTTTATTCTCCTCCGTTGCGGGGATTAACTTGGTCACTGGCTTCGGATGAAACATCATGTAAGCCGTATCGCTAAAGAAAATCACATGAAACTTTTGCTTGGGAGTCAGATTACTAACCGTCTTACTCAACTCGTTAAGGGCGGTTTCAAATTTACCTTTTGTCATGCTATTGGAATTATCAACAACAAAGACAACTTTTTGGGCAGTCTGTTTTGCCCCAAAAAACGTTGTCGTTCCAACCTCTTGCCCCATCTCTTCAAGGCCCTCCACCAATTCTCCCAATCCTACATCGAGATCCAAACTCTCAAATGAATCGGCCAGCGTATTGGCAACCATGGAATTTACCGCAGGCAGGGAAAGCTCGTTTTCCGAGATGACCATTTCTTCCATCGAGGAGTCTTCTTCAAATTCTACTTCTTCGTAATCGACCACCTCCATCTCTGTGAACACCTCAGCATAATCATTTGCGTCGACGTTCAAGACCAGACTTTTTTCCGATGTCCGAGCGAAGGTAAAGATCGCTAAAAATAAAATGAGAGTGACATGGACTAAGGTAGAAACAAGCCAGGAAGGCATCGCTTCTAACAGACCTGAGAAATCATAGGCCGCTGACTCAGCATTATCCTGTTCGGCGGCGTTGCTTGCGTCGCCGGAGTGAGTCTTTTCTTTTTGCGAAGAACGTGCAGTCAACTTGCGATTCTCCCTAGGAAAGAGGAACCACCACGATGGTGATGGAGTTGACCATTATGAATGGGAGGATTCACGAAAGGAACCCTCAAATTAAAATATTTGTGATGCCGATTTCATCCCTTCCCGATTCTCGGTACTCATTCACCCCGTCCGTTCGCGACAAATCCAGACGCACAATACTCGGTACTTTTTCACCAGCTGCTCAAAACTTGCTCCACCAACACATCTCAAATTACTCACCACTTACAGTCGATTGGGCGCGGCAATCAGCCCGCACGACAATCCGTCTAGGTAATCTAGAAAAGCGCATCGGATTAACCTGCTAATCGTGACCAATAAACAAGAAAGAAAATTAGTGGAGTAATCCGCCGCATAACGGCCATCATCTTTGGGTTAGTAAAGCAACTAAAAGCGAACTGACAACCATTAATGACAAATTGCAGACGTTAACCTGTTCTTTTTTATCGCTAAACAGTTGAATTGGTCGACGCCGGTTATCAAACTGTCCCCAGGAGAAGTGTTCATTAAAGATCGGTTGGGAAACGAGCAATGAATTTTTCGAAAAAACGCCTGTCGTTGCGGAATTTACCAAGACGGCGTTCAGCATTCACGTTAGTCGAACTACTCGTGGTCATTGCAATTATTGGCATCCTACTGTCGATGCTATTGCCAGCCGCCCAAAGCGTGCGGGAATCTGCTCGACGGACCAAGTGCATGAATAATGTCCGCCAACTAGGCATTGCCTTGCACAATTTTGAATCTGCCTTCAAGACGTTCCCACCTGCTTTCACCGATGGCCATAGCTGGACAGGCATCGTTTTGGATTACATCGAGCAGGCGAATGTGGCGGATCTTTACGATCGGAATTACCCCTGGCACCACGCAAAAAATCAAGATGCAATTTCTACCGTGGTTCCCATGTTTCTTTGCCCATCCAATCCCAATGGAAGGCCATTTTATCACGATAAAATCGGAAACGGTAAAATCTCAGCGGTTATGGACTACGCCGCGATCACTGGAGTCGCTCCGGTAGTTTACCGAGCTGGCTATGCCGAACCGGTAAGCTCATCCAAGGGGGGACTTTCAGGTGGAAAAGGAACACAAATTCGTGACATTAGAGACGGCCTCTCAAACACTCTGATGATCACTGAGGATGCCGGCCGTCCAGTCCACCACCTAAGCACTGGTTTTGGGCCCGACAACCTGCGCGTCGGAGGCGGTAATTTAAGCGTCTTCAATGCCCGCGTACGCGGTGCCGGCTGGGCAGACAATGTCAACACAATTCCAGTTCACGGGTTTTCCGCTGATGGATTGACCTGCCCCGGGCCAGTGGCAGTCAATGCCACGAATAACAATGAAGCTTTTAGTTTTCATCCCGGAATGGCTATCGGCCTATACTGTGATGGGAGTGTCAGTGGCGTGCACGAATCAATTTCTATGCAGCAGTACAGTGAATTGGTTACACGCGCCGGCGGTGAAATCAATTCTTACTTAAACTGACAAGCCTGACTCTAACGAGTTGCTCGTGCCCATTCGCTTGAAGAACCAAATTCAGTTCCTGTAACACCTGAACAGAAAGAGTGCGGGCAAGCTTCCGAAAGTGCGTAACGCTAGTTGCCTCTGTCTTTTGGTGACTTCTTAGGTTGGGTTGATTCCAACCACTCTGACAAACGTTTTGCCATTTGGTGAGTCTTATCATGGTGTTTAATTGCCAGATTGGTCGACTCACCAATATCTGCTTGGAGATCATAAAGCTCAAAACGATCTTTTGATTTCGTGTTTTCGTCGGTCAGCTTAATTAACTTCCACTTTCCCATACGAATTGCGTTAGACGGGGAATGCCCCGATCCATGGTCATGCGGATAGGTCCACGCCAGCGGCCTGTTAATCAATTCGACTCCGGTGTTTCCTTGAAGGGCTGGAACCAGGGAAACTCCATCAAGATGTTGCTTTGGCTTCAAAGCGACTCCCGCTAAATCGAGAATAGTCGGATAGAGGTCCATCGTGATTCCTGGAACCGAAGTCTCAGCCGGCTTAAGGTGACCGGGCCAGCTCACCATCGTCGGTATCCGAATCCCTCCCTCGTAGGTCCACCCCTTTCCAGCTCTCAATGGAAGACAGCAGGTGGGTCCGCCAGTACTGCGACGAGACGCAAGCGTAGAGAGACCGCCGTTGTCCGAGGTGAAAACAATTACCGTATTTTCGCGCAACTCCAAATCCTCAATTTCCTGGAGTACCCGTCCAACGTTTGTATCCAAATTTTCTAACATCGCAGCATAGGTTGGATTATTTTGAGCCGAACGCGTGCGTGCTCCATTTCGCTCTGCGATCACATCTTTGGGTTGTTCACCACTCTTCTTTAATTTTGTTTTGTACTTATCCACTAAAGCATCAGGCGCCTGAATTGGTGTGTGGACCGCATAATGCGCGAAACATAAAAAAAATGGTCGATCCCGATTTTCCTTAATAAAAGAGAGCGCCTGATCTGTCATCGCATCGTTTAGATAATCTCCCTTCTTACCCTCTGCGAGGTCTGGAATGTCCCAAAATCGAATTCCGTTCGGTTTGTTTTTATTGCCGCTTCGCTTGTATGGATAAAAATAACTCCCAGGGCTTCCACCTCGATTAACGCATCGCACCCAATCAAATCCTTGGAACTGCGGCATGTGCATGTCTTTATCACCTAAATGCCATTTACCAATGTAACCCGTTTGATAACCCGCTTCCGATAATGCTTCTCCAATGGTGACTTCCTCAAGTGGGAGGTGCAATTCGTTTGGCTGATTCAGCCACTGGGTAATCCCCAATCTTTGAGGAGCTTTGCCGGTCATTAAAGCAGCACGCGTTGGCGAGCAAACTGGATTAGCAGAATAAAAATCGTTAAATCGAACGCTTTGTCGAGCTAACTGATCAATCACAGGAGTTTCATGGAATGTCGAACCGTAACAACCAAGATCCGCGTAGCCGAGATCATCAATAAAAAACATAACGATATTAGGAGCACGGTCGACTCCAGCATTCGGTTCACCCGAGATAACCTTGCGCGTTTGAAAACCAAAACAGACGAGCACCAGTAAAATTTGTACTGCTGCAATTAAACGTAACAACTTGATTTTCATAGACATTACGACCATACCGAAAGCAAGATAATTCAATGAGCGAAAAATGAAGATGACGCTTGACCTTCCATCCGCCATCTGATTGTAATGGATCTCCCCAGTCGATTACGAGTGAATCCACAATTATTTCCTCAAGCCTCTCGCTTCAACTAAAAAACACCTCGGGAATTCCGAGGTGCTCGTGAGATTCAATTGCTGGACTATTGGTACAAACGAAGGGTACAAACGAAGTTTAGAATCCGATATAAATTCGTGAACTCCCTCCACCAATTGTAAAACCAATACCTCCATAAACGTTACCGCGACTGCCGTGTAATCCATAGCTAGGACGGTAAACTGGTCTTGGGCCATGACAAAAGTCATCCCCCCGACCAAGGGACATTCTTCGACGAATATCCGCAATGTCTGATCTCATTTGGTGAATCGAATCCGCAATCGAATTGAGCAACCGTTTCACGTGTGCGGTGTTTCCGCGAATACGACCGTCGCCATAGAACTCAGCGTCGTGCTCTACTCGATCGAACACTGACTCAAGATGATGAAACTTGCGATCCAATTCTCGCAAGTCACTTTCCATATGAGCGAGCCGCCCGTGAAAATGACTTAGATCATGGATATGAGTTGCCAATCGGTATATTTCGCGGGAGTCGGCCAGTAAATGACCGTAGGCAGGTGTATCTCGATAATGCCTGACCTCACTAATGAGCCGTTTAGTTGTGCGTTGAATCTTGACAGCTAACTGATCAATGTGACGGAATTCATCAGCACTCACCTCTGGGCTTCCCATTCCCCAAACGAAACTTGCAATCAGTAACCCCATAACTCGTGCGGAATTGGCCATTTTCTTCTCCCATTGCGGCATTAACTAAAGCGTCTTGCGTAACGGTTAATCCACTATGCACTCAACGTGCCAAACAGGAGCGACGGACAATCATCTGCAGAAGCGCTTAAAAAACTGGGATTTGCAGATATTTGTCTGCAAAACAACACTTCGCCGCGTCTGAAGAGACGTTGTCAAAACGACTGCACTGGTGATGAAGTGATGACAGCCGATGTAAGCAAATCCGTCGTTTAATAAAATTCTACGCGGGGGCAGACTATCGCAGGCGACACGCCTTCAGCCATAGAATATAGGGTGACCTAAAAAGCAAATCGTCTCGCCTGAATTAAAAGTCTTTGGTCGGATTCGTCCCGGGCGTGATCGGGACACGCGGTTCTTTGGCTAACGAGAACGCAAGCTGTTCGTACCATTGATCATTCTGATGGACGAGGCTTTTAATTTTTTTCCAAATCTCAACTGGCGGACCGAACCCACTCCAATCAACTTTTAGTACGCGAACCCCACGCCGTCTCATCTCACCAAGCAATTTTTGGTAATTAGCATAGAGCTCTTGAAGATAGTCCAATGGAACACCATCCTCTTCCTCACGGCCTCGCGAGTGCATTCGCTCGAAACACTCTTCAGGAGAAACATCGAGGTAAACGAAAATATCTGGAGGCATCACATCTCTGCTCATATTGCGATAGACATCAACATAAAGCTGATACTCTTCGGGGGTCATAAACCCACGTTCCATTGCTGTGGTTGCAAACACCGTGTCACCATAAATAGGTCGATCCTGGACAACCACAATACCTTGATCACCCCAAGCCATTTCTACCGCCAAACGGTGTTGTTCATAGCGCTGACACAACATAAACATCTGCATGGCGAAACCACCGCCCGTGTTTTTACCACTCTGCAAATCCTCGTAATAACGTTGCAGAAAATGATTAAATTTTGGGTGATGGGTTGGCTCTTCCATGACCCGCGTCGGGTGCCCCGCAGCCATCGCTGCTGATGCAATGGCATGGCAGGCATTTGTTTTTCCAGCGCCAATGTTCGCATCAATTGCAATAAACAAACCTTTTCGCTGTTTTTCTTCTTCAAATGCCACGTTGCTGTTCCTCGCAAATGTTGGAAATCTTCGCCATGAATAAAGAGGTTCGCCACAAGGTAACTGTCCCAGCCTTCGTTATCAAGGACAAGAAAAATCTCAGGAGAAATATCTGCCAAAAAAATTCCAGTCACAATCGCCGGACGTCCTGCAGACCGGTGAACAGCTTTTATCCCTGCATATTCCCACTTAGCAAATCAAAATAAGAGTTTGAGATGAGTTGCTCTGGCTGAATCTGAAAATGGGCCATTAAGTCATCCGCAATCACCATCCCGGTCGCTGAAGTTTCGCTCTCATTTAAGACTACTTCCAGCTCGAGGAACGTTCCTAACATCTCAACTTTATCCAGGTGAATTCTTGTTCGTCCAATAAAAAACAACTCGCGTTGCTTAACCACTACTCCTAGAAGCCCATTACTAGCAGTCAGAACCGCCTTCAATTCGGTAGCTGAATCGAGCTCAATACGCGTATACAAAGAAGTTTTGGGGCCGAGCAAATCCTGGCGCTCGTAATACAGCAGTTCCGCTTTGCCGTCGGAAAATTCACGAATTTTAAGCCTACCTTTTTTGGAAGCGAAAAAACTATCAACCTGATTCAATACCACCGACTCACCATCGGCCAATCCAGATACCCGCTCCTTTAATTTGGCGAAGGCATTGCCGGGAACCCTTGCCTTAATTTCAACATTCTTTGCCATATAAAAAACTCACTCTGTCTTTTCCTAACCCTGAGATTTTTCCAACACAGAATCCCCAAAAGTTAAGTTCCTATCTTCTAAACCAATTCCTGCATGTAGCGGAGACTTTGACCAGCTAAAGCATCAATACCGGGCTCATAATCAAACACTTCAACACTTACCCAGCCGTCGTAATTAACGTCTTTGAGAGCTGCAAAAATAGGCTCAAAATTCACCTCTCCCATTCCTGGACCGCGACGGTTAGGATCATTGGCATGAAAATGCACAAGCCAGTCTTTGCTATCCTCGATAATGGAGGGAATCGTTTTTATTTCAGTCGACATTGCTTTGACATCTAAGTGCAACTGCACGTTCGATGAATCAACAGCCTTGGCAATTTCGATAGCCGACTCCGCCGTCAACATAAAGTCACCTTCTTCAGGACCTAGTGGTTCAAGTGCTAACGTAACTCCGCACTCTTCCAACACCGGTGCAATCTCAGAAAAAACTTCGATGGCATAATCACAACCCTGCTGTAACGTGACGCCTTCAAGCAGGTTTCGCTGCGGCGGTGAACCAAACACCATCACTCGCCCACCAAGGTCGCTGCACAACCGGGCAAGCTCACACAAATAATCTGCCGTCTTCTTGCGGACCTGCCGATCACTGGTTGTCAGATGCAGACCATTGGTTTTTGCCAACAACCAATGCAATCCAATAATTTCGATCTCAAGAGAATCAGCAAGTTCACGCAGAAATCGCCGCTGAGACTGAGAAACGTCCTGGACACTCTCTGCCAGAGTAAACGGAGCAATTTCAATTCCGCGATATCCCAGATCCGCCGCATGTGCGAAGGCCCGCTCATGAGACCAGTCCTCGTATAGTTCGTTACAAATAGCGAATTTCATGAAATTAGGTTTCCCGTAGAAAGAACTGGAAGTTCGTCAGACTAACAGATATCGGCAATTTGAACGACCGCCAACCTCTGGAGACTCGTCATGAAATAGTCGGACACCAACTATGGTTGCAGCCAACTATCTCTTAAAAATTCTTTACCAGGTGCGGCTTCCCGCCAATCTAAATTTAATACCCACAGCAATCCAGAACTCAACTATAATCAGGTAAAAATGCCCTTCTTCAATCCAGTAACAAATCCGAGGCGAATTTGTTTTGTGATCGCAATTTCAATTCGTTGCAAACCAATCAACCTCGAAAATTAACTAATCGACAAGGTTTATCAAACTTGTCGCGAACTTGGTAAACTGTGCTTGATAAGTAGACAGTGGCGGCGCTTCGCCGTTTGCAAAAATCCAACAAATCCGTCAAACTTCATCCGGAACACGCAACCGGTAGTCTTCCAGCAATATCATGGCTGCCGATCGCCAATCGTGTTTACATCCTTCTCATTCCAATCAGATATCAATCACTATTCGAGATCGTTTCATGATCCACTTCATCAAGCCAACGATTTTCATCTTCACAATTTTCCAGCTCTGCTCGCTAGGACAAGCTCAACAAGACTACCGCATCGATGAAGTAATTGAGTGGAATTTACAAACGGTTGCCGTGCGGAAAGAAACCAATGAAGCTCTTGATGGCCTGAATTATCGAGAGGAAAAAATCACCGTCAAAAAACCTGTAACTGAAGAAATGGTTCGGGTCGATCAAAATGTTGTTTACAAACCCGTAATAATTCCCAACACGGTTCAAGCCAACACCACCGCTCCCCCCGCCAGGCTGTCAATTCCACAGCGTCGACTACAATGGGTACCGGGAAGCTACCGAGTTGACCCGAACAATGGGCAAACGTTCTTCCAACGAGGCGCTCTTCGTTGGAATACCCTTTCGACAAATCCCCCGGTCTTCCAAACCACTCAGCCCAACCTACCAATTTACGCGTACCAACCAGAAGTAGTAGAAACACGAACACCGGTTACAGTAACTCGCTATGTTGACGAGACTGTAACCCGAAGGATTCCCTACGAACCCCAAGTGGTTAATGAGACAGTCGAAAAACTTGTAGCCGTGAAGGTCAGATATAAAACTCCGATTAATTCCGCAGGCGAACCAACCGGACCCACAATGAGAATCGTCATCCCCAATGATGCCGCACCGGCGATGAAGGCTCCGACCCCTAATCCACCAACTGACGAAGCAACCTTTCGAGCCAGTAAAAACATTGAAGGTAACAATAAGCCAAATATCAGCGTTTTAAAACCAAAGACGCCTCCGAGCACGACTGCCGGATTCACCGGAGTCTTGAAACCAATTTCGAAATCTCAATCGCCGGTCACGAGTGCTAAGGTTGAGTCCAATTTTACAGAAACCACGCCTGACAATGGCGTGGCCTCAAACCAATCTGTAGAGACCTCGAGTCGGCAAAAAAATGTGAGCGGCTCATCCGTTCCCGACTTGGAATCCAAGATGAAGTCAGTCTTGAACAAATAAACGCCCCGGCTCAAACTAGCTAAGCGTTTGTGCCCTGCGGTTAGTTGGATACATCCGGAATCTCAAACTGACAAAGCAGTCAGTTTACCCCTGGAAGAAGATTTAGTATCTATCTCCATCTTCATTCACTTTGTGCGGCTCACTTTGTGCGGCTCACTTTGTGCGGCTCACTTTGTGCGGCTCACTTTGGCGTTGAGCGAGGAGGCCGACCCAAAAGTCCAATCCCCCAAGCCAATCGATGAAGAATGATTCTTAATCGACATGAGACATGACCTATTAGTTTTTTGGAAATCCCCTATTTATTAACCAAGAAACATCTGCGTCTGTCGAATAGAGGGCGAAACTAAAACCAAAATCGAGCACAACCGACAAACCCGTTTAACCCTAAAAATCGGTGATAACACCGGCTTTTGGAAAGCAGAATTGTGAAAGACCTTTAGATTTTTGCTGTTTTGTGTTTTACGCGGTCAACGTGACCTACTTTTTCGAGTCTCCGGTTGGGCAAATTTTGATGCCGAAGGTACGCTATTAGCTTACGCGGCACTCGGATTTCCCATCCAAGACCGTAATCCAAAAGATTACAAACGGATAAATAAAGCGATGATCCAATTTTTCCAAGAAAGTGTGAACTACGTCAATTTACCGGTCACGAGCTTGATGATCATGACACTCCTGTACTGGGAGATGGTCATGATTGGAGTGTTTGGATTTGACTCGTTCGACCTTGATTTTGACGCCAGTCCCGATATCGATATCGATGCTGGTTTCGGGATTGATGCAAACACCGGGTTGGATGCGGCACCCGCAACCTCGATCGGCAGCGGGAGTAGCACCACTGGAAATGATGGATTTTTGCGGACTGTATTTGAATTCTTCTACCTCGGAGAAGTTCCGATTGTAATCATTGGATCGTTTTTCATATTGTTTTTCTGGATCTCAACATTTGTTTCGAACCACGTTTTCAATATGGATCAGTCATTTTTAAGATCAATGTTGTGGCTTTCACCGAACCTCGTAATTAGTCTGGTTTGTACTCGAATCAGTATGATTCCATTCGCGATGCTATTTAAAAAACCACCACCTGAAAATATTAGAAGAGAAGAAATGTATGGCCTGATAGGATTCATCACCACAAGTGAGGTGACCGACACCTTCGGCCAGATGGAAATCAAATTAGAAAACGAACCCGAGATGAGAATCAATGTTCGCACGAATCCGGGAGAGTCTCTTGCCCGGGGCGACGCAGCAAAAATCATCTCTTTCAATAACTCAAACGGAACATTTTTGGTTGAACTCACCAAATGGGAGAAAAGCTTAGATGGATAACATCTTACTGGCGCAATCTGATTCAATTTACTGGCTAATATTCTTTGTGATTTTCGGCGTCTTTATCATTGGCGGCGGTATCGCAGCATTGATGATCAAATGCCTCCGAAAAGTAGAGCAAGGCTCCGCAATTATTCGCAACGGAATGGGAGGCACGAAAGTCAGTTTTGACCGCGATGTCGTCATCCCAATCCTTCACATTGTCGAATCGATGGACATTTCGGTTAAACGAATCGAAATTGATCGTAGTGGTGAAGATGGATTGATCTGTAAAGATAACATTCGAGCCGACATTAAAGTTGCATTCTTTGTTCGAGTTAACAAAGAAACCGAAGATGTGAAACGCGTCGCTCAGTTCCTCGGTTGTGCACGGGCATCCGATGAAATTTCCTTAAGAACTGTCTTTGAACCAAAATTCTCTGAAGCATTAAAAACCGTCGGTAAGCAGTTCGATTTTGTCGAACTTTATAATTCGCGTGAACAATTCCGTGAACAAATCCTAAGAATCATTGGCACCGATCTCAATGGTTACGTCCTTGATGATGCGGCCATCGATTATCTCGAACAAACCGATTTGGAGAAACTGAACCCCAATAATGTTCTCGATGCCGAAGGTATTAAAAAGATTACTGATCTGACCGCGAAGGAAGTTACTCTCGCGAACCAGATTACCCGCGAGAAAGAAATGACTCTCAAGAAACAGGATGTTGAAGCTCGCGAAGCTATCCTCGCCTTGGAACGTCAACAGGTAGATGCCGAAGAGAAACAAGAACGAGAAATTGCCGAAATCACTGCACGTCAGGAAGCTGAAGCTTCCGTCGTGAAAGAGCAAGAACGGCAGCGTTCCGAATTGGCGAGAATCAGCGCTGACGAAGAAATTGCGATTGCTGAAGAAAACAGATTACGTGCCGTGATTGTCGCAGCGAAAAGTAAAGAGCGAACCGACGCAGTCGAAACCGAACGCGTTGAACGCGAACGTGGACTCGAGGTTGCTGAGCGAGAGCGAGTTGTCACATTGGCCGACATCGAAAAAGAAAAAGCGATTGAGGTTGAGAAGAAGAATATCCAGGACGTGATTAAAGAACGCGTAATGGTAGAGCGGACGGTTGTAGAAGAAGAAGAAAAAATCAAGGACACCCGCGAGTTCGCAGCGGCGGATCGAAAGAAACAAGTCGCGGTGACCTCTGCTGAAGAAATCGCTCAACAACAATTGGTCAAAGAAGTCAAAAAAGCAGAAGCTGAAAAGCAGGCGGCTGACCTTCAAGCCCAAACAATCGTTGTCACAGCGGAAGCCAATCGAGTGTCGGCTGAGAAAGAAACCGATTCCAAGAAAATGCTCGCTGAAGCGATGCAAGCCGAAGTCGCAGCCACTGGTCTTGCCGAAGCTCAAGTTACCTTGGAAAAAGCCGTCGCGCTCGAAAAAGAAGGAACTGCAGAAGCGAAAGTGATCGAATTGAAATTCGAAGCTGATGCTAAAGGTATTACACAAAAAGCCGAAGCCATGAAATTGTTCGATGGAGTCGGTAAAGAACACGAAGAATTCAAACTTAAGCTCCACAAAGAAAAAGATGTGGAAATTGCAGGGATCGATGCCCAGCGCCAAATCGCCGAGGCGCAGGCTCAAATGGTTTCCGAATCACTCAAATCGGCAAACATTGATATCGTCGGAGGTGATTCTAAGTTCTTTGACAGTATCGTAAATTCAATCACTGCTGGTAAGCAAGTCGATCGAATCGTTGACAACAGTGAGGTCTTGACCGACGTCAAGGAAACCTTCTTCAACGGTGATCCGGCACAATTCAAAGCTGAAATCAATCGGTATATTGACATGTTTGGAGTAACCTCTGAAGACGTCAAGAACCTCTCCGTTGCTGCTTTAATTGGCCAGATGATGGGATTGACGAATGACAAAGAAGTTCTTGATCGACTCCAGGAAATGATGGGAGCGGCTAATCGCACTGGCATCGCTAGTCAAAACGCCGGAAAAGTCATCAAGACTTTGAATAAATCTTAGATCGGGATTTAAATCCGAAGCGGTCACCTATTTTGAATCGGTCGACCGCTTCCTGTTTCCTAGACCTGGCAACTCCAGGAAAAACTTAACTCGCCGGAGTTCATTGTCGGCGAGTTAAACAGAGGAGCCGTGAGTAATTCAACTTCTTTTAGCCCGAAACTAGATGTCAAACGCGCCACAAAATAATGAAACCGCGGAGCCATCCACCGATGCCTCGACGAACGAACCGCAATTAGAGCGGGGAACGTATGAGATCATCCAAAATCGGCTTCGCACCTACAGTGACGAATTGCGAGAGCGACTGAACTCGCTCAATGCCGAACGTCGTGAAGTTTTTGGTTCGATTCCAACGGAGCTAATTTCTACACAACGGATTACCACCGCACACAATTGCACGGCACGGGACATTGTTCCCGTGGGGGAAAAATTTATCTTTGGCTACAACGTCCACATGGGCTTGAAGGCCGTTACCAAAATAGAGGATGTTTTCTCGGTTTATGAGTTCTCCGAGGGAGCGATGCACGAGAAATCTCTCGACTTCATTCGCAACGGAAATTTCGAACAAGAATTTTTCTCCCTCTATAAGTATTACAAAGACACTAGTTTTCAAAAATTCCACCTGGCGGGACCACACCTCTACATGGTTTTTCAAGTCGGAAAAACCATCAGCGATACTAAATCTTTCAAGTTTTTAATCACTGAGGGCGAGCTCCGGTACGTCGACAATCGCAGCGATCACGAGGTCCAATTTCCACCGCAACACGATTTCAAATGGGTCCGGACGCACCGGGACCTCCACCGCGATGGTGACCATCCTCACATTTCAATCGAAGATAGAGTTTTTGTGGAAACCGTTGGTGGTGACCTAACCATCAAGATTGAAGACAACACCGAAGACGGTTCCGGAATCTATGCTGAACCAGTCGACGACCCGGATCAGTCTCTCGACGATGCTGAAATCTTTTACTCCATTGTCGGCAACATTATTTTGTTAAAAGTCCGGCCGTTTAAAGAAGACAAATTTCGCTACCTTGTTTTTAACGAAAAAACACAAACTGCCCGTCGTCTTGATTCAATCGAAGATGCTTGCGTCTCACTTCCCGAAGATCATGGTTTAATCTTTTCTAATGGATACTATCTTCAAACGGGATTACACAAGACATTCGAAAATGACATCTCAGATCTGAAATTTGAACGCCGACTCGCATCCAGTAATGGCGAGGACTATCTTTACGCGTTCTACAATCCAGCAAGTGGTCAATACGTCCTCTTGTCCTACAACATGATTGAGCAGGAGGTCGCTACGCCGATCATCTGCAACGGCTTCTCAATCTTTGAAAATGGACAGCTGATCTATTTTAAGACGGATGCCGCCGCTCAAAAACATCACGCCATGCAGATCTGGCAAACACCTTATGTTGGAGAAGATTTCCAAGTTGGAGAGCGGCAGGAATCTTACATTTACAAGATAGGTAATAAAGACATCGTCCGAGCGATGTCCGAATGCCATGAAGTAATGAATTTGATTTCACAGGATGATTCTTACGCAAATCTTTATGTCGATTTGGTAAAGAAATCCAGTGATATTATCGATTCGTATTTCTGGCTTAACCAAACTCAGACCTTTGAGCTCGCAGAACCACTCGGTAATATTCGAGATGCAGCAACCGCCGCTGTCGATGAGTTCGACAAAGTAGTTCGGGTGCGGAAAAACACGGCCGAGCAATTCGCCACGACATCGAAATCGGCGAAGGACGCTTTAATTCAGGCGACCAGCAAACACTTTCAAAACATTGATGTGTTTGTTCAAGCACTCGCAGATCTGCGCACCGTGCGCGGGCAGGTCATCACACTGAAAGAACTTAAGTACGTCGACCTGGCCGCAGTAGAAGAACTAGAAACCAAGGTCGCTGATAATTCTGAAAGGCTCTCCCTACGGTGCGTCGAATTTCTACTAAGAGAGGATTCGCTTGCACCCTATGCGAATCGCGTCGCCAAACAACAAACGGATATCGGGAAACTGAAGTCCGGCGTTGCCGCCAAAGCGCTTGACGAAGAAATTGCCGAGGGTGCAAAAGAGCTCGAAATGCTCATCGATATCGTCAGCAACCTGAAAATTGACGACGCGACGCAACGAACGCGGATCATCGACAGCATCTCAGCCATCTATTCCAATTTAAATCAAACCCGAGCCGGTTTGAAGAAAAAATCTCAGGAATTGATGTCGGTTGAGGGTGCCGCTGAATTCAACTCTCAACTCAAATTAATCAGCCAGGCGGTTGTCAATTATCTCGATGTTTGTGACTCGCCCACCCGATGTGACGAGTACCTGACCAAGATGATGGTCCAGATTGAAGAACTTGAAGGCAAGTTCGCCGAATTTGATGAGTTCATCGTACAACTGGCCGAGAAACGTGAAGAAATCTATGCGGCTTTTGATACAAAAAAGTTGCAAATTGTAGAAGCAAGAAACAAGCGTGCCACGGCACTTATGAACGCAGCGGATCGCATCCTTAAAGGAATTCGGTCACGCGTTTCCAACTTCGAAACCGTCGAAGAAATCAACAGTTACTTCGCTTCTGACCTGATGATTGACAAAGTCCGGGATATCGTCGAAAAACTCGACTCGCTGGATGAATCGGTCAAAGTGGATGACATCCAGAGCCGTTTGAAAACGGTCCGTGAAGATACCGTTCGACAACTCCGCGACAAGAACGAGTTATTTGTGGATGGTGAAAACATCATCCAATTTGGCAAGCACAACTTCTCGGTCAACACTCAACCGCTCGACCTCACCACCGTTATTAAAGACGGTGAAATGTACTTCCATCTCAGCGGCACCAACTATTTTGAGCGCATTAACGACGATCGCCTAACTGCAACAAAAGGAGTATGGGATCAACCAGTCGTCTCGGAAAACCACGACGTCTACCGAGCGGAATACCTCGCTTACTTGATGCTCGGCATGGCAAAATCCGAAGCAACTGCCTCTACTTCCGGCCAAACAACACCGTCTTTATTTAAGCAATCCGATGAAGAACTATTAAATTCCGTTCAGGAATTCATGGCACCTCGATATGCTGAGGGATATATCAAGGGTGTGCATGATCACGATGCTTCACTGATATTGAAACAATTACTCAAGCTTGATTCACAGCTTGAACTACTCAAATACTCGAGTCCGGCGAGAGCACTGGCCAATGTTTTTTGGTTCGCTATTGAACAGGAAAATCCCACCGAACACGCCACCCTCAACGGGAAACTTTCCAGTCTCGGTTCGGCTCGAAAGCTCTTTGGTGCCATCTCCGACCGACAAAAATACATTGACCAGATTGCTGCCTTAATTAATTCCACTGTCCTTGATCGTGGGGTCGGGGACTTGGCTGATCTCAACGAAGCAGCCAACTATCTGTTTGACCAACTTACAACACATTCGCAACCTGTCTGCAGTGGCCATGCCAATGAGCTTGGCACAGGATTTGTCGATTTCTTACAGAAGAAAAAGTCCCGGAAACAATTTGACGGCGTTGTTTCCGACTCAGCCTTATCAGTACTCGATCGATTCCTCTTAGCCAAAGACTGGCTCGGTTCCTACGGAAAACATGTTAATTCGAAATCAACTGACTCGGCTAACCCAAACTGGGACGACAAGTACATTGACGAAGTTGCCTCCACTTTAATCGACGGTACTTTTTCCGATCGCAAGGTGCTGAAAATCGATACAGTTCGGGAGATTGAGGGAATCCTCGGTGACCACCGACGAGTCGAAGCAAAAATCTATCATCTTGATTACAACGATTTTGTAAATCGACTCAGCCGCTTTCAGACACAAACTGTACCTGCCTTTGAAGCCTACATCCACCTGAAGAAAGAAATTATCGACGACCGTCGTATTCAATTACGACTAGAAGAATTTAAACCGCGTGTCTTAACTTCTTTCGTGCGAAACAAACTCATTAATGACACCTACCTTCCCATGGTGGGAGCCAATCTCGCGAAACAAATCGGTGTTGTTGGAGAAAACAAACGAACCGACTTGATGGGTTTATTGCTCTTAGTTTCTCCGCCGGGTTACGGAAAAACAACGTTAATGGAATACATTGCGAATCGTCTTGGCATTACGTTTATGAAAATAAACGGGCCGGCAGTTGGGCATCAAGTCACTTCGCTAGATCCAAATGAAGCACCCAATGCGAGCGCACGAGAAGAGATAGAAAAACTCAATCTTGCGTTGGAAATGGGTGACAACGTAATGATTTATGTCGATGACATTCAGCATTGCAATCCGGAATTCCTGCAAAAATTCATCTCGCTTTGCGATGCCACTCGACGGATCGAAGGTGTTTTCAATGGCCGCACACGAACCTATGACCTACGCGGTAGAAAAGTAGCCGTCGTCATGGCGGGTAATCCCTACACTGAAAGCGGAGAGAAATTTCAAATCCCCGACATGCTCGCCTCGAGGGCTGACACCTACAACCTCGGCGATGTCATCGGTGACAATTCACATTCATTCGAACTGAGCTACCTAGAAAATTGTCTCACATCAAATTCGACGTTATCGCGCCTCAATTCGCGTTCTAGAAAAGATGTTTTTTCAATTATCAAAATGGCAGAGCAGGGGGGCGATCAGACCGAAACGCTGGATGGAAATTACTCGATCGAAGAAGTCAACGAACTAATTCAGGTCATGCAGAAACTACTAGTCGCCAGAAATGTGGTTCTCGATGTCAACCGCGAGTACATTGACTCTGCAGCACAGGCCGATGAATTCCGGACTGAGCCATCGTTTAAGTTGCAGGGATCTTATCGCGACATGAATAAGATTGCTGAGCAAATTGCCCCCATCATGAACGATGAAGAGCTAACAACCTTGATTGATGCTCATTATCAAAACCAAGCGCAAACACTTACATCGGGAGCACAGGCAAACTTACTCAAATTGAAAGAACTCATCGGAACACTTGAGGGCGAGGATCTTGAACGATGGAAAGATATCAAGAGAACATTTAAACGAAATCTTCTCCTTGGCTCCGCCAGCAATGACGGGCAAATGGGACTCGTGATTGCCCAACTAACGACCTTCAGTGAAGGGTTGCATGAAATCCGTTCATCACTTGACGATGGAGTGAAATTACTGACCTCGCAAACTGATGAACCCAATCCAACCGAATTGGAAACAGTGAGTCAAATCACGAATGCAGTTAGTGAGCTTATCAACTTCAACAAAACCCTGTCCGACATGAAATCGATCATGAACGATGGTATCCAAACGAAATCGAGCACGCCCGGAGTGACTACGGCACCGACTCCTCAGAAAATCGAAGTTATCAACAAAGTTCCTAATATCTTCCTCGACATTATCCGCAACCAATTTCGAGTTCTTCAGACCTGGATGGAACCGATCCTGAAAATGTCGGATTCTTTTCCCGAAGCAGACGGGCTGAAAGAAGCCGCGATCGCGACGCAGCAGAATTACGAACATCTGCTTGATAAAATCGGAAAGACAAAGACCGAGGTCGAAGTTGAAGTTGAGTACAAGGACGAAGACGAAGACGAAGATTAAATCAAGTCATCAAAACGGCACTCAATCAATAACCCACACTCCATCGCCTCCGCTACTAAGAACCACGCTTAGCCTTCGACACCGGTTCGATTCGTGAACCACTCTCCCCCACTAACATGATTCCGATTAGGTCGCCGTCAACTTCCGACAAAACGGGAGCCCCATGCCACACCGAGCGGTCTCCATCAAAATTACGTAATGCTCCCTGATCCTCAATTTGGTCAGGCTGAATCGAAATCGAGAAATACCGTAAATCTTCAAGCTCACCGCTTGCGCGAACTAAAAGGCATGGCTCCGCTTTCGACGGCTGCCGAATTTCAGACTCGTCGATTGGCTTTGGCAGCGATAAATTCTCGACAGAGGCACCTTGTTTTCCCACAAAATCAACAAAAGACAACGCTCCATCCGATTTCATGTCAGCCGTTATTTTCTGGCGTGACGCCGGAAGCCCAACAATCGCTATTTCAAAAGACTCCGGCAGAACTTTTTCCGATGGTGTCAGTACATCCGATGGTACGGTCACAAAAGTCTCGCCTCCCAGCACCACGCAGGCCCCCATAACGGTCTTCGACTTATCCGAAGTTCGCCCCAAAAATCCTTTTTGTTTCCAATTCATCTCTAATGGAATGGCACCACGAAACGCAACATCAGTCGCCCGAACTTGCTCTGCCTGCTCCCACCACTGTTCATCGACAGTGCGATAGAGTTCAATATCATCACCCGGCTTAATTGGGCGACCGGCATCCGCAACCGTCAATACTGAAACGTCTCCCTTCATCAAGGTCTCAAGCGATTCCATTTCGAAATCGAGTCCGCCACTGAGCGGCGAGAAAGAGGCATCGACTCCACTGCTGGCCCAAAATTTAGATTCGCTCGTTACCAGCTTGGTATAGCGTTCTAATATGCGCACTCTCACGTCGACTTTTAAGCCGTCAGCGGACAAGCCCACCGATAAGACTCGGCCAATATCAACGCCCCGATAGCTCACAGGGGAGCCCTCGGTAACACTATTTCGATCTTCGCTCCGTAACAGGATTTCAACTCCAGATGTCTCAAGTGAATCAGGAGGAGCATCTGAAAGCCCCTGGAAATCCATTTGCAGAGCACCCTCGTCAGGGCCCGGCAGTAAAGTAATGTACTTACTGCCAACTGCCGTTTCTAAACCAGAGACGCCACCAAATCCAAGCTGGGGGCGGACAATCCAAAATCGTGTCCCTTCTCGTGCGAGGTGCTCAGCGAATGAGAACAAATTAACGCTGACATCGACTCCGGACAGCTCCTGGTTCAATTTCACACTCTCAACAACACCGACATCAATCCCTCGAAAGCGAACATTATCCTCTACAGTCAGCCCATGCCCCTCTGGGAAATGAACTGTCAGCTGAAGACCAGCATGAGGTAGCGACCACCAGACGACGCCGATCGAAACGACCAGACAGAACAAGGCAACAATCCACATGTAGGAACTGGCCAATCGTCCCCAAAAAGAATGTCCGACCTCACGCACGACGGCACTTGGAAACTCATCAACTGTTGTTGCAACCGATTCATCGATTGCAGGAGGTGGTTGAGATTCAGATTCACTCAATTGATTTTTCCCAAATAGCATGTGGATCGAATGTGAGCGAGGCAACCATACTCATTGCCACACATAAAACAAACGCAATAATCGCAGGACCGAACTGGAAACTAACCATGTCGCCAAGTTTTACAAGCATTACCAAAAACGCTAATAACATCACATCCATCATGCTCCATTTCCCAAGCGTTTCCATTAAACGCAGCGTGAATGCCTTTTGTTTTTTCTCGAACAACTCCAGCAAGCTGAGCTCCAGCAAAAGCACGATTTTTGTCAACGGAAAAATAATAGAGAAAATCAAAACCACGATTGCCACGAAATAACTACCATGCCGAAACAATTCGATGATGCCGCTAAGGATGCTTGATTGGCTTTTAAACCCGAGTTGCTCAACTTCTAAAATTGGAAGCAAGATTGCAGGCCAAAACAGGAAAAAAGCTCCAACTGCGGCAGCGGCAGTTCGGTTGGCCGATTTCACCCGACTGCCGTCTTTAGAAAATGACGTACCACAACGAGTGCAGTGTGCACGCTGTTTTTCACCAACCTTCGGCACCTGTTGAATCAGGCCACAGCAGTGGCACGCTTTTAAAGGATTCAAAACAACCCCGGAAAAAATTCGATACTCTCAATTCGTTCCTGCTATCTTACCTAAATCCGAACTTAGCTCAAACGAGCTTGGTTTTAGAATTTCGACTTTTTATCGGTTCGACCTTTAAGAAACCGGGGAGTCATTCATTTCACACAAGGCAGAGAGATAGAGTAAAGTTCGCTCCCGACTCGGTGTTCGACGAATAATCTTGATTGTGGCATTGATCAGATCTCGCCTCGAAACCTGTCCTACCAGAACTCCCTTTCGAAGCACTGGCAACCGTCGCGTCCGCTTATTGAGAAATATCTGAGCCATGCTTAGAAAACCGGTCTCCTCCGTAATCGTGTCTGCCGGTTCACTCATAAAGGCGCCAACCTCGTTTGCAGGCAACCCTTCATAAGCAGCATCCACCATCACTTCTAAACACGACTTCTCCGTGAACATGCCAAGCAGCCGTTCACTGGCATCAATCACCGGAGCTCCTGAAATCTTATTACGCGACAACAGCTCGATCGCTTGGAAGACATCCATTTCAGCATCCAAAGTAATAAGACGCCTCACCATAATATCAGACGCAGAAAAATTCTTGTCATTTTTCAACATGAATCGACTCCTTCGTTGAAGATACGGACTCGTCGACTTAAATCTAGCGAACTCGCTGAGCGAATCCAGCTTATTTATTTACCAGTTTGAAGCTATCATTCTTGCCAGCTAGGCTTGTGAAATTAATCACGATCTTTATCCGGTAACCGAAGGTATCTGCCGGATCTCCCTACGAACCAACAGTACATTTTTTTAAAATAATTAGTTAGAAAGTTTTTGTTTCAGGCATGTTTACAGAACCAGCAACTAACCATCCAGAAATAAAAATAAACAGAAAATACAAACCCTAGAAAAGATTACAGGTCCCAACCCAACACGAGACCTGACGTTTGCGCGTTTGGCTTCAAGTATCAAGCCAAGTAAATCTGCTTCATTTGGCAAAGTCGAATGACGCTCCGATTCCACATCCAGCTCAACAGGTGATTCGGATACTAGCTCGTGATTTAATGGCTATTCATTGAGCGAGGAGATGAGACTGAATCCATGACAGAGTGTCCTGCCGACGGCGGCAGACCCGCTCGGTTCACAGGCGCTGGATCATCCCAATCATACGTTTCTTTGGGCGCTTTACGTACGAACAAGCCAGAGACAAGTGCCACCATCGCTGCCAGAATCGCAAAGCTACCAAGAGCGACACTTCCTTTCAATGTCGTTTCGCCGAGCCCCGGACTCCGCAATTCAAATCCAAAATGCAACAAAGTCGAGGGTGGGAAATCCAAAATCTTGGGTATCCGCGAGAGTTGCGAATGGAGTGCCTGATCGAGCTTCTGCCGACCAGCCCAAAAGTTGGTATCCAGCTCTCCTGTTTTCACCAGGCGTTCAAAATCCGCTTTCGTTCGAATATTCTTAAAACAAACTAGGACAGCAGAGTAGCCATGGCCAACCTTCCCTGAGGTAGGTGGAAAAAACGGTACACAAGCAAGTTCCCAATTGGCATCTCGCTCCTGGTCTACAAAAGCGGTGAACTTTCCAGGGACAAATTTAGTCAAGCGTACACGTGACATGTCATCGGGCCGTCTCTCCAACACCTCAGCACATGTCAGCGTTACTGCAACACCTGAAGACCGTTTAGAATTCAGGGTCTCTGCGTAGCTCAAGTAACCAACGAACCCACAAAGGATCAAGCAGCAACCGCTAAGTAAGATGACTATTTTGCGAATCATTTCTGTACTTCAAGGATCAATTAAACGGACTTCCAATGCCAAACTATAGGTTTCAGAAGCGAAAAAGAGAGCTTACAAGCAAAAAACCTGATGATACAAATTTCGGTAATAACGATTAAGCGAATTCCGCCGAATACCCTGCCCCACAGTCATTCAATTCGTTCCTGGAAAGCTTGAATTGACGTTCGGAAGAAACTATTTCATCGCTGCCAATTCCAATTGGTCAAACGGCAGATCCAAGCAAACACGTGAGTTCCACATTCTTTGCCGGCAATGCATTTCCCAACCGTTCGACTGCAAAATGCCACTGCATCAACAGAAATCTTCCACAAATGCAGAAACAGACCTAACTGATTCCACCCGGGAAGCAGAAAGGGCGGGCTACTGATCCAACTTGGCTTTCCGCATCGACTGATATATTTCTTGGAGAGTCGATTCCTCTGAAGCCTGATCCCGTTCATTCAGAATAGTCCGCAAGGCATCAAACCGACGAGTGATGTAACTTAACTCGCTTCCGTTGCTGGTTCTTGCTTTCAGCTTAAGCTCTTGTTCGGTCAATTCATTCAACATGTCAAAAATTGACAACTCTTCCAATTTACCCAGGCTCTCTTTGATGAATTCCATATTTTCATCTTCAATACCTTTCTTCGCATCGGCCTCAAAAACCGTTCGCTGAATAACCATGCTTAAAATTTCATTCTCAAGCCCCCGCACGACCCCTTGTGCATAAAGTCTTGTTTCATCATTGGGCAATGTGGATACCACAGAATCATAAAGCCCCGGCATGATCGGCAACCGGCGAAGTCCACGCTCTCCCCGCTTTATCAGAATCAACCGCAGACCGTTGGAATCTGGTGGAATTACAATCGAACCTCGCCAGTCTGTTTTCCCCAGCATGATTTTATCTTCGATCGGAGCCTCGGGAGAGCGAGCCCATACTTCAAAGCCTTCCATCGGCGTCCGCTCTTTATCATCCGAGACCAAAAACAAACGCGTGGATCGCTCAGGCGGACGAATTACAAGTGCCAATTTCTGAGACCGCTTACTCTTTCGTTGAGACAGTGGAGCACGCCGATTTGATTCAATGGACGCGCGCAAATCAGCTCCATCCTTTCGTTCACTCGTTAAATAAGTGAACTCGATTGGCTGCAACTTAACCAATTCACCTTTGCGGTCCGTCAAACGAATGATTGGCAAAAATCGATCATCATCTCGAATATAAATCGGCGATCCATCAATCGGTGCCGTGTTCCACTCAAATGCGGCCTCGTCAACCTCGGCTACCGCTTCGCCTCCCAGGCTTCGAACATTCGGCTGCAAAGTCGTCCGAATACAACTTTGAACCCCTCGGATCTGCATGATCACTTCATCTTTTTTGACCACCTTCCCCTGGCTGTTCTTTACTTCAATCTCTTGCACTCGATCAATCTTTGCCAATGGCATAAAGGCAACGCTAATCGCATCCATGACATAACGCCCCAGCTCATTTCGTTGAATAACTTCGCGAACCACCAAGGGCCCCCACAGCTGGGTTTGAATATCAAACTCACGCACACGCACGCTCACCGTTCCGTGTGCTTCTTCCATGCAGACAACCATCAACTTATCGTATGGCAACAATGCCGGAACCGATTCCAACGCTACAAATCTTTCCGGACTCTCCAAGTCCTCTAAAAAACGGTTCCGCCAGCGCCTGGGCGCCCGCCCCGTAGTTAAATCCCATCCGCTAGGGTCTAACAACTCGGAACGCCGAGTAACATCTTTCGCAATATTGTTGTAGATCGCATCGATCAACGGCGAACCATCGAGACAAAACCAGACAGCCACCTGATACGGACGATACTCCCACGCCCGTTTGCCAGTCTCAATTAGATCCTGATCATCAAAATCAGGCATGAATAAATCGACTGCCGAAATCTCTGGCTCAACCTCGACAACCTCGACTTGCTCTGCCGGATTTCCAGACACCTCTTCCTGTGCCCAAGTCGTATTCGATGCAACCATCGCCCCCATTATTAAAACAAACCAAACCAGCAAGCTGGTTCGCCAGTTGAGATGAGTGAGGTTAACTATCATTTGGAGAAATCTCATTTTCCTTGCTCTTCTTTTTCAGCCGTCAAATCAATTTTCCAGCGATCGACGTTTTGATAAAGATGAATTAAATCTCGCCCTATCGCGCGAACAGTGTCGCGATATGCAAAATATTCTCTGACTTGGTAGAGCGGTACGACCGACAGGTCTACCGCAGTTTGCCGATGCAATCGCCTTAGGTCAGCACACGCTCGCTGCCAACTCCTCGCATAACTCAAGTTGCGCAAAGTCTGCTCAATCGGTGCACTCACCGCCGTAGCGATCCCTTCGGCTCCAATGACATTGCTCGCATCAACTAATGGCTCTTCCATCGTGACTTCCAAGTAGAGAAAATCCCAATTGTCATCCGGGGGAACCGTCTCACCTCGCTTCAGCTCTCGGGCGGTTGTTTCAACGCCAATCTCCGTCCACATTCTTGCAATGGCAGCCGCTGAATTGGCAGCCACACTTCCGCTCGGATAGGCAATGACCAACTTAGGGCTTGGCAGGGGTTCAGGGCGGACAGGCGGTCTGGCCCTCAATGCTAAATCAACCATCACCATTCCCATTTCCGCATTGAACGCTAACGGACGCACTTTGAGGTCATAGGCGTATGCGATCTGATCGTTATCCTCCGATCCAATCGGGAACGGACCGCTGATTACCTCACAACCGTCAACCGGCTGGCCTCCACTGATCACATCGTTAACTAGTAAATCACGGTCAATCGCATGGGATAACCCATTCTTGAAACTTGGATCTTTCCCCGCTTCTGAGCGGATCTTCGGGATCAACATATGGACCGTCGGAAGAATATAAGGACGCGATTGCACTCGTTCATTCTCACGAATTTTTGCCAGATCTGCGTTAGGTACACGATCAAGAACATCAATATTTCCAGCAAGCAACTGATCAACCGCATCCGAACTGTTCTCAAAAACCTGTTCAACAATCACCGGATGCTGGTGCCCTGAATGCCGGGGATAAGCTTCGTTAAGCTCAAAAACACTCGCGCCATTGTTCTCGCCGGTCTGCACATAGAACCCGTTTCGCTCAATCTCTCCGTCTTCATCGCCTTCCGAATATTTCAACTTCAAGAGAGCTTCAGGACGAACAAAAGGGGTTCGAAGTGTAAAGACAACCCGGCTCTCCCCTTCAATTTCGACTGATTTCAAGATCTTGGCCCACGCAACATTGTGGTCCGGGGATGTTTCCGTTGCCGCGGAAGTTAATCTTAAAGCAAGTCCGAACGCATCGATCTCTGGGACCGCGAAACCCGACGGGCTTTCATCAATTTCCATTGCATACTTCAAACCGATTTCATCCAAAGGAAAAATCCGGCCGTTTAGAAATTCAAATTTACCACCTTCATCCGTCAACCCAGTATTCTCAATCAACGTTCGCTGCGTCAATCGTCCAACCCGACGCGAGCCCCAGTGTTCGATGCGATTTGGATCTGCATCAGCTCCATCCTGAGTAACACCCACGACGATAAGAGGAAACTGCAGCAATAGCGTTTTTTGCAATTCCAATACTTCCGGTCGTCCGGGAAACATCTGCTCGGCTTGTTTAGCCGACAGATGAGCTTCTCGACCTTTTCCTTCATCTGCATATTTCTCGGCCAACACGACTAGATCATCGCTGCGCTGGAGAAACTTTGCCGTCCATTCAGTTTTTAACTGGTTTGCTTTTTCACCGTACTTGTCGACCAGGGAACCAAGTTGTTGTCGGACTCCAATGTAGTCTTCAACTTGAAACCGACGATCGATCATTCCATTGTGACAACTCATCACGATACTAATTAATGGAACATTAAACCCCGGAACATTGAAACTGCTGTCCTTTTCATAGAGATCTTCAAAAATAGACAAGGCGAGTTCGTACTCACCTAACTCGAAGTTCTTTTTTCCATCTAGAAAAAGACAGTTCATCATCGAGGCCACCATCGCCGGGTCGTCTTTGCCCCCGAGGTTATAAACACGAAAGAGATTTCGAAATGCCTTTGAGTATTCCTTCATTCCAATCCATTGATTGGCCTCCTCGATGAGAATCTCGTTAAACGTCCGGAACCGGGCGATACTCGAATAGGGAACCTCCAAACGCTCGTCACCATCCTGAAAATATTCGAAGACCAATTCGCCCCGCTCCGGCAATGGATTGGGGGGTAACTTACCGACGATTGGTTTAATCTTAAGAATAGCGAATTCGCCGGCTTCGTTTAAAAACACCAAATCGAATGGCTCGCCATCGACATAATCTCCTTTGAGATCCTCTTTTTTAATCCACTGTGCATGCGAAGGGGTTGCCGCTAAGAACAGCCACAACAACACACTTACAGCAACGCAAGTACGTTTCATAGATACGCGGCGAACGCAAATGGCAGTGAGCTGAAAAAGATTAATTGCGTGTTTCATTGGTACTTCGTGATCACCTTTGGTTTTTCCCCGCCCGCAGGTGGAGTAAATCATTACTTCATTTCTTAAGAGAACTGAACGCTAATCCCAATCTCTCTGACAACTCTTTACTTTTTAATCCCCTACTTTGGCTGATCAACAATGTGAATTGTCCCATCCAGTCCGCCAAAATACATTTTGTTGTCCTTGAGAAGTGGTTGGTGATTAATCGGCTGCCCCAAATCCACTTTGGAAATCAACTCCCCAGTCTCGGGAGCAAGCAAAACGACGTTGCCGCTCTGATAACAAAGCATCAGCCCACCATTGGCGTTCTCAATAACCTTGGGTGCACATGCAAATTTGCCATCCTCCAAGTCAGCCGACCATTTCAAACCTAAATCTTCCTGATAACAATGCAACTTCCCGTCACTGGTTGCCACCAGAACCCCAGCCTCAGTTGCCCAGGGGCCACTGACAAGATCTGACTTCAATGCCGAATCCTGAACTATCGCTAAAGGTTGAGACGTGAAAGAAGTCAGCTTGTCACCCTCGGGAGTGTCCAGCACCCCGTAAAGCTGGGAACCGGAAAGAACAACATTGGATTTGACTGGAGTTTCGCATACGAGCTCGCCCGTTTTCTTGATCAACCGAGGATTACTACCCGACAACGTGTAAATGACGCTAGGTAAGTCTTCGTCAACCTTTCCCCGGGCAATCACCACTTGGTTTGCATCTAATCGGGCTGGCTCGAACCACCTTGGAGTATTGCCGTTAGGCTGCAGTGCCGGCTGAAACGGCGCGCCCTGCATTGCTCCACTATTCGGGTTGATACGCGCGACTTGACCAGTCATTGTTGGCACAACCACATCGCTTCCCATAGCGATGGGCGGACAGGCAATTCTGTCGGCCGGCTTCACCAGTGACAATACTCTCGATTTCTTCTTCGCCAGGTCAACCAGCAACATATCCTTCCGGCCTTCAGCACCAAAGCAGGCGAATTTATCGTCCGGCAATTCAACGAGCGTTTCGAATTGAAGATCCGAACGAATCTTACTAGCTTGCATTGACGCCAAAGCAACTCCGGAACTGACCACCGCATCGTCAATCGAAAATGTGTCTCCCTGATTGTTTACTGCAATCACGGTGTCTTGGTACAAAATCGGCGAGCCTGCCAAGTCTCCGCCAATATCTGTCCGCCAAACTGTCTTGAGCTCCATGGCATCTACGAGAGATGCTGAGACCATTCCAGACCGGTTTCGCTTCTTGATATGAAATAGATAATCATCGAGCTTGCTTACCGGCGCTAGAAACGTATCACCACTGTCAACATTTACAATTCGATTAAATTCAGCGAGGTTTCGCGGAACCCGGTACCGCATGATTCCTTTACCCGCCACCCATAGATTACTTCCCTCAGTGGTTACAAACACACGTTCGCTACCCTTGGCATCAAAAACATCCTGAGTGAGCACGTTAACTGGATTCTTTTCCTCTTCCGGGTACAACTCGAGAATTCTCAACTCACCCGTATCGGATGTCAGCAGCATCCATCGCCCAAACCGTTTCATCGGTGTAGACACAGTTCCCGTTACGATTCCTGGGATAACTTGAATCAATTCAAGAGCTGCCCCTTTATCGCGCGGTTTCAAAACGTACAGATCAGACTGGCCTCCCAAATTAACGACCAACAAAATGTGCCCCGTCCATGTCTGCGGCGCGGTCGAAATGCTACCCTCGTAATGGCCCAAATTAAAGACCTCGACGCAATCGAGCGTCTGACTGGAAATTACATAGAGATTTTGATAACTGCCGACTTGGTAGAGATAGGGATCGCGATCAGCCAGCATTGCACCAACGTTAACCGGCTGCGGCAACTGAATGGAATGCTTCAGTTCGCCCGTCGTCCGGTCAATCTGCAATAATTTTCCTGAATCAGTATTGAGAATCACAGCCTGATCAGTAACCGATGGAGCCAGGAACGGTTCCTGAATTTCAACCCGCCAAATCAAATCCCCGGATTGCAGGTCCAATTGAAGTAAGTCGTTATTTCGTTGGTCCGAGACAAACACCTTGCCATCGGCAGTGACTTCCGGTTGATTCGTCGTCTCAAACCCGACGAAGCGACGCCACTTAACGACTCCCTGCCCCGCATCGATCCCGTAAACGGACCCCTCCGCAAGGAATGCAACCACCTCGTCCTTTAACGCAGGCACCTGTGTTCCCGAGGTTACCGACAGTACAACGGTTTTTTCAACTGCCCCGCCTCGTGAATCCGGAGTTGCCTTGATATTGGGCAAATCGATCTGTTTTACCAACGCCCGTTGGGTTTGGCTGACCTTGATCATCAATTCCCGAATGGCACTGCGACTCGCTAAGTCGCCGTAGTTACGGGTTAATTTTTGGTATACCGCGAAGGCCTCGTCCGTTTCTTTACCCTCATTCAACCTTTCGATTCGGACCAAATCCAATTCGTATTGCTCTTCTTTTTGAATCTGCCCTTCGATCGTGGCAATGTTATTAGCAATTTTCAAATAGTTGTCGTTTACCGAAGGAGACTTTCGACGACTGTTGGGAATGTAAACTGGATCGTCGACCAAAGTATAAAAATCTTTAACCTTGACCAACTCTTCCTTCATCTTATCAAGATCAGTAACTTTAATTGCTTTTTTCGAAATAGCGGCGAGCGACGTTGGCAGCATGACCGCGAGATCGTCTCGAAGTTCCTCCATTTCGCTAGTCGCATCCTCCTGTTCTCTCAATTCAGTTAATAAAGTTTCAGACTGCTTCATCACTTCCGTGTAATTTTTCAAACCATAGGTTCCACGAATAATTGCGTGAATCCTCTTGACCTTTGCCTTCGGTGCATCCTTATGCGTTGCATACTGATCGAGATAATTGTCGAACTTTTTCTGAGCGTCACCATAGCTCTGTTTATTAAAACTACTCATCGCAGCTTCAAACATGTCCTCTGGTTTTTGGCCAATATTGACGAACCACAGCACGGCGACACCGATTAACAAGGTTCCCAGAATCCCGAAACCAATGTATAGCCACTTAGTCGACCATTGATCACTTCGGTCTTTCTTACCCTTGAATGATGCCAGAGTCGGTTGGGGGCCGCTTTGTGTTTGATAACCGCCCGACGCATAACCATCGTCGGCCAACGCATCAAACGCCGGTTCCTCCGGAAACCCGACTTCGGTTGGCACGACCGCACCGACTTCAATTGGATTCACGGTCGGCACTGAGAATTCCTCAGCCATATCACCTGCATCGACAAGCGTCATGGTCGCATCATAGTCGACCGCAACATTCACTTCAGGGATGTTCGCATCCACTTCATCGACGGCATTTTCTTTCGCAAGTCCTGTCAGATCACCCGTATCAAAATCATTGTCAACGGCGGGCTCTGGTTCCGAAAATTCAAAATCATCTTCTTTTTTCGGAGCCTCTTTAGCAGATGCCAACAGAATTTTTGCCTGCTGTTCCGTGATATGTTTTTTCTTAACCAAAAAGGCCAAAACTGACTTTGGTTTCACTTCTTTATCGGACTTCTCGATCTCGGCACGAATCTTACCAAGCACCTTTGGATCAATGATCCCAAGGTTTTCAAGTTTCTCTAAAAGCTGACGCGGTGTCATGCGACTTCCCTTCGTTTCCTCGAATTGGTGTCGGTCGAGGTACCGAATACAAATTAGTTCTTACGTCGAAATTCCACCCTGAATTAAATCAGAACTCTTCATCCGTTGTTTGGATTTCAATTTTTTCAATATTATTGATCACCCCGGTATCCCATGCGGTAACCAATTTTGCGTGCGTTGAATCAACGTGAGCCAAAATAATCATCCGAGTTGCACTGGTTGTTTCCTTGGCGTCTTTAACTCGCGAACGCATCTCACTATCACTTGGACATTCAACTTCTTCGTCATCCCGGGTCGTCACGTAATAAGTATTGGTCTGATCGATGGTGACCTGGACATAATCATCCAGAATCTCATCCTCTTCCTGAACTTCCGTGCTCGGCTGATCCGATTTCGCTGGCGGTTGCTCGAGTGACTTTTGCAGCGTGAATGAAGCGGTCACCATGAAAAAAATCAGAAGTAAGAACGTCACATCAACCATTGGCGTCATGTCGAGTTCGTCTTCGGGGATCTCCTTTTTCTCAAAAGCAACATCTGGTTCATCGTCCTCTTCCTCAACGTCCTCCATTCCCCGCCAACCCATATTCTTATAAGTGACGTCGTCCGGGCCGTCCTCTGGAGTCGGACGATAAATTTGAGACGCCAACTCCTCCTGTTCAACTGCCAACTTTTTCTTCATCTCGATATCGAGATCAGAAAACTGTCCGGTTGGTTTGTTTAATCCAAAACCTTCTCCTTCACCCTCAGGATTCGGAATTGGCTTGGACTTTTTTTTCTTCTTTTTACTCATGGCTATACTTTGCTACAAACTCACTCGCCAATTGGTTCAAATCACCCAACCCTTACTGCTCTTCCTCAATCCCAACATAGATCTTTCGCGTTTTCGCGAGTTCAGATTGCCCAACTCCGCGCTTCACCATCTGCACCATGCCGGTCTTCACATCCCCTTCGGCTTTGATCAGAATCGCATTCTTAGTTGGGTAACTGGACAACTCATTCTCCACGTACTCACCAATATCTGCTTCCTGAGACTCCTCATCGCCTGGAGGCACCTTGGTATCCGCCGCCATCGACCGCCCTTTGTAGATCTCCGCCTTCTCGCCAGTCGCTTCATCGAGAACCACGATCAGCGTGACCGCCTCTTTATCTTGAATTGAGTCGCCATAACTCGCCATTGGGAGTGCAACCGCAGCTTGCGGATCCATCCGGGAAACAACCACGAAAAAGGCCAACAACAGAAACGTCACATCGATCATCGGGGTGATGTCGAGTTCGCCATCATCTGGATTCCGCTTGCGCTTAGGCAACTCAATATTTGCTTCTTCACTCATCCGTTGTTCCGCAGGTTATATTTCTCAACGACAGGCATACATTCCCCAATTTGATCGATCACTGTATTACTTATTCGGGAAACGAATATTGCATTCTTTGAACACCTCGAGGAACTGATTGAGACCGTAAGAAACCAGATCTTCCATTTTCCGAATAACAACATTGATGTAGGCAGTACACAACACCAATGGAATCGCAATGGCCAAGCCCAGAGCGGTCGTAATCAAAGCGAACTGAATATCCATCGCCAACTTACTCACTTCAACAGTCGCGTTCGGATCGGCAAGCTTTGAAAACGCTGCCATCATTCCAAGCACAGTACCCAGCAACCCGATCATCGGGGCCGTCTTAATCACGGTATAGACCCAACTCAATCGGTACTCAAGATCCTGAAGTACGTCACGCTGAAAACGATCTGCCACCAGTTGCTTAACCTTCCCAAACCCGATCTTCCTGTTTTCAATTGCCAACTGAGCCAATTGACAAGTCGCGCGCCGGTCGCCGTCGCAAACCTCAGCAGCGGCATCGTAATCGCCTTTTGAAAGCGGCTCTTCAACCGCCTCAAGAAACAACGTTTGCATCGCCTCACTTTTAAATTGTTTTTGACGGACGCGCGACCAAACCATGACAACGCAGAACGCCCCCCAAAGAGCAATAAGAAACATCACCAAATAAATAACGTTTCCTAAAATTGTAAAAACTTGATCCATAATCCCTTTATCTCAGTTGAGTTGTGTTTCTTATACTTAAATATTTATTCTTTTTTATTCATCAACGCGTTTCAAAAAACGGCGATTACAATTTGCATCGGAAGTCAATCAAAGCCGACGCAACCAAACCATCAGTTAAACCATTAGTCAAACCACCGGACTGAAGTACTGATGATTGTACAGCTTTTAGTCGGAGCCTGTGGAAACAAGGACTACCGATAGGTAATATCCTCCACAATAAACGTATAACCACTGCCGCCGGGAACGACTTTCAACTCCGTCCGCTGAATGTCACCGACGTTTTTCCCAGTTCCCTCCAAGGCAGCATTTTCAACCACCCTAATTTGGGCGCGCGTCGCTTCGGGATAAAACTGAGCCTGCACGGTCGAGCCAAGCTGAACCCCCGCCCGTTTGCACAACTCTTGATCCCAGCGCCGCAACCGAATTTTCTCCGGCGTAAAACGCAAAGTCCCGTTCTCCGCTTCGCGATTGGATTTAGCAACCCTGATCGGCCCCGACAAATTTTGAACCCGCCAAATATCATTTTTAGTTTGATGAATAACGCCAATATCAATCGCGAAAAAAGACAACTGCTTGGCGTAAGTGTTAATATCTTCGGCCTCGTAATTGATCACCCAACGCTTCCACTCCGGCACACCATTCCCTCCAGTACCGGGGCCTCCCTCGCGCGAACCGTACCCGGAACCCGCACCCATTACTGCCGCGTCCCCGCTCCTCTTTTCCAGATTCGCCCTGACTGATGAAACCGAATCAGTAACGGCTTCCAATGCATTAGCAAGTTGGGGGATTTCAATTTCTGGAAACTCTTCGACCCCGGGCTCCAGAATATCATCCGCAACGCCCTTCGGCTTCTCATTCCCAGCTTCATTCACAATCGGAATTGGACCAGCCAACCGCTGGGAGAAATCAAAAACAGAGGTAATCCAGATCAAGAACAGGACAGCAAACAAAAACCCAAACAAAATAATGAACGCCACCAATGCTGCGCTAAGGCGATCGTATCGGGACGATTTTGTTTCGACATTTAAATTAATCTTCGGTGTTGAAATATAACCTTCACTCATGACCGAACCCTCTTCACAAAAAATGCCCCGTTTGAATTTCCAATGAGAAAAACCTTTGGACGCTACAGCAACTCCAAATTAACGCGCCGCCCAATCAATCCAGCAACTCCGCACTCGGACGGATCTTTAAAAACCATTCCGTCCACTTGCGCTTCATTTCACCAATTTCGAGCCGGCACGAATCATCCTCTTCCCCTGTCAACGCATCTGGGTCTCGCAACCCGTTCTTACGGGTCAGATCGCTCAACTTCATCGAATCAATTTTCCGGCTAACCAATCTCAATCCATCATGAGCCTCAATACAAATTCGCAAATCCGGATCACCAAGGGCGTACAACAGCGCCGGAACATTATCCATTGCCTGCTCTCCAGCGAGAAACCGCACCGCGATCAATCGCCGGTAGTAATTCCTCGCGGCGATCATACTCTGCAAAAAGGCCTTTATCTCTCCTCGCGACTTATCATCTTTGGCACGAAACTCTGAAATCTGCTTTTTCAAAGCTTCCGCCAACTCACGTAATTGCTCATTATCAGCCTCGCCCTCTTTCATCATCGAAATTAAATCGCTGAGATTCTTTTCCGTTTCGACCTGACGGATCAAGCCGTTCGCACCGGTTCTCAAAACCGCATCTTGGCGAAAACCCTGTCCGCCAAGTGCACGACTTTCCGCCGGTTCGACATTCAAGACTTCACTACTCCGAACCAGAAACAGAATCGCCAAGGCGGGTGACCAAATATTGTTTTCCTTGCTCTGAGGCTTAATGACAGAATTCCCACCTCTCTGTTCGAGCAAGTACTTGAAACCCTCGTCGTACCAATTTACGAGATTCGCATTACCCACATTGCCTTCACCCTGCTCCCGAAAATAGGCATATCTCTCTAATGTAAACAGATAGTAACAAGTGAAAGGTATGTTTCGATCCACTTTGAACCCACGCTCCAACCAGGCATTTCCAGTGCGGACCTTATTCGAAAACTTCCCACGATCAAACTGAACCAGGGGGCCGGTCTTGTTAAGAAGCGAACTCTTACCGTCCACCGGTTCGACATAGATCGTCACCGTTTTT
>JAAHTH010000036.1_pt1 | contig 45032 bp, 36 predicted proteins | sample 6116091 | NCBI WGS metagenome assembly JAAHTH01 (sample SAMN13939990, study PRJNA603662) | sponge metagenome | isolation source: marine sponge | host: Mycale hentscheli | place: New Zealand | collected 2006 | reverse complement strand
CCTGCTACGGGTGAGGCAACAAGTACTACTCCGGCGGCAAGCACTCCTGCTACGGGTGAGGCAACAAGTACTACTCCGGCGGCAAGCACTCCTGCTACGGATGAGGCAACAAGTACTACTCCGGCGGCAAGCACTCCTGCTACGGGTGAGGCGGCAGGTACTACTCCGGCGGCAAGCACTCCTGCTACGGATGAGGCAACAAGTACTACTCCGGCGGCAAGCACCGATGCAGAGGCTGGAGATACGGAAGCTTTGGCCACCAATGATACTCAGGAGTCCGAAGACAGCAGTAACCCGGAAGCAGCAGGAGGGATGTCAGCAGAAGATTTCTTGCAGCGGCTATCGACGGTTAGAAACGTCCTGCGCAGAAGAGATCCATTTGAGGATACAGAGCCAGAGTTTGTCAAAAAGATGCGTGCCTCTCGTGGATTAAAGCCTAAAGAGGAGGAAGAAGATGATGAGCCAAAAGAAGAAGTAGTCATCAATCCTGAAGATCTTCCACCACTCGAACGATTCCCGGCAGAGCAGTATGAGGTGTTAGCCGTGTTAGTAGGAAGAAAAAATCCACGAGCCTTGGTTCGAATTCCAGGAAGCGGCGGAAACAGGGTTGTTCAAAAAAATATGGCTATAGGCGATCGAGGTGGAGTTATTTCGGATATCAGTACCGAGGGTTTGGTCGTTGATGAAAAAATTAGAAATAATTTTGGAACTTTTGATACCGAGCAAATTACGATTCCGGTTGGTCAACGTAAGTAAGTAGTCATGCCGGTGAAAATGGCTAATCGTAAGGAACAGGAGAGTGTGGATATGAGATCCCCGAATTTTTTTACATGGATGTTTGTTTTGCTTCCTTTGTTGTTTTTGGGAAGCGCAATTGCTGCGAATAAGAAAATCCCTCTTTTTGATGATATTCGATATATACCCGGTGTTGAGAGTCCTGCTGTTTCAGTTTACTACGGTAGATTTAATCCAAAAGTTGTTACCCGTGAGATGGAGGGCGGGAAAATGCATGTGCTGGAATTTACTGGTGGTAGCTTTCCAGCGGCGTTGACTAGAAAAATAGACACCTCTTCCGTTCCTGGTCCACTCCTGCAGATCGTTCCCTATAACATGAGCGGGAAAGTTCCGGGAGCAAAAGTAGTATTACAATTCCGTGAGCCCGTTAAGATCGAGCGCGAGGACCTCAATCGGGAGATGCGTTTCGTACTTTTAACTCAAAGGAAAAAGGCTCCTGTGAGAGGAGTTAAGTCTTGGCAAAATCGAGCGGCACGAAGGCGCGCTATGCAGAAGGATTTAATCAAGACCAGATCGGCTCAAATTGTTCGAGAGGAAGACGAAGCAACAAGAGCATCAAAAGAACTAATTGAAACATTAAGTACCCCTAAAGACGAGCGTATCTACAAGGGAACGAAGGTTTCTATCGAAGCGAGTGGGGTATCTGTTCACGATGTGTTTAGGCTAGTTGGTGCAGCCTCAAATCTAAACTTAATTACCGATGGTGAGGTAGTGGGCACTATGGATCTGTCATTGCAAAATGTGCCATGGGATCAATTGTTGGATATTGTTCTCGGTATGCGGAGCCTAAAGGCGACTGCTGTGGGTAACGTTGTCCGAATTACAACAATCGGAAAATATACAGGTGAACAAGAGGCAGAACTTGCATTAAAACTTTCTGAGCAAAAGACGGAGCCTGTAGTAATGGCCATTATCCCAGTCAACTATGCAGATGCAAGTGAAATTGCAAACTCAATATCTCGCCTCCTTGTCGGAGCCACAGGTACTGCAGGAACAGCAGCGAGCGATGAGGAAGCAGCGGAGGAAATTTTGTCGGGGACTTCTAGAAGAGCAAGTGGTTTAGAAAATCCAGAAGATGCGTTACAAGTCTTTGCTCGAGGTCGTATTGAGATCGAGGAAAGAACAAACTCCTTACTAATCACGCACACCGAGAAGCAAGTAGAGCGGATTCGTGAGCTTGTAAAAGAATTGGATATTCCTACTCCACAAATTCTGATCGAAGCAAAAATTCTTAATGCGTCAGAGAACTTTGCTAGAACTTTAGGGGTTACGTGGGGAGGGCTTTTTCAAAGTGAAAGCGTACATGAGCCGAGTGCTGGAGGAGTTGGCTTTAATGGATTTACTGCTACTGCGACTCCTCCAGGAGCCTTCACCATCGCAGCCCCAAGTCCTGGCGGCACCTTATCATTCAGGCTTGGAGGCGGCACAGCAGACCTCTTGGATCTAGCGCTTAGTGTGTCTGAGACCGAAGGTCTCTCAAAAACAATAGCATCACCGAGATTGATTGTAAGGAATAAGCAAAGTGCTCAGATTGTAGATGGTACGAAGATCGCAGTGCAGACAGCAGATAATGCGGGCGGTGGAACAAATGTAACTACAGAGTTCATTGATGCAGTGTTAAATCTGGATGTAACTCCACAGGTAACAAACTCAGGTTTTGTTCTTATGGATGTTAATTTAACTCAAGACTCTCCAGTCGGAGTCGGTGCATTGCGAGACATTAGTACTCAAAGTATCACCACACAGGTGTTGGTAGAGAGTGGATCCACGCTGGTGCTTGGGGGCGTTTACACGTACAACAAAAGTGAGACGAGTGAAGGGGTTCCCATACTTAAAGATCTCCCATTTTTAGGACCGCTTTTCCGAGCAGACAGCGATAACGTGAGTCGGAAAGAACTGCTTATGTTCATTTCCCCTCGAGTAATTGAGACAAGCATTACGGAGCAGGATGAGGGCTTTAACGATGAAAGCCTCGATAATGAGGGCGTAAACCTTTGAAACATGGGCTTGTAACAGGTATAAAGGGCTATGGAGAAGGAACCCTATAAAATAGGACTTTCGAGTAATTCGACTCTAATTTCCATGCTTACAGAATATCAGGAAGATCCTCGATCACGAATTTTTGCCAAGCTCGCCGATGAATATCGTAAGCAAGGCTTGGTTGTTCAAGCGATGGAGATTATTGATGAGGGTTTAGAGTATCACCCTGGATTTTCATCAGCCTTGTTGGTCTTGGCGAAATGCCACTTTGATAAACGTCGCTACGCCGATTGTTTGCGGATTTTGGAAAAATTGCTTCGAGATAATGCACAAAACTTTCGGGCTGAAAGGCTGCGGGCGGATGTCTATATGCGTCTTGGTCAGAGATCGATAGCTATGGCGTCATTGTCGAGAGTTGTGGAAATGGTTCCAAATGACCTTGAGGCTGCTAAGTCCCTGGAAGAGTTGGAAAATTTGGGTAGCCCCGCGGATAAGTACCCTACTCCTAATGCGCCGGCCTCAACCGACCGCGCCCCGGCTCTGGGCTGGCAGGAGGGTTCTGTCGGGGAAGTGGCTGAATTTGAAGTTTCCGACTTAGGGGATTTATGGACGGAAACGATCCGGGAATCCAATGCGGTAGCAAAGGCCAAAGTTAAGTCTTTAGAATCTGGTGACTTTTTAGACGTGGCCACAGAAGAGCCGGAAGAGGAAGTCGCGCCTGCACTAGCTGATCCTGAGTTTGCAACGCGGACTGTGGCTGAATTATATTTACGGCAAGGATTGAAAGAAAAGGCTAAACAAGTGCTTGAAATTATTTTAAAAAGGGAGCCGAACAATGAGTGGGCAAGAGAGCAACTTGCGTCTCAATTTGACTCGGGTGATTCTGTGTCAAACAGCCCTGAGGTGCGGCAAAAAAATTTAGTACGTGCGCAAGTACTTGAACGCCTTTTGAGAAATGTGCGGAACTATCGACAATCGTTGAAGTTATCCGTTTAGTTGAGGTTTAAATGTACGACACAACTCAATTCCGTAAAGGACTAAAGGTCGAAGTTGATGGGCAGCCCTATATAATTGTTGATGCTCAATTTGTGAGTCCCGGCAAGGGCTCCGCTTTTGTTCGGACCAAAATGAAGAACTTGCTCACACAAAATACCGTTGAGAGAACGTTCAAAAGTAATGAAAAAGTTCAGGTTCCAGATCTAATAGAGCAAAAAATGCAATTTATGTATTCTGATGCTGAAGGCTACCAAGTCATGGATATGAAGACTTATGACCAAATTAGTCTTACGGTCGAGCAAATAGGCGACAATAAGAGCTATATGCAAGAAGGTATTACGTTAAGTGTGATGTTTTATAACGGTAATGCGATCTCGGTTGATGTACCAAATTTTGTAGTTTTAGAAATTCTTGAGACCGAGCCGGGAGTTCGTGGTGACACTGTAAGTGGTGGATCGAAGCCGGCGAAACTAGAAACTGGCGCGGTAGTACAAGTGCCGTTCCACTTGTCCGAAGGAGACAAGATTAAGGTTGATACGCGGGATAACACATATGTGGAGAAGGCGGATTAAATGATGCTTTATAAAGATATTGAAAAATTGGTAAAACTTCTAGAAGCTTCTCAGGTCGATGAACTCGAGTGGGAAAAAAACAAAGAGCGTGTACGACTGAAGAAAACCCCCTTGGGAGCAGTTGCAGTTTCAGCGTCAGCTTCCACCCCAGCTTTGGCGTCAGTACCCGCGCCAGCTCCGCCACCAGTCGCGGCGCCATTAAATGGAAACAGAAACGGAGGTGGAAAAGAAGTGAGTAGTCCTTTCGTGGGGACTTTCTATGAATCGCCTGCGCCAGGCTCAAAAAAATATGTGCAAGTTGGTCAGGCGGTAAATAAGGGTGACGTGCTTTGTATCATTGAGGCCATGAAGATCATGAATGAAATTGAAGCAGAGTTCTCTGGGAAAGTTACAGACATCCTCGTTAAGGATGGACAAGCTGTTCAGTTTGGTCAACCAATTTTTTTCGTCGACCCATCATAAAGGAGAACTGTAGTGTTAGGCACTATCAAGAAGGTCCTCGTGGCAAATCGAGGGGAGATAGCATTACGAGTTATTCGTGCATGTAAAGATTTGGGTTTGGAAACAGTTGCAGTTTATTCCGAAGCCGATGAGAGCTCACTTCATGTGAAGCTTGCGGATGAAGCAGTTTGCATCGGGCCAGCGGCTTCAAAAAATTCCTATTTAAATATCCCTTTTGTAATTGCAGCGGCTGAAGTTACAGACGCGGACGCAATTCACCCGGGCTATGGGTTTTTGTCGGAAAATGCGGAGTTCGCGCGAGTTTGTCATGCTTGCAATATAACATTTATTGGTCCACGTCCGGAGAGTATTTCTTTGCTTGGTGAAAAAGTTCAAGCTAGAGATGTGGCGAAAAGGGCAGACGTCCCGCTACTCCCTGGAACCGAGGGTGTTGTTAAGAATGCTCAGCATGCTCGGGATGAAGCAGATCGAATTGGATTTCCAGTAATGCTAAAAGCGAGTGCTGGAGGTGGTGGTCGCGGCATTACAATTGTACATAAAGCCGAAGACTTAGATAGATTGTTTGAAAAGACGGCTGCTGAAGCAAAGGCAGCATTTGGAAATGGCGACCTTTTTTTGGAACGTTTTTGCGAAAACCCACGACATGTAGAAATTCAAGTGGCAGCAGACCAATTTGGAAATGCTGTTTATTTAGGCGATCGTGATTGTTCTATGCAGCGTCGCCACCAAAAAGTTGTCGAGGAAGCGCCTTGCCCAGTAATTTCGGAGGAGACTCGTCGCGCGATGGGAGCGTCTGCGGTTCGTTTATCTAAAGAAGTTGGTTATCAGAACGTTGGTACAGTTGAATTTCTACTAGATACAGACCATAAGAGCTTTTACTTCCTGGAGATGAATACAAGAATTCAAGTAGAGCATCCGGTAACGGAAATGGTTACGGGTGTTGATCTTGTGAAATTGCAACTTAGCATTGCTTCAGGTAAAGCCTTAGGTTTTGAGCAAGAGGATGTGGTAGTTAAAGGGCATTCAATAGAGTGTAGAATTAATGCGGAAGATTCTGAAACATTCCGACCATGTCCAGGAACAGTGACTGAACTGCACGTTCCAGGTGGTATTGGCGTGCGCTGGGACTCATTTCTTTACAACAACTATACGGTTCCGCCATTTTATGATTCCATGATTGGTAAGTTGATAACTCACGAAGCTAATCGTGACCTGGCTACACGTAAAATGCTTCGTGCTCTCGATGAATTGAAAATCGAGGGGATTAAAACAAACAAGGAGTTTCAGCAGAGAATTCTCCAGAGCGGTGCATTCAAGAATAATAACTATGACACTAGATTTTTAGAGGAATTTATGGCGCAAGGGATCTAAAATATATATAGAACAACATAGAGGGTAGGAGACCCATGAGTGCTCAAAAGGCTCTGGCGCAGGCTGAAAGGTTGCTGCAAAGGGGGAAGTTGCAGGAGGCAGCGGATGAGTTAGAAGAGACCTTGCAGGCTGATTCCAGCAATGAAATCGTAGCCAGTAAGTTAGCTCTTATTTATATAGATCTTGGTGAAAAATCCAAGTCTGTTGGACTGTATTGTCAGACTGCAAAACGTGCAAGTGAGGCTGGTAAATCAAGAAAAGCTATTGCACTACTTAAACAAGCTTTAAATCTTAATCCAAGAGATCCGCGAGTTCTACTTGCCCTAGCGAAAGAGAATGAGCAGCTTGGGAAGCTCTCTGCAGCCAAGCAATATATTAACCACCTATTAGATTTCTGCCTTCCGCGGAAACGATATTTGGACGCAATAGAAGCTTGCGCTAGTTTAGTAAGATATAGCCCAAATGAAGAAGAGCCTAAAATCAAATGGATTGAACTTTTACAGCTACGTCCAGATGACGATCAAGTTATTTCAGCTATTGTTGTTATTTGTGCTCCACCAGGAATGATGGAGGACGACGACTCAACCGATAAAGATTCAACTGAGTTGAGTGATGGCATAGTTTGGAAGCTTAAAGAGCTTTTGCTATGGTATCCGACAAATCCATTTATTTCGTATGCATTGGCGTGGACTTATTACAAGCAACAAGATCAGCTGAAAGCGCTTGAATACATAAAGGAATCGCTGAGGATTGACCCTAACTTTATACTGTCTATGTTCTTGTATGTCCGAATCTTAATTGACATGGAGAAATTGCAAGAAGCTCAGTTCGTATATTTTTATGCGAAAGAGAATATGTCAAGAGACCAACGCACAGAAATTAAATTACTCAATGACCAGGCTGTAGCGTTTGAAGAATCGAATGGATGGAAGCCCGCCGACGAAGACACTATTACAGATGGTAATTCAGGTCTATCGCCCGACGATTTTCTTAAAATGATTCGTGGAATTCCTTTAGAGGAGGATGCAGAACTTATAGAGGAGGAGCCAGCACCAAAAGAGTTCTATACTACGTCGATGATCCAATTGAATGAAATCGATTTGAGTGGAGGAGTTGAGTTTACAAGTTTTATATCCACTGATAGTCTGGAAGAAGATTCCCAAGATGCTGATGGCGATGACGAAACTGTAGTAGAGGATGCGGCAAAGGGACAAGAGCGCTCATCTGATTTACTAGCTGCCAAATCACCAAAATTAGATATTTCTGGGTTTATAGAGAGCTCCTCGGAAGAAGAGCCTGGACCAGAGTCTCCGAGCGATCCAGAGGCCGACATAATACGCTCTCGACCTAAGCTAAAGCTATTCAATAATTTTTTTGGCAAGAAAGCAAAGCCAGAAGAGGATATTTTTGAAACTTCTGAAGTGATTTCTGAGCCCGAGGCTTCGGCCACGCCACCTCCACCACCTCCGAAGCCTAAAGCTCCGGTTGACTCATCTCCGCCTTTGCCACAGGCTCCCTCGACTTCGACCCCGCCAGTAGTAGATCCGCGACTAGATCAGATCTTAGCTAAAAAGCAGCTGGAAGTGCTAGAGAAGACCACAGTGACTCCTGAAGAGAAAGTAAAAGAGGTTATTGCCCCTCCTCAGGTAGAGGGAGAGCAGTCAGAGAGCGCCTCTCCAGATATGCTCTTTAAGGATAGGCCAAAGAAGTCAGCAGCGTTTATTGAAGATCAAACAAATCGTTTTCTTCTAGATGTAGAAAAGATCTCTATCCCTGGGCATGTTGAGTACTTAAATCTCGCTAAAAAATACTTAAAACAAAAGAAATACTATATAGCTCGAAAAGCCTGTAGAGAATCACTAAAGGCTGGGGCAGATGAAGAAAAAATAAAAGAACTTTTGCGAGAAATTCGTAAAAAAGAATTTCCAGACTCAATGTACGCTCACTTCAGTGCCGATAATCTGATGCCTCCTTATGATCTGCCCACACCTTCTGGGGAAACGGTCAAGGCCATAATTGATAGGTTAGATGCTGACTTCGAATTGAATCTTGAAAATGAGGAAGAAACCCTCGGGGCGGATTTTAAAAATTCATTGATTCATATGCGTGCTCAAATTAATCAGGAACTAGATGATGCTACTCCAGAAGTAAGAATGGATTTAGGTGTTGCATTCTTTGAAATGAGGTTGTTTGAGGAAGCAGAACACATTTTTGAGAACACTTTCGATACGTCTGGCACCCCTAATCTAGATGCTCTTTATCTAGCAGCTGAGAGTATGGCTCAAAGGGGTAACTACGTTCGAGCTGTGACATTACTGCATAAAATTTGCAAGTCAACGGAAAGAGAGGACTCTGAAAATTTATCGGCATACTATTTGTTGGGTAAAGCATATGAGGCTATGAACCAAAAAAAGCGGTCAGTTCGATACTATAAGAAAGCTGCTGAGATCGATATCAATTATCGCGATCTAAAAAGTAAGCTGAGGTAGATTTTTTATGAGCCCAAGACTTGGCAAGAGGATTTTCTTCGCTTTCTTTGCATTCATTGCAATTGTTATATTCGCTACGGTAAAATTCATTGAGTCTTCATATTTTGCGAAGATAATTCAAGACCGAATTGCAGAAAGAATCGAAACTGAATTAAGGATTTCCATTAAATTTGGTAATCTTAAGGTATCGGCCTTTCCACCTGGGATTTCGATCAATGACCCAGAGTTAGTCAACATCAAGCCTGATAATAAAATTGGATTAGAGAAAAATACTATCTTTCTTGCTAAACGAATTGGAGTTTCTTTACGGATGTTCCAGTTGTTTAGTAATGAATTGGTGGTGAGTCGAGTTTTCTTAGAGGGCGCAAAAATCCAACATGAAGTGAAAGGTGTGGCTAAGAGTGAAGGCGGACCAATTACGAGGGACGCCTTAGCATTTCTTTTCCAGCCAATTAGAATCAAACTACAAAGTGGGATGAATCTGAATATTAAGCAGATAGAATTGAGAGACTCTACGGTTGATCTTCGCTTAAAAGCAAAAAATAAAACAGATGTATTTTTTATAGAAAAGATAAAATTCTTTGTCTTGAGCCCAGAGGCAGAGCACTATTCTTCAATTGCTGATTTTCACAATGTAACTATTCGCAAAGACAATAAGGTTTATGACCTAGAATTATTTAAAGCTAATTTTCAGGTTAATGCAGAGGAAATTCATATTCTATCTCTGGATTTAAAAAAAGGAGAAGCAATTGTTCACGCTGGCGGGGTATTGAATGGCGATATTCGATTCCCTAAAAAGATGAAGAGTGACGTGAGAGTGATTGCTCGCGCTAAAGTTGGGACTATTAAAGAATATTTTAGTGAGATCGATTCTATGGAAGGCGCTATCAGTGTTGAACTAGGAGTTTCCGGAAGTGTTGAGAACTATAAAATAAATGGAAGATTTGAAGCAAATGAATTTGAATATAATCTCTGGGAGAATTTTAAGATAAGCACGAACTTAGAATTGACGAAGTCTTCTGTTAAATTAGACGACTTAGAAATATCAAAAAATGATGGAGTAATAAATTTCAAGCCTTTGATAATAGATTTAAATATCTGGGGCAAAGAAATTTTTCTTCAACCAAATTTCACTAATGTCGTGTTTCAGGAATTTTGTGGAGATCTAAAAACTAGTCTATCAAATCTTGAAGCTGTAGTGAATGGCTCTTTGGATATTACCATTAAAATTAATGAGAAGGAGCAGAAACCACTAGTAGCAGGCTTGGATTTTAAGTCCCATTTAGATCTTTCAATTGTAACGCTAACAAATCAGACTTGGGGTAAAAAAAGGCCGAGGAATGAGATTTTTACAATCCCGCAAATTAAGCTCTATGGGCACTATCGATGGGTGCCATTTAAGTTTAGCGTCGTCGATGGACATTTAAATCTAACTACTGGCGATCTTCAGCTTTCTGGGTTTGTTGACAACGAGTACGGTTGGAACCTGAGAGGTGTGAGTGAGGAAGTTGATATTGGTGTTGAGTTTGGCAGAATCTCTGGAGTTAATATCGGCGGGAAAGGTGCTTTTAAAGCACATGTGGATGGCCCACCAGATAATGTTTTTTTTCATTTCGATTTAGAAATGGATGACGCAAAATATGTCAATTTGAATCTTGGAGAAATTAAGGGGCGTGTTTCAGTTGATGATGACAAAAGCTTAGTCAATTTTGAGGATCTCACAGGTGTAAAGGGTGAGGGTAGTTATGTTATCAATGGGAACGTGGATATCTCTCATGAAAAGAAGTTAAATTTTGATGTCAAATTTATCGAGGCAGAAATTGATGGAGTTTTGGATTTATTTAGACATCAACTGCGAGAGATAGATTGGGTGCCATTCGGGATAAGAGGGGTCATGAATGGTGATTTCAAGGTAAGAGGGACTCATAAAGAGCCCGAAGACACTATGGATATTCGCGGAAGAGTTAAAGCGAGCAAAATTCTATACAAGGGTGAGGTTGTAAGCCAGCTGACTGGCTTAGTTGGGTTGAGGCGAGGTAAATATTTCGCACGAGATGTGAACGTAGAAAAGCACTCTTCAGAGATTATAGGAGGAGTTACTTATAGCCGGGTAGAAGGGATTCAGTATGAGTTTGATTGGCTGCGCGGTAGTCTTCGTGATATTGATTTTATCTCTAGTAGAGGAATACCAATCAATGCAAAGTTGGTTGCTAGTGCCTGGGGTAAGGGGCAGATAGAAAATTTTGTTTCTAGGCTGGAGCTAACAATTGAGAATGGTCTTGCTGGAACAATGCCCCTACCAGATGTCTTTGTACAGCTCGATTCTGATGAAAGTTACTGGGACAGTATTTTAATGATTGGAAGTTCTGGAAATGGACTTCGTGTTCAGCGGTCTAGGAAAGCCAATCAGGAATCGAGTATGGAGCTAAATTTTGAATCTCAAAATTTCGGATTTCTAGTTTGCATGATTAATATAGAGCACTGTAACTCTGAACAGACTAAGCTCATTATTACAGGCGGAATGCAAGCTAGTTGGATTGGATCTAATTGGAAGAAAATGAATGGTGAATTTTATCTCAGTGATGCGCATCTTATTGCTCGAGATTTTCAAATCAAAAGCGATTCTCCTGTGCACTCGAGAATTAAAGAAGGAGTTTCGAAGGATGTAAAAGTGAGTTTAAGCGGGGCAAGTACGAATATTCTTGGGTCATATGGCTTTAACTTTGAGGAGCCGTCCCTGAATTATTCCTTCAAAGGGCATACCAGCCTCAAGGGGTTAAAAATTTTAACTCCATTAGTATCTCGTTCTAGTGGAGATGCTCTGATTGATGTTTGGGGATCGCTTCGAAGAGAGCATATTGACTTGCGTGGATCGATTCGAATCAACAATGGTAATGTTGTGTTGAGTGGGTTGCGGCCAGGGCTAGAAGGCTTAGAGGGAAAATTGAGCTTTTTGAATGATCGATTGGTGGTGAATCGTCTGAAGGGGACTTTAGGTCAAGGCCAGGCATCTATTGATGGTTATGTTTTGTTTAGAGCCGATGATTTTCCAGTATTGAATCTAGAGGTTAATTTTAGAGAAAATAAAGTTCGATTTTATCCGGTTAGTATTGCCGAAGTGCAAAAAGGTCGGTTGACATTAATTGGGGATGAGCCTCCGTACCTATTTTCAGGGGAAGTTGTTTTGAACGGCCTACTGATGAAGCAGAACTTTGATATGAAAGGAAGGAAATCAATTAAATCTGCGAAATATTTGCCTGATCAGTTTTTTGGCAAGAGTATTCTCTATTCTGTGCGAATCGATGCAAAAGCCTTCAAAGGAGTAGTGGTTAGAAATGATATTTTGGACGCTGAATTTTCTGGTAGCTTAAGGTTACTAAACAACTTTGCGTTTCCACAGATCGTAGGTCGTGCTGAATTAATAAAAGGCCAATTGCTGTTTCGGAATACTTCGTTTGATCTTGATCATACGATCGTTAGAGCTACAAATCCATTGGATTTTGAGCCATGGATTTCAATAGGTGGCACCACGGTATTGGATAATTATCGAATTACGATTTTCGCCAGTGGGAGCTCATCAGATCCCAAAATTAATCTTGGCTCTTCACCACCTCTGCCTCAGGAAAATATTTTATCGCTTCTGGCATTTGGTTATATTGATCGCCCGGAAGGAAAAATTAATCCTGATGACTTGAGTGCAATTACATACACAGAGGTTGGTTCTATATTGTTAGATCAGTTAAGGTTGAACAAGAATCTACAATCTAGAGGATTAAAGGTTCGTGTCGCGCCGGAAATAATTCAAAATGAAGCAAATATTGTACGACCACGGGCCGAGGTCGATACCGCTGTTCCAAAAATTATAATCCAAACGCAAATTACGGAGGATGTGGACGTGTTATTGGGCACAACGGTTGGGTCTAGTAAGAGCGAGCAATTTGACCTTAATGTTGAATACCATTTGAGCGATAAGGTTTCAGTACAAAGTGTTTACGAACAGGAGCCAGGCACGGAAGCTGGCGAGACAAGAACTTCCTTTGGAGCTGATTTAAAGTTTAAATGGGGATTTAAGTAGAGCGTTTGGTGAGGATAACTTGTTTAGAAGCGCATGGATTGCACTAATCTTTTTTGCGGCTTTGGGTGTGAGCGCCCCGGTGACCTATTGCGCTAACTCGGATTTTTATAGTAAATGGAAGAGTGTAGACGATAGGCTAAGCGAATTGTTTGTTGGCCGTGGTAGATCAATAGTTCGTATAAAAATCCGTAACCGCGAGGAATTCCCAGCGGCATTATTGAGAGAGATCGAGTCTCTTGAAGGAACCTCATTAGAGTATTCCAGATTAAGCAAAGTGGTGCGCTGGCTTCATGATTCTTATGCTGAAGCACGCGTAGAAGCGAAGGTGGAAAAAGTTTCTGGCGGCGTAGCGCTTAGTTTTGAAGCCTTTAGTAAAAAGAAAGTCAATAGCATAAGCTTCGAGGGAGTTACTAAATTCGATGAAGAACACTTGCTGGAGTTGGCAAAAATTTTTAAGGGTAGCGAGTATGATCAAATTAAAATTGAAAGAGCTGTAAATGTTATCCAGAGGTTTTATCAGCGGAAAGGGTACTTACAAGCAAAGGTGACTGCAGAGATTGAAGAGTCGGGTCAATTAAAGATTATAGTTGAAGAGGGCCCAGTCGCTCGAGTTAAAGGTATTTCTATTTCAAGCATTGATGGTGTTAAGGATAAACGTTTGCGTGCTCTATTGGAAGAGGGAGCTCTATCTCAATTTGATCTGGAGGTTGGAGATGAGCTTAACCGTGACAAAATTAAAGAGGGATTGATTTCACTTAAAGAATGGTTAAAAGAAGAAAAATTTCTAGTAGCAAAAGAACCTGTTGCAAATTCTGTAGTTATGGACGGTGGTACTACTGTTAATTTAGATATTAATGTTGAATATGGTCCGAGAATTCGGTTTGGATTTCGTAATAATAGTCGCTTTTCCTATCGCGAGCTCTCTGGAGAAATAGAAGATATTGAAGAAGTTGGCGTTGGAACGGACTATTTGGAATTCGTTCGGTCAAGACTCAGGGACAAATATTTTGCAGTCGGATTAGTGAACGTTCAAATCAGAACCATTGTTAAAGAAAATCCAAAGACTGGATTTCACAACGTAAGCTTCATTATTGATGAAGGTAAACGAGTTCGTTTTTCACGAGTGATTATCGAAGGTATTTATTCAATGAGTGCAGAAGAAGCCGGTGAGAAGCTTCTCTCCTTTGCTCCAGCCCTAGTGCAACGATATTATATCCAGTTTAATGGACTTAAGTTGGCGGGTGAATTGTTGGCAGATCATCTGCGAAAGAATGGCTATCTATCTGCAAAGTTAGATCTAGTTCGCTATCGGTTTGATGATAAACGAGAAAATGCTGAGGTCGGATTTTTTTTTACTGAAGGGACTCAAACTAGGGTTCGAAATGTAGAATTTTTGGGCGCGACTAATATTTCACACGAGGATATTTTAGAAATTCTATCGGTCGAATCCGGAAAACCATTTAATGTTTTTAAGTTTGAGGAAGGGCTTGAGCTTTTGAAAGAGAAATACCGTAATTTAGGGTATTTGACGGCTGAAATATCGAATGAAGACTCTAATTTTATAGCCTCATATTCTAAGGGTCAGTCTACTGTTGATATTCGATTGGAAATTAAGGAAGGCCCACTTATTAAAGCTGGGGAGATATTTGTGCGAGGTAATAACCAAACACACGCTCGCGTTGTGATCAGGAAGCTTCCCTTCGCTAAGGGGGATATTTTAGGGAAAGAGCTACTGGTTGAGGCGGAAGATAATTTACGAAAATTGAATCTTTTCACTTCGCTAAGTGTTCGACTCATTGAGCGACCAGGGGACCCTCATATTCGAGATGTTCTGATTCTAATTAAAGAGAGCATGCCTGGGATTATTGAGTTCGGCCCTGGGTTTCGAAATGATTTGGGGTTGCGGTTTTTTATTGGAGCCAGTTATCAGAATCTTGGTGGCTGGCATCGTGGGGTGAGTGCAAATGCTATTGTTAATCGCCGGCTCGCAGACTTCAAATTTTTAGAATACAATTTGAATCTAGGTTTTCGGGAGCCATATTTCGCTAACTGGCGAGTCACGCTTTTAACTAATTTTATTCTATTGAAACGTAGATTTTCCACTTTTGATGCTAATATATCGAGGGCTACAGCTGAATTTAGACGCCAGCTCACAAAGAATATAACAGGCCTTATTCAATATAGCTTTGAACGAGTTAAGACGTTTAATGCGAAAGTTAAGATTGATAACGAGAAACGATTAATTGCTGCGCTTACTCCGGGAGTTATTTGGGACTCACGAAATGACATTTACAATCCAAGCGGCGGAGTCTATTCGATTAATCGATTTGAATTAGCAGAAAGGGTCTTCGGTTCTCAGGACGATGTCGGCTATTACCGGGCGAGCTCAAGAAATAGCCTCTACTTTGGGCTTGATGAAGGTACTGTATGGTCTTGGGGGTTCAATTTTGGGTTTGAACGCTCTAATATTGCCGGGAAGAGTATCCCCAAAATTAAGTTATTTCGTCTAGGCGGAACGGGGTCAATCCGGGGCTACCGAGAAGATTCGTTGGAAGTGGACTCGACGGAGGATATTAATGGAACTTTGGCCTATGTGAATTATCGTAGTGAGTTTCGATTTTTACTCGAAGGAGCCCTCGGAATGGCTATATTTTGGGATGCAGGGAACTTATATGTGGATACCCTCCAGCCTTTGAAACTACGCCATAGTACGGGGCTTGGCCTACGTTACAATACGCCAGTAGGGCCGGTAAGCCTTGATTTTGCTAGGAAATTAGGGACGGTCGGCAGCCGTGGTGACCGAGTCAACGTCAGTGACCAAGATAAGCAGCGGGTTCATTTCTCTATAGGGAGCTTTTAGCGAGAATCTTTAGGTTAATAAGGAATTCTAAGCATTTAACTTGAATTTTCCCAACGATTGTCTTATCTACTTGGGTTCTATGAGTACGCATTTTACAAAGAATTCAGAGATTGATCGCAAATGGCATATCCTCGATGCTAAGGACAAGATTGTTGGCCGCGTAGCCACTGAGATTGCAAGGGTTATTGTAGGAAAGCACAAGGCTAACTACACCCCAAGTATTGATAATGGCGACTACGTTGTTGTTGTGAATGCTGAGAAAGTGCGCTTCACAGGTAATAAGTGGGAAGAGAAGAAATACTACCGTCACTCACAACACCTTGGCGGGTTAAAAACACGCACAGCAGCAGAAATGTTGGAAAAAGCTCCAGAAGAAATTCTTCGTAAGGCTGTTTGGGGAATGATAAATAAGAGTGACCTTGGTCGCCGTCAATTAATGAAGCTAAAGATTTATGTGGGGGATAAGCACCCACACATGGCTCAAAATCCAGCACCATTGGCTGTTTGAGAGCAAGGATTATAGAAGGATATAGGGATAGATAGGATCGAATGGCAACAGATTATATTCATGCAGTAGGAAAACGTAAGCGCTCAAAAGCGCGCGTTTATATGAAGCCTGGCTCTGGCGCGATCAAGGTAAATGATAAAGATTTTAAGGATTTCTTCGGAAGACCAACTTCTCAGTTGATCATCCAGCAGCCTATCGAGGTGACTGAGCAAGAAGGTAAGTGGGATATCATGGTTAACGTTTGTGGGGGTGGGCCATCTGGTCAAGCTGGCGCCACTCGACATGGTATTGCTCGTGCTTTAATTAAGGCGGATCCTGAGCTTCGCCCAGCGCTGAAAAAGGAAGGCTTCCTAACTCGTGACGCTCGTGAGGTTGAGCGGAAGAAGCCAGGTCGGCCTAAGGCCCGAAAATCGTTTCAGTTTTCGAAGCGCTGATGTGGCTATTGGTAGATGGTTTGGCGTACGGCTTCATAAAGCACGAGGCTTGCTGCGTTGGCAAGGTTTAGGCTGCGTACGCGATCATCAAACATGGGGATGCGTAGAGAGTTTCCAGCGTTTGCTCCAACTCCATCCACGTTTTTAATTCCAGTTGTTTCCTTACCGAATATAAAGAAGTCTCCATCTTGAAACTCAGGCTTATAGAGTGACTGTTCGGCAAATTTCGTAATATACCAGTGGCGTCCTTTGCTTTCTGACCATATCAAAAAATCGTTGAAGGACTCATGCTCTACAAGGTCAAGGTGTTGCCAGTAATCAAGCCCTGCTCGGCGTACAGCCTTCTCGGAAAGGTCGAATCCAAGTGGATGGACTAGGTGAAGTGTGGTGTTTGTTGCTAAGCAGAGGCGGCCAATGTTTCCTGTATTTTGTGGAATCTGTGGCTCGACTAATGCTATGTGAAAACTGGCCGATTTCTGATCTGACATAGGCTGGGGCCCCCTTTAGTCTCCACGAGTTGCGATTTTAGGGGCGAATATAGTTGATAAGTCTCGGGAATGGGATAGTTTCGCGAATGTGTAGTGCGCCACAAACCCAGGCAACTGTTCGTTCAAAGCCCAAACCAAAGCCAGCATGAGGGACCGAACCATATTTGCGTAGGTCTAAGAACCATTCATAGTCTTCGAGCTTAAGCCCAGATTTTACGATATTTTCTTTCAATGTTTCATAATCGGCTTCCCGTTCACTTCCGCCGATGATTTCGCCAAAGCCGTTAGGAGCAATCAGATCGCAACCGAGCGCAATCCGATGATCATTTGGATCAATTTTAAAATAAAAAGACTTAGTCTCTTTTGGAAAACCGTGGATGAACACCGGCTTGCCATCAAAAAGCTCACCTAGTTTTGTTTCTTCTGGTGCGCCAAAGTCCTCTCCCCAACTTAATTTGAATCCATTTTCGTTGAGCATCTCGAGTGATTTTTCATAGGAGACTCGTGGGAACTTAGTATCGATAATTTTTTTAAGCTCGTCTGTATTTCGCTCCAGTACTGTTAATTCCTTCTCACATTCTTTGAGTGCCTCACTCACAAGATTCTTCATAAACTCTTCGGCTAAATCCATAACGCCATTGAGGTCGCAAAAAGCTACTTCTGGCTCGATCATCCAAAATTCAGTGAGGTGCTTTCGTGTTTTAGATTTCTCCGCACGAAAAGTTGGTCCAAATGTATATGTTTTACCAACAGCCATTGCGCAGGCTTCGGCATAGAGCTGGCCAGACTGGGTTAAATACGCTTTGGAGTCAAAATAGTCTGTTTCAAATAACTCACTCGTGCCTTCGCAAGCGCTTGGTGTCAGCATTGGCGCGTCCATCAAAACAAAACCTCTATCATCAAAAAAATTACGGATAATTCGATTTAGTTTGGCTCGAACACGCATCATTGCAGTTTGGCGAGGAACTCGCAGCCAAAGGTGGCGATATTGCATTAAATGTTCTGCACCATGGTCTTTCAGTGATACAGGATATTCTGGATGTGCCATATGCACGAGTTCAATGGACTCGACATCAATTTCAAACTGGCCGGGCTTTCTACCTTCTTTGACTTTACCAGTGACTTTGAGCGAAGACTCTTGCGTAAGGTTTTCACTCAATTTAAAAGATTCAGCGTCACACACATCCGGTAATACAACGGCCTGCAAAGTACCCGGAGATCCATCGCGAAGGTGGAGGAAGCGAATTTTTCCAGATGAGCGTTTATTATAGAGCCAACCCTGAATCGTTACGCTTTCGCCAGTGAAGTTGCTAATATCTTCAATTCGTACAATCGGTGCAGACATCAAAATGATCTCCCTGTGACTTACTTAATATTAAACAGAACAGGCAAACTCAGCTAAAGTTCGTACGCCATGTCCAGATGCACCAACTCCAGCATATGGAAGATGGCGCTGATTCCATGCCGAGCCCGCACAGTCGATATGCATCCAGCTGGAGCCTTCTTTTACGAACTCTTGAAGGAATGCCCCGGCTTTTGACGAGCCTGCTGAACGGTCGCTGCCAATATTGCGTAGGTCTGCAATCTTACTGCCTTTCATGTCGTCGGTATATTCCTTATAGAGTGGAAGTTGCCAGTGCTTCTCGCCAGTTTTCTCTGCTGCAGATAGATATTGATCCATCATCTCTTGGTCATTGCCCATAATTGCAGAGCAAATACTTCCTAATGCGACCACAACCGCGCCAGTCAACGTGGCGGCGTCGATAATATAATCCGGCTTGGCGTCTTGTGCGTAGTCTAAAGCGTCAGAAAGAACTAGTCGTCCCTCAGCATCCGTATTTAATACTTCAATTGTTTTTCCAGAACGTGTGTGCAGTACTGCACTTGGCACGATTGCGGTGCCACTCGGCATGTTCTCCGCCGCTGCGATATATGCGCTCACTGGATTTGGGCATTTGAGCTTGGCGGCGAGCAGAACTGCTGCAATCATATTCGCACCGCCACTCATGTCGTGCTTCATTTCATCCATGGAGGCACCGGGCTTTAATGAAATGCCACCCGAGTCAAATGTAATTGCTTTGCCAACAAAAGCTACCTTTTTCGCATCACGCTTTGCTTTCGTAGGCTTGTATTCGAGAATGATAAATCTTGGTGTGTGAGTGGAGCCTTGTCCAACGCCTATTAGGCCACCCATCTTTTCTTTTTTGATGGCAGGAACGTCGAGCACTTTGCAGCGTACATCATATTTTTGGGCTAAACGCTCAGATTCCTTTGCCAGTGTGGCAGGGTAAATTGTGCTGCCGGGCTCATTCGAAAGGTTGCGAGCAATAAAGACAGCGTCGGCGCAAGCTTTTGCAATATCTACTGCTCTTTTCGTTGGTGTTGTTTGATCTTCTTGCAGAAATGTTACTTCGAGCTCTGGGCTTGGTTTTACATCTGATTTGTATTTATCAAACTTGTAAGTCGAGAGTAATAGTCCTTCAGCAAATGCTTGTACGTAGGCGTCGAATGCCGCTCCCTTAGATCCGTTAGCTGTATAAAATGAATCAACGCTTACCGCTATATCGCTAATTTTTTCAGCTACGAGTGACGTGTAAACTTTAGCTCCAGCGCATCGTAGCACTTCTGTCTCAGCTGATTTTGCCTCGCCAAGCCCGAAGAATAGAATATTTTGCCCGTCGAAATTACGTAGGAAATAAGTAGATTCCTTTTCCCCGCTAAACACCTTGTTTTTGCTGAGAGCGTGAATCTCTTCGGTGAAAGGCTTTAAGGCTTTCGAGATAATGGCGTTTTTCTTCTTATCGGTAAACACTCCGATCACTAAGGTGTTCTGATCTGCTTTCCCAAAATGTTGTGTTTTAACGACTATATTCATGAGCTACCCCTTCTAATTGACTCTTAGTGCCTAAAAAAATAAACTTAGGCTGTGTTAACACAGTCGCATCAGAAAATCGGACTTGTTCTGCGAGTGCTTGACGGAGCTGGAATCATCCTGGCTTGGTTGGCCGCCTATTATCTTCGTTTCTATACGGGGGTTGTTCCCGTGACGAAAGGCGTCCCGCCACTCTCACAATATTTATCGTTAGCTGTGCCTGTGGTTCTAATCTGGTTGGTTGTTTTTACTAGCTTTTGCATTTATCGTCCACCAGTTCTCTTACGGGGAGTTCGGGAATTATTGATGATTTTGCGGGCCCACCTTTTTGCCATACTTATTTTTGTGGCGCTCACGTATATGATCGCTGAATATAAGTATTCGCGATTGACTTTAGTTTATTTTTCAATAATTTCAGGTATTTACATTGTATATTTGCGTAAAACACTCTTCTATATGTTGCCGATTTTGCGTCGACGGCTAGGAAAGTTTAGAGACGTGCTCATCGTTGGCACGGGTTCGACGGCATTTCGCATAGCCGATTCTTTGGCTAAGTATCCTGAGTATGGTTTGCGGGTCTTAGGCTTTGTTAGTGCCGACGGAAAGTTTAGCGAAGTTTGCCCAGATGAACGTCGTAGACTAGATGAACGTTATACGATGTTGGGAACCTATAAAGAGACCCTTAATATTTGTGCTAAGCGTCAAATCTCTCATCTATACTTTGCGTTACCGCGAAAAGACTCTGAAAATCTGATTGGAATGATTCGGAAGACAGAAAAACTAGCCGTGGAAGTAACTGTGATTCCAGACATTGCTGAGTTTGTTACCCTAGGGTTCGGTGTGGATTCCTTCGATGGGCTCCCAGTGATTTCGTTTAATTCGACGGGGATTAATCTAGAGGCGAGCGCCCTTAAGCGGGGCTTAGATATTGTAGGCTCTATGTTTGCGATAACTTTATTTTCTCCGCTATTTTTACTAATTTCTATACTTGTAAAATTCACCAGTAAGGGGCCAGTCTTTTATGCTCAGGAACGCCTTGGCCTGGATGGACATAGGTTTAAAATGTGGAAGTTTCGATCAATGTGTGTTGGAGCAGAAGATAAGACTGGGCCTGTGTGGGCTAGCGAAGCCGATGATCGCCGTACTCCAATTGGCGCATTTTTACGCTCCACCAGTCTGGACGAGATTCCGCAATTTTGGAACGTGCTTTGTGGCAATATGAGTTTAGTTGGACCTAGACCGGAGCGCCCAGAATTTGTGGAGAAATTTAAAGATGACGTACCAAAATATATGTTGCGGCACAAAGTGAAAGCAGGAATCACTGGGTGGGCGCAAGTAAATGGCTGGCGTGGCGATACAAACCTAGAGAAGCGGATTGAATGTGATCTATACTATATTCAAAATTGGAGTGTTACTTTCGATGTTAAGATTTTAATTTTAACGGTGCTGCGAGGGTTTATTAATAAAAATGCCTACTGAGCCTAGACCGAACTCAATCGTTCGAGCGTTTCGGCAGCCGTGGGTTCTCTTTCGGTATATTTGGGCCGAGGTAAGTACGCCGTTTCTTGGTGGCAGTCTCTTTTTTATTTTTGTTCTCTTAATGTTTCAGGCTATCCGTCTATCAGATTTTTTGGTGGTGCATGATGTAGCTATCGACATAATTTTCCGAATCATGGGGTATTTGATCATGTCTTTTTTACCCGTGGTAGTTCCAATTGCATTTCTGCTGGCAGTGCTTATTGGTTTTGGGCGATTATCCACCGACTCTGAAGTGGTTGCGATGCAGGCCTCTGGTTTATCTCTATATCGACTGGCTACGCCTGTTTTTATGCAAGGGGTTTTAGTCGCGATGCTAAGTCTCACCTTGAATTTATATTTGGTGCCGTGGGCAAACCAACGCTTTCGCTATGAAGTCTTTCGAATTTCTAATACCAAAGCGATCGCGACAATTCAGGAGGGACGATTTACAGAAGGCTTTTTCGATATGGTGCTTTACGCCGATGAGATTGATTCACGAGATGATTTATTGCGCCACATTTTTATTTACGACAGTAAGGATGAGAACGCTCCAGTTTTTATTGCGGCTAAATCTGGCCGGATTTTTAATAATCAACGAGATGTAGAAGGAGCGCCTGGAATTTTATTGCGCTTATTTGACGGAACTATGCATCGAAGCGATGCCTTAAAATCGACCTACGAATATATTGAATTTGATACGTATGACATTTTTCTAAGGCTTACCACATCGAAAGTTGTCGGTGTGGAAAAGCCTAAGACGATGAGTTTTTCGAGTTTAAGGCGACGTATACAAGTTTTAGAAAGTCGTGAAGAACTCGTGCATGAAGAGTTTCGAGAAATGAATCGATTAAAAGTTGAGTTTTGGAAAAGGTACGGGCTCTCGTTTGCTTGCGTAGTATTCTCTATTCTGGGTGTGGGGTTTGGAGTTGTTCGAACACGAACGGTTCGCTCTAACTCTCTACTAATATGTTTAGTTGTAATGTTGGGCTATTGGCTTTTGCACACGGTAGGGTTGCGCTGGGGGGAAGAAGGTTATGTGCCCCCATTTGTTGCCATGTGGATTTCTAATCTTCTACTAGCCATTATTGCTGTAATGGCCTTGCGCATTGCATCGCGCTAAAAATATTATTCCAAATTGGAATAACGACGCCTCTTTTATAGGGCATAATTCCGCAGATACTGGCGATAACTGTGGATAAAATATTATAATTTCATTAAATTCCTTTTATTTTAAATAGTTATAATTGTGGATTAAGTGCTCTATTCTGTGGATATCTTATAAAAATGCGCTTAAATTAATTTGATAATGTTACTCTGGAATTTGTAACCGCCTTATTTTAGTGGCTTCCCAATCTGACGCATAACGTGATTAACTAAAGAGTTTCTGTAGAGTCACTGGGTGGCGCAGGCCGACTGCGGTTTTGTAAACTCGAATTTTCTTGCGCTGTACCAATATTTTCCGGGAACAGAGGCAGCGGAATTTTGGGAATTTCAGAGAACGGCAACACTACGGAGCGCTTTCTGCCTTCACCAGTCATTTTTTCTAAAGCCTCTCCGTTAAACTCGGAGCTTAAGCCGCTTAGGTTTCCAGAAAATAATCGAATCACCTTGTTGGCGCGAATAAATATGGTGCGGTTTCTTCGCAAGATTAAATCCTTAATCTCATTCGCATCGGTTTGGAAGCGGATCCATACATTCTCTTTTGCAGTTAGGCGTAAATTAAATTTTAGGTCGTATCCAATCGGATCAATAATCTCATTCAGCGCGCTAGTGAGCCCAGGTTCGGAAACCTCATCTGCTGTGGTGACAGTAGTGACAACAGTTGGTTTTGGCGGCGTAACCGCTTCTATTTTTTCCTCTGTCTTTTTTATTAGAGCGTTTGAGGCTGCTCGTAGCTTTGCTTTTGCAGTTTCTATAGCTGATAGTAGTGGTGGCGGGCTAGAGTTCTTTGCTTTGTTGGTTGTCTGGGCTAGACTCATTGCTTGAGTGGGACTGGCCGAAGTCTCCTCCTTCTTTACAGAAGCGTTTCGGAGAATTGGCGTTAGGCGTATCTGTTTTGCCTGATCCTCATCAATTTTACTCTTAAACCAAAGATAAGCTCCGTAGCCTGCCAAAATAAAAGCAAAGGAAACAATAGTGATAATTAGGCGCCTATGATCCTTTTGCTTTTCCTGCGCAAAGACCTGACTTTCTTTTGTTGCTTCGATGACAGGCACTGGTGTGATCGCTAAGTGATGCTGATATCGTAGTAAGACATCTTTTGGATCTAGTTTGGCATATTTAGCATACGCCTGAAGATATCCCCTTACAAAAGGTTCTGCGGGGAGGAGCTGATGAGTATCCTCTTCGAGAGCGGCAAGCATCTTTAAGCTAATGCGTGTAGCATACGCAATTTGTTCCAAAGAAATTTCTCGCTTCTTGCGTTCACGGCGCAGATAGCTACCTAATGTTTCATTTTCTTCAGACAATTAGAAATCCCCACGCAGTAGAGCTAATTTCCCTTTGGACTTTTTCGCCCACGTACTTTTGGGAAATCGTTGAATTAATTCTTTAAACTTCTTGCGAGCCAAGTCTAAATTTTTTAGTTGGACGAGGACACTTGCCAATCGGTAGTGGCCTTCAATATACGGATAACAAAGGCCGGTAGTGGCTTTCTCTAGTGCACTTCTACTCTCTACCTTATTGCCTACCCGCCAATGAGACTCCCCTAAGCGTAGCCATCCGGGGCAAAAGTGTTCATTTTCTTCTATGGATTTTCTGAAGGCTATGTGGGATTTTTGGGGCTTTCCATTGCGTTTATAAAGCTCGCCCAAATAAAAATACGACTCGAAATTTCGTTGGTACTCAGGAATAGCAGTGATTGCTCTAAAGGATCTTTCTGCTAATGAATCTTCCTTTAAAGAGAAATACACCAATGCCAAATTAAATTTTGCGTCATGAAAATTTTTGTCTATCTTAATAGCTTTTTGTAAATTTTTTTTGGCTAGCTTGTGCCGCCCTTTTTGGAAATAGGCGACTCCCAAATTGCTCAGTGCTTCGGGTTGCTTCGGGGCTTTTTCTAGAGACTTTTTCAAATTGGTGATGGCTGACGAAACATTCCCTTTGTGTAGGCTGCTGGCTCCAGCTGTTAAGTAGATGTTGGCGAGCTTCGCATCTTTCTTTTTGGCCGCCGAAGAGCAACCTGAAACAACAAGCAAAACAGCCAGATTAATAACAATTGTTGCCCGCTTTTTTAATGGCCCCATGGTTTGAGAGTAAAAGTCCACAAAGCTTGCGTCAATGCAAAAGCTTAATTTTTGTCGGCACTTGCATTGATTTTTGCCTCGATAATGGAGGCATTTTCCTCTTTGCGAGCTTGACGTAATTTTCGGGACAAATAATGCAATTTTCGGACGGTTTTCTTGAGCCGAAGGTATTCAGGCCGGTCCAATTTTTGGAATCGGATTCCCAGTCCGCGAGGGTGGGTCAGGGATGACTTAGCGCGCCACACAATCTCTCCATTCAGCTCATACTCGCCTTCAAATAGGGAAAATTTTATGGATAGAATGTCATGAATTGGTAAGTGCTCATTGATTTTTACGAAACAGCCCGAGGCAGAAATATCCAAAATCTCGGCTTCATAACAAGTCTTTTGATGAGAGATTTCCACCGGAACGGAGATTTTATAGCGAGGGTCGGCTTCCCACCAAGCAATTTTTGGACTGTAGTATGGGACTCGAAACTCAAACTTCAAGAGAACTAGTCCAATGAGCACAAAGATACTTGCCAATAATACGGAAGCCCAAGGAGTGTTATTCTCGGCCAAATAAAGACAGACATAAAACTGCTCAACAATCGTTAGTGCCGCATGCAAAACATATACGTGCCATGCCCATGGTATCGATCGATGTAATAACCATCCAAGCCAAATCGCAAAGCCAGAACGAGCGATAAAGAAAAAGGAGAAAAAGATATCAAAGGATTTCGAGACAGGAAAATTATATAGTGCTGTTAAAATGAGAATGTAAAAGAGAGGAAAGAGCCAGTGAATATACACAAAGGCCTTTAGTAGTCTCGAATGTGCTGCCAGTTTTGCGGACATGGAGCTAAGTTATTGCATTCCCACGCGCTTGTCCATTATTCAGCGCTCTTTCGACACATACGAGTGCGGTTGTGATAGTCTAGCTTCTGGAGAAAAGCTATGAAGAAGCAATTTATGTTGGATATCGAAACTACAGGCATTGAGCCTCATACGGAATCGGTGTTGCAAATTGCTCTCATTGAAATGACTTTCACCAAGAATGGGTTTTGGGAGAAAGGACGCCGCTTTGAGTTTTATCAACACACGCCTCGGCAACCGGAGACGGATTTTGCGAAAACTCACATGAAGGAAATTTATGCACAATGCAATAAAATTCCAGAGACCCCTGTAGCGGAAGTACGTGAAAGCCTGTTGCAGTTTTTTCAGGACGGCGGGGTTCAGCCGCCAAATGTGTATATCTGCGGCTGGAATGTTGGAATCTTTGACCTGCCTTTCCTTGCCTATCACGGTTATTTGCTTCCAGCGAAATATGACAACGGGGTGCTCACTGGCGATTGTCACTATCGAACCTACGAGATTGGCGGTGCACTTCAACTGACGGCAAATCTTCGTGGCACGGTCGAAGTTAACTCGATAATTAAAGAGGCGGAAAAACAATTTCCCTTACTAGCGGGAGGGAATCGCCACAACGCGATGTATGATTGCGAACGGCAAATTAATATTTTGAATGGGCTGATTAAATTAGGCCATGAATACGTAGCGTCTGACTACAACCTTTAGTGTGTATCGATTAGTAGTGTTTATCGGCGCCAAGTATTATATTTCAAAATAAACCAAAGCGCCGCAACCCCGTCTTTCCAAGTAATTTTCTTGCCCTCTTCATAACTTCGGCCATGATATCGAACACCAACTTCGTAAAACCTAGGCTTTAGTCGAGAGATTTTAGCTGTGACTTCAGGTTCAAAACCGAAACGTTTACTATCCAATTTGATCTGTTTGAGTAGGTCTGCGCGAAAAACTTTGTAGCAAGTTTCCATATCAGTCAGATTGATATTGGTGAGTAGATTCGAAACAAACGTGAGGAATGTGTTTACAATATAATGAAGAAAATATAATACCCTCCGCTCAGTCCCAATAAAGCGACTGCCATAAACAACGTCGGCGTAACCTTCTGCAATTGGGTTCAATAGTTTTGGATAGTCCATTGGGTCGTACTCTAAGTCTGCATCCTGAATCAAAACAATATCGCCAGTAGCTTCGGTAAATCCCCTATGAAGGGCGGAGCCTTTGCCGCCATTTTTCTCTTGTAGGAAAACTTTGAGCTCAGCCGTGTCTGGCAGCTTAATTATACTTTGAGGGTCTTCTTGAATGCAGCGCAGTAAATCACGGGTTCCGTCTGTGGAATAATCGTCGATGACCACAATTTCTAGTGAAGAGATCTTTTTAGGAATCGGAGCGGAGCATACTCGGCGGAGGATTTCTTCAGTCGTTGCCTGCTCATTATACACTGGAATTATTATGGAAAGTTTCATGGAATGAGCTTCCTATTTTGGGTCACAAAAAGCAAGGTGGCTACCGAAAATCTTTATTTTACGCTATACAATTGGAGGACTTAGGAAAATCCACTATGTTTCTTAAATTTTTACAGGACTTAACCCTCCTTAAACTTCTCCAGCGTGGGGCCGATTGGATCACCATCTGCATCAGCTTTGCTGTTGGCTATTGGTTTTACACCGAATTTCTAAATAATGTGATTGGCTATGGATTTTGGGCCTATTGTGCGTTTGGAGCCTTTGCGGCTACAATTTTTCTTGTCATTCTTCATAGCGCAAAACTTTATGAGCGCGAAATTTCTTTACTCAACCTTGTAGAGACGCGAGGTATTCTTTGGGTTTGGTTGCTAAGCTCAATGATTGTATTCACCTCGTCCTTTTATGTTCGATTTTTGGATCTTTCCCGAGTCATGGTGACGGTGTCGCTTTTTTTGTCATTGTTTCTTTTGATTTTTGAGCGTGCTATTTTTTACCGAATTCATTTGCGTATGAACTTGCGAGGCTACGCGCGAAAGCGGGGCTTAATTTATGGCACAGGACGTTTGGGACGGCATTTAATTAAGCGAATCCTTCATTCGCCTGCGCTAGAGGTTATGCCGATAGGGTTTCTCGATGATAATAAGGATCTTTGGGGCAAAAAAATTCATATTACAGAGATCCAAGTAAGAAATTTTTCAAGTGAAGTGGAAGTCTTTGGTGATGTCACGAAACTCGAAGAAATCGTGGAAAAAGAGAATATTCACGAAATTTATCTGGCAATGCCTTCTGCCAACTATGGTCGTTTGAATGAAATCATCCGTCGCTGCCATAACTTAAAAATTCCTGTAGCATTCGTGCCGCCCACATTCGATAACCGGATTTATCATATGCAGGCAGAAGAACTAGGTGGAATTCCTGTGCTTCGAGAAAAGCAATACACTCCTTCGCATCTGTACCTTTTTATTAAAAGGGCTTTCGACATTGCGTTCTCAATCTTTGCCCTTTTTCTGTTGGCCCCGGTATTTTTTGTCATCGCGATCGTAATTCGCTCCGATAGCTCAGGATCAATTTTTTTTCGACAGAAACGCGTGGGCTTGAATGGGAGAGAATTTTCCCTACTCAAATTTCGAACAATGTATGCGGATTCGCCAAAATATGCAGTGAATCCGCTTTCGAGCAAAGACACTCGCATTACGAAGATTGGTCGCTGGCTGCGACGGTCAAGTTTGGATGAAGTCCCTCAATTCATCAATGTCCTAATGGGGGACATGAGTGTAGTGGGTCCACGCCCGGAAATGCCGTTCATAGTCGATGAATACGATGAAATACACAGGGAGCGCCTGCTTGCTAAGCCAGGAATCACCGGCATTTGGCAAATCTCAGCGGTTCGAGGAGAGCCAATCCACGCCAATATAGAATACGATCTTTTTTATCTAGAGAATCAGTCTTTGCTCTTGGATGCGATCATTATTTTGCGTACTTTTCTTGTGGCTATTCGCGGGCTGGGCGCATTTTAGTAGGCTCAGGTTGTCGAGTAACTCATATAATTCTGCTGGAGTGAGCTGTTGGTGCACATCACTAAGAGCGGAGCTTGGAGTGATATGCGCTTCGAGCATTAAGCCCTCGGCACGGAAGCGTAAAGCTTGTTTTGCCAAATCAGAAATAAGCGTGCGCTTACCTGCAATATGGCTTGGATCGCAGAAAATTGCTAGGTTAGGAGCCTTTGCGCGCAATTGGTTCGGAATCGACCATTCAGGAGAATAGCGGAATCGTTTTTCTGAGTAATTTGCAAAGCCACGATGGACTGCAACTAATCTCTTCAATCCAGCTTGGTTGAGGCGCTCCAGTGCTCCGATCCAAAGCGATAACTCTGGAGCCAAAGGATTCTTAACCAGGATAGGGGTATTTGTTCCCCGTAGAGCTTCCGCAAGCTCCTGAACGGCAAACGGACTAACTACCGTGCGAGCGCCGAGCCAAAGAATATCAACCCCTTTTTTTAAGCAAGCTTCGACATGTCGGGGGTGAGCGACTTCAACTGCCGTGGCCAGTCCAGTCTCTGACTTTGCTGTAGCAAGCCAGTCCAGAGCTTTTTTGCCGACGCCTTCAAATGAACTGGGGCGGGTTCTTGGTTTCCAAATCCCAGCGCGGAAAACATGCACGAGCGGAATCTCGGTAAGTGCCCTCGCGGTGGCAACTACTTGGGCCTCGCTCTCGGCACTACATGGCCCGGCCATTACCACGGGTCCGAGCCTTCCCCCAGGCCCGCGTCTTCCTCCGGGCATCCAGGATTCTATCGGTTCCAAATCTAACTCAAGTTCTTGCTCCAACATGATTTAGACTCGTTATGCCATAAAAATCACCCTTTTTCCTTGGGAAAATGCTTTGATTCTACTTCAGGCCTAAGACCGCCCTTTTCTTCAGTGGCACTTTTTTTCGCTTTGGCGTACTTTTCTGAAATCTAGGGAGCTTTAACGATGTCAAAGATCGCGTTTATTACGGGAATCACCGGTCAGGATGGGTCCTATTTGGTGGAGCTTCTGCTAAGCAAGGGGTATGAGGTTCATGGGTTAATGCGTCGATCGAGCACCTTCTCTACGGAACGGATCGACCACCTCTATCGGGATCGGCATGAAAAAGCTATAAATTACCGTTTACACTATGGTGACCTCTCAGATTCCTCGAATCTAAATCGGCTCTTACGACAAATTAAGCCAGATGAAATTTATCATTTGGGGGCCCAGAGCCATGTGCGCGTATCGTTTGATATACCAGAATATACTGGGGACGTGACCGGCCTCAGCACTGTTCGTCTTCTGGATACCATTTTAGAGACAGGAATTAAGACAAAATTTTACCAGGCGTCGAGTTCTGAAATGTATGGGCGAGTGAAGGCTATCCCACAAACAGAAGAAACTCCATTTTATCCGCGCAGCCCCTATGGTTGCGCAAAAGTGTATGCATTTTGGTCGACGGTAAATTACCGTGAAGCTTATGGTATGCACGCTTCAAACGGAATTTTATTCAATCATGAGAGCCCACGACGGGGCGAAACTTTTGTGACTCGTAAAATCACTAGATCATTAGCTAAAATCCTAGCGGGAAAACAAGAAAAGCTTTATCTCGGTAATTTGGAGGCAAAGCGGGATTGGGGTTATGCGCCCGATTACGTAGAGGCAATGTGGTTAATGTTGCAGCAGAATAAGGCAGATGATTATGTAATTGCGACGGGCGAAACTCATTCCGTAAAAGAATTCTTACAAGAAGCCTTTTCTTTAGTTGGGTTGCAATATGAAGAATATGTTGGGATCGATGAGAGATATTACCGACCGACCGAAGTGGATCTCCTGATTGGGGACGCGGAAAAAGCTAAGAAGCAACTTAATTGGAAGCCCAAAATTTCCTTTAAAGGACTGGTTCGGCTTATGGTGACTGCTGACCTGCAAAGGGAAAGGTTAGACGTCAAAAAATTTGGTCTTGACCCATTTGCTGAAAATGTAGTGCCATGAATAATGTGCCAGAGAGAGTGGACGTCTTAGGTTCTCACTATTCGCGCTGCCGATTTGACGATGTTGCATCCAGAGTCATGGGCCGCGGTTTGGCTCATAAAGATGCTTATGTTTGTGTTTCAAACGTACATACAACGATGATGGGTTATTTTGATCCCGTATACCAATCAATTACCAATAGTTCCTTTCTTTCTGTGCCAGATGGAATGCCCATTCGATGGGCGATGAACTTGCTTGGAGCAGGTGAGCAGGATCGAGTGCGCGGTCCAGCGCTTATGCGTGCAGTTTGTGACCGAGGGCGCACTCAGGGGGTGAAGCACTTTCTTTATGGAGGAAGTCCTGAGGTCTTGGGTCGGTTACAAAAATATTTGCAGAAAGAATACCCTGGAGTGGAAATTGCGGGAGCGATCAGCCCTCCTTTTCATCTACCAACTGATGAGGAGCTTGCTAAGGATGTTGAAACGATTAACTCATCCGGAGCTCATTTGGTTTGGGTTGGATTGGGTGCTCCAAAGCAAGAGCGGTGGATGGGGCTTCATAGCAAAAAGATTAATGCTATTTGTTTGGGTGTAGGAGCGGCCTTTGATTTGCTGCCGGGGCTTGTGCAAGAGGCTCCAATGTGGGCACAAAATTTAGGAATGGAATGGTTCTATCGTTTGCTGATGGAGCCGCGAAGGCTATGGCGTCGTTATATTTTTAATAATCCAGCTTTCGTAGTTCTTCTTTTTTTTCAAATTTGTCGATATCGAATACGTAGATTGAGCCATGGATTCAAATAATAGAATTTTACTCACCGGCGGGGCTGGATTTTTGGGTTCGGAAGTCGTTGATCAATTAGTTTCTACGGGATTCCCAAGGGAAAATATAACTTGCCCACGATCTGCTGAATTTGATTTGCGTGATGCGAATATTTGTAATGACCTAGTAGCTAAACACGACATCATTATCCATTTGGCAGCGAAAGTCGGCGGCATTGGTTTCAATCAAAAATTCCCTGGCGAGCTTTTTTACGACAACATTACTATGGGAATTAATTTAATTGAGCAGTCGCGCATCAATAAAGTGAAGAAATTTGTTTTCGTGGGCACGACCTGTTCTTATCCAAAATTTTGCCCTATTCCGTTTAAAGAAGAAACGCTTTGGGATGGGTTTCCGGAAGAAACAAATGCGCCCTATGGAATTGCTAAAAAAGCACTCGGGACAATGCTCGAGTCCTATCACCAACAATATGACTTTCCCTGTGCGTACTTAATTCCTGTTAATCTTTATGGCCCAAGGGATAGCTTTCATTTGGAGCATTCTCACGTCATTCCAGCGTTAATCCGGAAATTTACAGCGGCAAGAGAGAGTGGTGAAAAGAGTGTGACATTGTGGGGGGACGGTTCGCCAACTAGAGAGTTTCTTTTTGTCCGGGATGCGGCACGAGGTATTGTGCTTGCAGTCCAGAATATTTCAGAACCTATTCCAATTAATTTGGGAAGTTCGGAAGAAATTGCGATCGAAAAATTAGCGGAACTTCTAAAAGACATGATAGGCTTTTCCGGGGAGATCATTTGGGATACATCCAAGCCTAATGGGCAGCCTCGGCGGAAATTAGATATTTCACGTGCTAAGGAAATATTTGAGTATAGTGGGGAGACTAGTTTTCAGGACGGTTTGCGCGAGACAATTGCTTGGTGGGAAGCCCATAAAGGCGAGTTTTAGTATTTGCTTAGCATATCTAAGGTCTATCATTATGTCTGATATGGGTTTTATAAAAGAGTTTTGGTCCTTTTTGAAGGTCCGTAAAAAATTCTGGTTGACTCCAATTATTCTAACTGTACTCCTAATAGGTAGCTTATTGATGTTGGCAAAAGGGAGCGCTGTGTCCCCGTTCATTTACACGTTTTTTTAGAAAACCCAGTGAAAAGGGTGTGTGGAAAGGATATTCTCATTTTATTAGTGACGCTTTTTTCAAGTGTTGTATTTGCCACTGAGCTGACTGAGGGAGGGCGATGCTCTTAATCGGCGCGGTCATCATATCATGTTATTTGTTGGTTATACTGATTCAAGCCAAAATCAGGTGCGAGTAATTGAGTCAGCTCTTTCCTGCGATGGTGTGTGCGAGTCTGTACATTCTGTTTCTCGATTACGCAATAGAGGGTATCAGCCGATTCGATTTGATTGGGTCATTGACTAAGCAGCGTACGGGTGATTAAAGTTTCGACAATTTTTATTTCAAAGTGGCTCTTCTCCTCCTCCACTCCCTCGCCACGCCCTGCCGAGCTGAAGTCGTTGAATGATTTTGGGCATATTTTTTGCTTCTAAAATTTAGATGATGACGAAACCATTCAATTCCTGTGTCTTTGTTTTAATCTGTTTTTTTTTAGTACACCTAGGTTTAGGAGACCTGGGTACAGCAGAGGCGGCAGTTTTCAGAACCTCAACAGGAGGAATTAGTAACTTTGAGGGCTATCCTAAATTCACTATGATGGATTCCTCTGCGTCGATCGATTTATTGCCTGATAATACTTACTATTCGGCTTCTGTTCAGTTTCTTCCTGTGTCCTTTCATAAAGTTTTTTCCATTCGGTTTAAATATGAAATTTGTGATGATGACGGGGGCCCTGTGTGGAACTCGGCTGACGGCATAGCTTTAATGATGGGGAAAACTGTAGATAGCTATGACTCTTTGGGATCTTTGCCTATTGGGGGGTCTTTGGGAGTTCTGCGTGACGGCCATGGGATATCGATTCAGTTTAAGACTTATGGTTGGAATAGAGGCATCTATATTGTAGATGGTCGAGGCAAAGTTTTAAAACGTGTAAGGGACCAAAAAACGTACACAAATTGTCAACGAGTTCCTGTGCGCATCTCTGTAGACGCTCGGAGGAGACTTGTTGTTAAGAAAGGGCGTGGAAAAAATCGTGTGAAGCTTAGTTACCAGTTGTCGCGGGAATTGTTTGCTAGCCTTGAGGACAAGCGAGTAGCTTTCTCCGCTGCCACAGGGGGAGCCGATAGTTCCCACAAAGTGGACATTTTGGATTTTAGTGGCGTAGTGAATGATCAGAAACTCTTTGAACAACCACGTACACAAAGTCCATCCGAGGCTATTAATTCTCTTGGAAATGCGTCTGATTATTATGAGTGGGCAGACAGCGCTGATCCTAATAGTAACATTGTTCTTTTGGCAATTCCTGCAATGACTGATTTGATTGGTGGCATGGATATGAATTCTGATACTGCACCTTTTGGGAATTGGCATAAATTCTTTTCGATAGCCTACGTGCATCAGGCGCAAACTAAAACGCCCTCAACTATACCCAGTACAAGAGTATTAACTAATGTTGAGGCAAAAAATGCTGTAACAAAATCAACAGCGATGATTCATCATGTGGTCAAGCATTTTAAAGACCAGGGAAAGATTGTCTATGTCTTGTCTAAATTATCTGGCTCAGTGCTTTATTTAAATAGTGTCAGATTATATGGCACTAAAGCAGACAAAGTTATTTTAGGAAATGTACGATTTAAGTATCCTCGGAGATTTGTGAATGCTTTTAAGGGTGGATGTGGAGCTGTTTTTGATAATGATTCTGATAGAGGTTACTCTGCATTGAAGTGTTCTGATCTTATGGCCAGCCTTCCTTCTGGTTTAACTGGTTTAAGCTTACAGTATGTAAGGTCTCTTATGAAAATTATTGGCACAAGTATGTATCCCAACTTTACGAGGGATTTGAGGGAAGCAGACTTTTCTGACTTCGCCCTATATTTTAGGCCAAAAGATGTGAATGCTGGGGAATTAACCGACACTGAAAAAAATTTTTTGAGACTCAAGGAAGTTTTAATCATTGACCCAACAGTTGCTATTAGCGCCAGTATGACAAACCCTCAGTTTCCTTTAGTGTTAGATAGAAAAAAATCGCTAGTTTCATTTTTAAATTTTTCCAAAGTTTCTGGAGCCCTATTAGCCTATCCTCCAAACATTCAATCTAGTGACTATAACGACGAGGAGCCGCTTTTAAGTTACCTGGATAATGGGGATCCTAGTGATAAATATGATATCGGCATCGTATTTGAAGGATTAACGGCAGAAGAGATAACTCGAAAGATGAATGGCGCTTTTGGTGATGGTCCTTTGGCTCTCTTTAAAACAGATGTTTTCAAAAATGAAGAAAATAAATTTAATATTTACTATGGGGCAATAGATAAAATCGATGCTGATAATAGAATTTTTCCTTTGCATGTACCACTGGAAGAAATCAGAGATCATGAAAATAAGATTGGAAAATTTCTTGTTAAAATTTTTGCATCGGCACAAAATAATGATCATGTTTCTATTTTGTTTGCAAAATTCTTAGAGGAGAACTCTATTCCTACAGAGCCTCAGTATTATGCGGATATCCTCGAGGTAAAGAATATTTTATTTGCAGCACCTCAAAATGGTCAAGGTGAGCCTCAGCTCACGTCGGAACAGCAAGGTCGTGTAGATGAAATTAATGCTAAACTAAAAAAGTTTAAAGATGTTTTTGAAAAATCATCGCGCCCCTTGGATTTAAAAATAATTGTCACAAAAGGGATGGAGTCAGGCTATGCTAATTCGAGGACTAATACTATTTATATGGGTACTCAAGATGCTATATTTGACATTTTTCCGTCTGGGGCGGCACAGGAAGATTTTTTTGCTTCCACATTGGTTCATGAATTTGGCCATATTTTTGGAGGTCTTGTAGACGAGTATTACGCCTATTCTTTCGATGAAGATCCCAGGGATAGTAGTGGCAATCTGAGTGTTGTGCATTTTCCTGAAGCAGGTGATTACGAGGGACGCTTTCGGAATAACTGCTTTAGTGCAGATTACGCGTTAAGTTCTTCAGATGACACTAGCAATGATAGCTATGCAGTTTTTTTTGATGGTTTTACTTATAAGCTTCCTGGTGGTGGAGGGGAGTACGTTTCTTTATCCTCAAGAGTTTCATTTCTGTATGATAGAAATCCCTGGAAAGGCTCTTCGTTTGTGCCTATTTATGATGAACTAAGCGACAGCGTTTCATCAACTTCTTCGACGAGCATACCTTTTTACGATGGAGGGCTTTATGCTGGCTGTAATGGCGAGGAAAGTTTTCGTGGAAGTCATAATTCTATTATGAATGGCTATCACAAATACCATAGGCAGAATTGGTCTAGTGCTTGGGGGCCTATTAATACTTTTTATTTAAAAAGAAGCCTTAATCTTTACCGCTAGATTTAGTAGTTCGCGCAAGATTGCGCTCTTCGATTGACTAAGACTACGGAGCATCTCCAGACGAGGCAGGATTTTTTATTGTTAGGTCTCGTTCAAAAATACAATTTTGCATGCCATTGCACTTTTCACCCATTTTTACTATTTTGAATCCATTTTCATAAAGAAAGCTTTTGATCCACTGTTGATCACTTTCTAAGTTGTCATCTAACTCAATTAAAATACTTCTTAGTGCTGAATTTCTTATTAAATTTTGCGCGCCTCGAATAATTTTAGCTTCAATTCCATCGACATCAATCTTTAAATAATCCGGCACTGGAAGTCCATGCTTAGATACAATATCATCTAGTGTCATCCCAATGCAGCCCTGCTCAAAAATTGTAGGGTATCTTTCCTTATTATTCCCAAAAGTAGTGAAGGCAGAACCTGGAGTATTATAGGGGATTTTAAGTTTATCTACAGATTCCTTATCTGATAGAGCAAAGTTATAGGCTACAGTATTGGTTGAAATATCGTTTATTTGGATGTTTTTATTTAAAAAATAGTAGTTTGAAGCTTCTGGTTCAAAACCATAAACTTTTACTTTTTTCTTTCCAGCATAAATGCTGTACATGCCAATATTGGCCCCGATATCAAAGAAGACATCATTGGCAACCATTCGGTCAAGCCACGCTATAGTTTCAGGTTCTTTTGTTAATAACGTTTTTGCTCTCCAAAAAAGTATTGGATTCGCAGCAGTATAATAGAGGGGCCCGGGCACTTTACTCGATATTTTGTACTTAATTTCAGCAAGATGCTCGGCGATTAATGCTGAAAACCAATTGGCTTTTTGTAACCAAAAAATGCGAATAAAGAAAAATTTTAAAGTAAAAATGACTCGCCTTTTTATCTTAAAGCGGGAGTTAATGTTTTTGAGAATTGTGAGCATAAGCATAAAGCAATATGATTTGAGTTTTAGACGTTGCCTTCGCAACTGAGGCTGCCCCAAAATCTGTAGGCTTTTCGTGGTAAGGACGAAGACTTTCTATACCCAAATTCTCTGCTTTGCAACACCACCAAGCGTATCGATGCTAATTTTACTTGATTATAGGCTGGCTTCTGCTTACGTTTTGTAAAGAAACTATAAAGAGATGCCTTCGATAATACTTATTCATCACCCCTACCAGCATCGTGGTGGCGAGGACGTTCATGTTGAGCTACTCCGCGAAGTTTACGAGCAAATGGGGCATAAAGTCCATTCCTTTCCTAACGGCAAGAGTATCATGGGGACGTCCAATTTAGCTATTCTTCGTGGCTTAAGCTCAGTGGAGTTGCCTAAAGAACTGAGGTTGGTGCTAGAGTCTGAGACAGATGCAATTGTGCATTTGCATAATATTCATCCTATGCCTGGTGTGGCCTTGCTGAAGTACTTGGCAAATTCGGATCATCGAGTATGGATGACCGTTCATAATCACCGAATGTATTGCACGAATGGATTGGCGTTATATAGCGGCACTCAATGTTATGAGTGCCGTGATTCAATAAGTAGTGTGCGACCAATTTTACGAAATTGTAATGGAGATAGGAAGCGCTCCATTTATTACGCTCTTGCGCTGGCAAAGATTCGGAAGGGAAGCCTTTGGGAGAGTGCAGTCGATGATTTTATTGTTCCTTCGGGATATATTTCGGGAGAAGTTTGTAGTTTGGATATTCCGCGAGAAAAAATTCATATCATTCCCCATCCGGTTACAATCCCGGCATCGCTTTTAAGTGGTGCAGTAGAAAAAGAAGCCGATTTTGTCTTTTTGGGCCGCCTTTCCGCGGAAAAAGGCATCAAAGAAATCCTTGAAATCGCGGAGCATTTTCAAAGCCACCGCTTTTGTGTAATAGGGGACGGTCCGATGGCCCCGTATGTAGCCGCTAAGAGTCTGAAAAATTTAGAATTTTTGCAGGGCCTTTCCCGAGAGCAAGCGTTAGAAAAAGCAAAAAAATGCCGCTTTGCTCTATCCCTTTCTACCTGCAATGAGAGCTTTTCGATGTGGCCGGTAGAGGCGGCTCAACTAGGGCTGTCCAGCCTAGTGAGTGATATGCCCTATAGCAATTGGATGCGATTGGAAAATCTGCCTGTGCATTTTGTGAATATGAGCAGTAAGCCGAGCATGTTAGAGTCGGTAGAGAAAATTTTGTCCGAGGTTTCAAGCTCGCATGTTGATGCGAATGCAGTGGCTAGGAGGTTTTCCCTGCGACGATACGCAACGGAGCTTTCGCAATTGATGAGTAATTGATAGATAGTTTAAATGGACAGGTAGTTTATGACATGAGAGCAGATGGATTTATTCCCTATGGTTGTCAATCCATAGATGAAGACGATATTCAGGCAGTGGTTGACGTATTGCGATCACCAATAATCACTCAAGGGCCAACGGTACGAAAATTTGAGCAGGCTTTCGCTGAAAAGGTGGGTGCAAAATATGCGGTGGCTGTGAATTCCGCTACGAGCGCTTTGCATATTGCCTGTATGGCGGCTAACCTTAGTGAAGGCGATGAGCTAATTACTTCGCCCAATACTTTCGTCGCTTCTGCCAATTGTGGCGTCTATTGTGGAGCAAAGCCTGTTTTTGCTGATATCGATCCCAGGACGTATAATATTGATCCCATTGAAGTCGAAAATCGATTAAATAAGGACACGCGGATTATTGTCCCTGTTCATTTTGCCGGTCAATCGGCCGATATGAAGCGCTTAAAGAAATTAGCTGATGCGCATGGGACAAGGAATGGGGAAAAAATTTATCTTGTCGAGGATGCCTCCCACGCCTTGGGTTCATTTTATTTTGATACACCTGTTGGCGCTTGTGAATATTCAGATGTGGCCGTATTTTCTTTTCATCCAGTTAAGCATATTACTACAGGGGAGGGTGGAATCGCAGTAACGAACGACCGCCATCTTTACGAGCGGATGCAAATGCATAGAAGCCATGGCATTACTCAGTCTCCAGAGTATTTAGAGCGCAAATCTCCGGGGCCCTGGCATTACCAGCAAGTTATATTAGGGCATAATTATCGTATCACTGATATTCAGTGTGCGCTTGGTTTGCGCCAATTGGAAAAGCTCGACCAGTTTGTTAGACGGCGTCGAGAGGTCGTGGACCAATATAATGAGGCTCTAGCAGGAGTGCCAAATATAATTGCTCCGTTTGAAGCAGAGAGGTCGCATGCAAATTTCCATTTATATGTTTTACAAATTGATTTTGAGCGCGTAGGCATTTCTAGAACAGCGCTTATGACAGAGCTGCGAGAGAAGAAAATTGGCACTCAAGTGCATTATATTCCAGTCCATACGCAGCCATACTTTCAAAAGCACTTTGGCTATAAAGATGAGGACTATCCACAGGCGCTTGCCTACTATAGTCGTTGCTTATCATTTCCTTTATATCCAAAAATGACAAGAGAGAATGTAGACCATGTGGTTAGCGCCATCAAGAGAGTGACTTGTCGATGAATCCATCTGATAAACTCCTGGTTACAGGAGCAAGCGGCCTACTTGGTTGGAAGGCATTAAGTTATTTTTTAACTGAGTTTGATGTTCGTGGGACGTATTTAAATCACGAAATTGGAGGCATATCGAGTCTGCTTGATCGTTGTGATATTCGAGACCATAACGAAGTCTCTCAATATCTAAAGAAGACTCAGCCGCTTATTATTATCCATTGTGCCGCACGTACGGAAATAGATGCGGCGGAGAAAGATCGGGAAGCCTGTTACAAGATCAATGTAGAAGCATTGAAACCATTTTTAGATTTTTCAGCCAAGAACAGCACGCATTTTGTACATGTCTCCACAGATGCTTTTTTTTCACTAAGGGAAGGGATGCAAGCTACTGAGGATATGGAGCCCACGCCGTTAAACTATTACAGCGAGACAAAACTAGAGGCGGAAAAACTAGTTCAGAATGCTGATATCCGATCGACGATTATTCGTACGAATATTTTTGGTTGGAATTTGCAAGATAAGACGTGTTTGTCGGAATGGATCGTGGATGGACTGGTGCGAGGAGAGGCGCGAAATCTATTTGAAGATGTATTATTCTCGCCTATTTTAACCAGCCGGCTAGTTCGGGCATTTGGAGAAATTATTCGCTCAAAGACATACGGTCTCTACAATATTGCCGGCACGGAATCGGCATCAAAATTCGAATTTGGCTTAAAGCTTGCTGAGGTTTTTGGCCTCTCTTCAGAGTCGATCTATAAGAGTATGCTAAAGGATAGCCCATTAAAGGCAAAGCGCTCCCATAATATGGCTTTGGACTCTTCAAAATTTTACAGCCAGTTTCCTGCGCTTTCAGCCACTTTGACAGATGATTTAATAGAGTATCGCAATGAAATGATTTACTTTGAATGGCCGGCAAAAGAAAGCTTGGCCAGTCTGCAGACTTTCTATTCTAGGTAGCTGAGAGGAAAAGATGGAGCTCTTGATTCGAACGAAAAATCACCTGCTAGAGTCCTGGGGGCGAGGACCTTTGTACCGAGCCATTATGATCTGGTGCCTTGGACTGTTTATGATCACATTTGACCGGATTCTTTTTTTTGAAATCCAGGGGATGACGATAAAATCCTTCTATTTTGTTTTTTTAGTAAGCAATATTTTTTTGATTCAGCATTTTGGGCCGACAAATTATTTGCAGAAAGTTGTACGAGCCGCTTTAGCTTTGCCATGGATTTTTCTGGTGTTGCAGCTTATATTACTGCTCCCTCACTCTGCCATAGTATCCTTGCACAAATTTAAGTCCTTTGTATACACAGGCTGGCTTTGGTTCGATTTCCTGATGATTGCGCTTCCAGTATATTTGTTTCGCGGGGAGGAATTAGCTTCGACAACCGGCCGGGCAAATATAGATCCGGGAAGGACATTTAAAGCTTTTATTTTTCCTACGTTGGCCGCCTGTATCGCATTCTTGTCGTTTGTGGTCATAGTCGATTATTTGGCTTTCTTTTTCGGTATTCTTCACGGTCTGCTTGGTTTTTCCCAGTATAACGGCGACTATTACAATTGGCCACGACCGTCGGCGTTTTCTCTAGAGCCTTCTTACATAGCAATGTTTTTTGCTCTCGGAATTACATGGGTCTTTTCGGAGTTTTTGACAAATAAAGAGCTCTCAAGGGGAAGAAAATATTATTTGCTCGCGGTGACGGTTATAGCGGGAATTTCTCTTATAATGTTCTTTTCTCGCAGTGGTCTAGCGTTTTGGGTTTTGCTCTTTACCGCGTCCTATTTTGTATTTGTCCGTCAAAAGGTTATTCATATAAAGATGGTGCTAGTTCATTTTGGTATTTTTATCTCGATGCTAATCGCATTCTTTGCTTTGTTACCCAAAAAAGAGTTTCAGAAGATTAACCATAAATTAATTGCTCCCCTTGCTAGCGGGACCGACGCGTCGATGTTAACTCGATTGACAGGGTTTCATGAGGCATATGAATTAATACAACAAAATGCTGGCATGAGCATTGGAGCGGGAGTTGGGATGGGCAACTCCTATGCTGTGTCGCGCCTTAAATCTCTAGATGCTCTAGAAATAAAAGATTTCGGTAAGCAGAATATTCAAAATATTTGGCTGGAGGTTTTAAGTGAGCAGGGTTTTGTCCTAACAGGGTTATTTGCTCTTTTTATTCTAACTTTTGCAATTTTTTTAGTTACTGGGAAACGATACAGTGAGTTTACTACTCAGCAACAAATTGCAGGTATATCTTTTGTTTTGTTTTTTCTATGTGAAGCGCATTTTTTACCCAATGTTTGTCGTTCCGATATGTGGGTATGGATAGGTATCTGGGCTTATTTTCTACCACAACCGGCGAAAACACTGGGAGGCATAAAAAGTGCCCGCACATCAGGAAGTGATTAACTTAAAGGGGTACCTTCGTTTTCATCAATTAAATAGCCCGTATGAATTTTTAATTGGTTGCTTTGTTTTGTTTATAGGTATTGGCTTTACGCTATTCGATACGAGTTTTGCGAAAGCCGGAATTCCACTTTCGCTTCCATCCGTTCTTGGAGGATTGGAGAACGCAAGTGTTAAATTATTTACTTTCGAAATTTTCTTTTTATTTCTTTTCTCTGCAGCTTTCGTGAGTTTAGCCAAATGGAAAGAAAAATTTGCATCGGTGAAGCCAACCAGCCTCCACTCAATAATTTTTCTAATACTGGCCTTTTCTATTATACGATTGCTATGGGATATTCGTGTAAACCCAATATTGGGCATACGGAATGCGGCTTTCTGCTGGTATTTATTTGTCCCTATTTTTATTTGGTTAGCACCGATTCGAGTAGCTACGTTGGAGCAATACGCTAGGGTGATTCATGCTGTTTGCTATTGCATCTTTTTGTATACTTTAATAAGGGTGTTTGTGTTGCACGAGCCTCGGCCCATGCCCGAATGGACTCCATCATTAAGCGTATATTTCGTTTTGGGATGGGCGTTAGTTTCTGATGACTGGAAGCTCCGTCTTATTGTTCTTTTGCCCATTGGTTTCGGCCTAGGGATTAATGTTTACGATAAATTTCAACGCACCGCCCTTTTGGGAATACTCGCGACAGTTTTGACGGTTATGCTGTTTAATTTGATTGTCCGTAGTACTCACCGAAAGGCTGTTGCAATTAACCTTATTTTGATTGGCCTATCAATTGGTTTGGGCTACAAGGTTTGGTCGTATAATGCAGAGTATATAAATAATAGTGAGGCGCGACGGACCGTAGAAAGTCCCTTGTCCAAAGCTGAAGGGGTTGAGCTCTCATTGCCAATTCCCATAAGCGTAGAACGATACCGTTGGTCTATGTGGCGCGATTCAGTTGAACTCTATTGGCGCAATCCAGTCTTTGGAATTGGATTTCAAGAGCAAGTTGTTTATCGAGTTTACCGTGGTGCAGGTAGATTTTCGAAAAATAATGGCCCGCATGAAATACGTACACTTGAGGACAGAGCTAAAATTGCCGCTCCAATTTCTGGCCCACATAATTCCTATCTAAACGCTATAGCCCGAATTGGAACTCTTGGCTTTTTATTCTTAGTTCTCCATGGGCTAGCTTTTGTTTACTTGATTGCGCATAAATACTATGCTTTAGCAGCTTTCATTTTTGCTCAGGCATTATATTCCATGTTTAATATTGGCTTAGAGGGGCCTACGCGGTCGGCGCTACTGCTGATTGCCATTGGGGCTGCGCTTAAGTTAAAACCTCAGTGCTCAGAATTTTTAACCTTGATTAATCCCAAATTGTGCGCCCCTCCTTTGAAATGACTCGCTTCATAATTCAGAGCGGCTTAATTCTTCCATTTGCTTTGGGGTAAAGTCTTTATATAGATCCCACTTCGCGCTTAAAATTTTTCCGTAAAGCCCTCTAGACTTATCAGATAGAAGCCATGTGCAAAGTTCTGCTGCAAGCTCTGGAGAGGTGCCACCGGACTCTTTTTGTTTCAGGAGCTCGGCATAGGCTTCTTTTCCCACGCGCTCCGGTCCCGCAGCCAGTGTATCTTCCAGAAATTTTGTGTTTACTGCACCCGGCGCAATTGCATTTATGGAGGCACCACTTCCAGCATATTCATGACCAAGAGTTTCTGTTAGTCGCCAGATGGCTCCTTTGCTTGCAGCGAATGCGCTGCAGCGAAATTGGGGACCTTGGCCGCCACCACTAAATAGAACGATTTTGCTCGATTTTTTTAGTAGCATTTGCTTAATCGCAGGCTGCATCAGGTTCACTATGCCAACAAGTTCGTAGTGACAACATCTTGCCATTCCTTTTTTGGGTGTATCTCATATTAATCTTCTAGTAAATCAGCCTGTTTGGGTGATTGATGAAAGTTTGGAGGCGGTTTATTAGCTGGAATTTTAACCAGTTGGCGAGCGAGCAAACAAGGGTTGTCTGCAGGATAGGGTACATAGCCCTCCCAAGAGTTAGTACCATATATGAAATCAACTTCTTCCATATTTAGTAATGGAAATGGCCCGGGCTCATTTTTCCATTTTGAGGAATAGGGGTGACCTTTAAGGTAACGAAAATCATAGTTAAAGAATCCAAGCACTCCATCGCGAACAATGTGGCCAATCACAGCGCCTTTTGGTAATGCCTCTAAACAAGGTCGGACCTGTTCAATTTTGTCGCGGAGAAAGTGCGGCTTCTTGCCAATTGCTATGAGTGCAGAATCCTTTTGGATCGATATTACTGAGAATATGCAGCACAGGGTAACAAGTGCAGTGGCCTTATAGGCGGATCGTCGCAATAAGCTATAAGCGAAGTACAGATTCAAGATTGCAATGAATGGGATTAGGAATCGTAGCTGTTGCGAGGAGTAGAACCAAAGAAGGTACTGTAGGGCGGAGAATATAAATAGAGGTGCCCAAGACGGCTCTGAGTTTTCGAGTTTGATTTTTTTTCGTTTCCATATCCAGACTGAAATTGCAGCGACTGCTTGTATAAAGAAAAGCTTGCCTAGAGTATAGTCAAAAAGATTTTGAATAATTTCGTTAGTAACGAAGACGTCGAATGGAGAGCGAATTAGAGAGATAAAGTCCGTCCCTTTGCCATAGCCATCTAATCCTAATCGCGGTGCTACTTGTACGAGATTATCTGGTTGAAAGATAGAGTTCAGGAGTGGGAAAAAAGGGTTGCCATTATTTACTCAGTAATTTCGTATCATGAAAGGAAGGGCTCCGAAGGAGCTTACTAGAAAGAATACCCCGCTAGATTTTAAACGCTCCGATACCGGCCGAGTTCTTTGTGTCAGCCATAATAGCGGGAGAAGTGGGATTGTTAGAGGCCAAGCAGTATAACGAGTGGCTAGGGCAAGTCCAAAAAAAGCACCCCCCACAACGAAGCGTTTTTGAATGGCAAAATAGATTGCTCCTAAGACAAAGCCATAGGTACTGGTATCGATCATTAGGAGGTTGCTTTGGAATGCCGCTGGTCGAAGGGCTAGTAGCCACGCAAAACCAACCCAGAAAGCCAGCTCTTTCTTCTCCCCCTGAAAAAAAAGAGAAAGTAGTTTGCCACCGAAAAAGCCAAAAAGACCATACCCAATTATTGGAATAAGGCGCACAAGTGCTGGATGAATTTGATAGAGAGGCACCATAAGGAGTTCAAGTAGCATAGGATAGTCATCCACATTGGACCAAGTCCAATTCGGATAAACTCCATGACGAATTATCCATTTAATGATCGGAATTCGATAGTCGAGAGCGTCGCCTTCCGGAGGCAGTCCAAGCGGAATAAGTACTGCAGGTAGCGCACCTAGAAGAGCAAAAATAACAGCAAATTTTGCTGACCAAAGAAGTATGAGTTGTGACTGGTCTAATAAATTTTTCAGCATTTCA